>ERZ773099.699-NODE-699-length-26953-cov-11.672875_pt1 | contig 26953 bp, 22 predicted proteins | sample MGYA00511120_ERZ773099 | MGnify/ENA primary metagenome ERZ773099 (study PRJEB29015, sample SAMEA2738012) | human oral metagenome | biome: human oral; feature: human-associated habitat; material: dental | place: China | collected 2104 ... | reverse complement strand
GAACCGCAGCGAAGGCGTACAAAGAAGTACGTCGAGCAAGGTGAGCAAAAACAACAAAGCATACGAATGATTTGGAATTGGAATTACTTCGCAAACTCCGTCGCTCGCGTTTCCCGCGAGACGTTGACCTTGATCTGGCCGGGGTACTTCATCTCCGCCTCGATCTTTCGGGCGATGTCGTAGGCCAGCTTGTGCACCGTGCCGTCGTCCGTGTTGTTCGAGGAGAGCACCACGCGGACCTCGCGCCCCGCCTGGATGGCGTAGGCCTTGGAGACGCCGTTGAACGCCTGGGCCAGCTCCTCGAGCTTCTCCAGCCTCTTGATGTAGGCGTCCAGGCTCTCGCGCCGGGCGCCGGGCCGGGAGGCGCTGACGGCGTCCGCCACGGCAACGATGACGTCGTAGACGGAATGCACCTCCAGCGTGTCGTGGTGGGATGCGATGGCGCTGACCACCTCGGGCCTCTCCCCGAAGCGCCGCGCCAGGTCCGCCCCGATGGCGGCGTGGGGCCCCTCGACCTGATGATCGACGGCCTTGCCGAGGTCGTGCAGCAGGCCGGCCCGCCGCGCCAGCTCCTCGTCCAGCCCCAGCTCCGAGGCGATGGCCCCGGATATGCTGGCCACCTCGAGGCTGTGGGAAAGCGCGTTCTGTCCGTAGCTGAAGCGGAACTTGAGCTGTCCCAGGGTGCGGATCAGCTCCGAGTGCATGTTCTTGATCCCCATCTCCAGGATGGCGGACTCCCCAGTCGAGATGATGTCCTCCTCGACGTCCCGCGAGGCCTTGTCGATCAGCTCCTCGATGCGCGCGGGGTGGATGCGTCCGTCCAGAATGAGGCGCTCCAGGGACCGCCGGGCGATCTCCCGGCGGATGGGGTCGAAGCTGCTGAGGGTCACGGCCTCCGGGGTGTCGTCGATGATCAGGTCCACGCCCGTCAGGGTCTCGAAGGCGCGGATGTTGCGCCCCTCCCGCCCGATGATGCGTCCCTTCATGTCGTCGGTCGGCAGGGGGACGACGCTGACCGACGCATCGCCGGCGTGCTCCACCGCGCAGCGCTGCATGGCCGAGACGACAATCTCTCGCGCCCTGCGATCGGCCTCCCTCTGAGCCTTCTCCTCCAGCTCCTTCAGACGAAGCCCGATGAGGTACTGCGCCTCCTCCTCCGTCTTGCGGAGCAGGATGTCCTGGGCCTGCTCGCGGGTCATGCAGGCTATTTCCTCCAGCTTCGTGTTCTGTTGCCGAATGAGCGCCTCGAGCTCCGTGCTCCGCTGCTCCAAGGCCTCCTGCCTGTTGCGCAGTTCGTCCTCCTTGTGGGAGACCCTGTCCAGCTTCCGGTCCAGGTTCTCCTCCTTCTGCTCGATCTTGCGCTCGGCCCGCTGAAGCTCGTTGCGCCGCTCCTTGATGTCGCGCTCGGCATCCTGGCGCAGCCGGAGGATTTCCTCCCTGGCCTCGGTCAGGCGCTCCTTCTTGGTCCTCTCGGCCGCCTCGTGCGCTTCCTCGAGCATGGCGAGCATTCGGTTCTTGTATCCCGTAAGGCGCGTGTTGTCCCAGGCCCTCAGCACCAGGTAGCCAATTCCGGCCCCGGCTGCTACGGCCATCGTCACAATAAGATACTGCATGGCACTGTCTCTCCTTCTCCCCATTCCCCGTGGCGGGGAGTGGGGGGTGTTTGTGTCCCCTTCACTCGATTTTTTGCAAAAAGCCAAAAATGATAAAAGAAAAACCCTGGAAATGCAAGGTTCCGGAGGGCTTTTCGTCTTTCCGTGGCCCGCTAAAATTCAAGTCGATCCTAACAAGGGGAAGAGGGAACTCTCCCGACACATTTATAGATTGTACATTTCGGCGGGACGATTAACAAGCTCCGAGCGTCGTTTTTTGAAAAACGCGGCCGCGGTCTCCGACAAAAAACCTTTCTTTGAGCCTTTCTTTCTCGCTGCATTGACAACCCATCTGCGCTGTGATTGAATGATGTTCGTAACGTGCTTAAAAAAATAATCAGGTCCCTGCGGACGCGGGAAGTGGGTGCGACACCCGCACGGCCCCGCCACTGTGACCCGGACGAATCCGCGCGCATCACCCACTGGAGGACCCGTTGAACACCATCCTCCGGGAAGGGGGCGGAGGAGGACGATGGGAAGTCAGGATATCGCGCCCGCAGGCGGAAGGGAAGTGACGTTTGCGTGGGCGAACTCCTTTGCAGGTGAACGGCGCTGTAAAAGGGCGAGACACGACGACGAGGGCGTGTCTTTTTTTGTGTCCGGCGTCCTGTGGCACGGAGCTGGACGCGATTTTGGGAGAGGAGAATGAATGATGATGAAATCCCTGTTTGCTTTTATGGCGTTCACGGTTCTTTTTACTGCCTCCGCGGCCTTCGCCGGCCCTCAAGACCAGGAGAAAACCGACCGGACGGGCATCCTGATCGCCTCGTTCGGGACCTCCATGCCCGAGGCGCGGAAGGCCATCGATAACCTCGTCGACAGCGCCAAAAAGTCCTTCCCCGACGCGGAGGTGCGTCTGGCCTTCACGTCCAACATCATCCGCAGGAAGATCGCCCGCGAGCAGAACATCGAGGTCCCGACGCCGGTCGAGGCTTTGGCGAAAATGAACGACGAGGGCTTCACCCACGTCTACGTCATGCCCACCCACATCATCCCGGGCGAGGAGTACGACGAGATGCGGAACGTCGTCGATGCCTTCGCCTCGCTCAAGGGCAAGTATGGGTTCAAGAGGATCGAGCTGGGGACCCCCTACCTCCACAGCGTGCCCGACTGCGACCTCATGGCCAGGATCCTCATGAACCGCTTCGCGCCCTACCTGAAGCAGAGGGGAACGGCGATCGTCCTGATGGGCCACGGCACGCCGCACCACATCGCCAATGCCATGTACAGCCAGCTCCAGCTCTCCCTGGACCGCGCCGCCCACGGAAAATTCTTCCTGGGGACGGTCGAGGCGGCCCCGACGATCGAGGACGTCATCCGGGAGCTCAAGCGGAACCCCTCGATCAAGAAACTCGTGATCTCGCCGCTCATGATCGTCGCGGGCGACCACGCCAACAACGACCTTGCCGGGGCGGACGACGACGAGTCGTGGCTGAACCTGCTCAAGAAGGCGGGCTACAAGAACATCGAGCCCTACCTGGTGGGGCTGGGCGAGGACCCGCAGATGGCGAAGGTGTTCGTGGACCGCATCCGCGAGATGATGCGGTAGGGTTTTTCTTCAACTTTCCCGATTTCCTTTTCCACCCGGCATCGGGCAGGCGATGGATATCTCCGCACACCGGTCGGAACGGGGACGCCGGCGATGGGTCCTCGGGGCGGTGCTGCTGGGGCTCCTGGCGTCCACGGCGGTCTGGCGGCTCGCGCTGGGGGAGTGGGACATCCCGCTCTCCCGCGTGGCCGCCCTGCTGCGGCCCGGACTGCCCGAGGCGGAGCGCACCCTGCCCGAGGCGCTGATCGTCCGGACGGTCCGGCTGCCCCGCCTCCTCGCCGCCGTCGGGACGGGCGGTCTGCTGGCGGTCTCCGGGGCGGTGCTCCAGGGGCTTCTCTCAAACCCGCTGGCCGAGCCCTACACCCTGGGCATCGCCGCGGGGGCGGCCTTCGGCGGGGCCTGCGGCCTCATCTTCAACGCCGCCCTGGTGACGCCCATGGCCTTCGCGGGCGCCGTCGCCGCGCTCTGGCTCGTCGGGCTCATCGCCTGGCGGAGCGGAGGGGGCGGGGCTCATCTGGTCCTGGCGGGGGTGATCGCCAACGCGGTCCTCTCCGCCGGGGTGACGTTCCTCAAGGCCGTCGCGGACGACCGGCTGGGGGCCATCGTCCTGTGGCTGATGGGCAGCTTCTCCGGGGCGGGGCCCGAGGGGGCCGCCGCCGTCTGGGCGGCCGCGGTTCTCGTTCTGCTCCCCGCCTGGGCCTGCGGCCCCATGCTCGACGCGGTGTCGCTGGGCGAGGGGCGGGGTGCGATGCTGGGCGTCGACGAGGCGAAGCTGCGGCGTCTCCTGCTCTGCGCCGCGTCCCTGGGGACCGCCGCGGCGGTGAGCCGGTTCGGCATCGTGGGGTTCGTGGGGCTCGTCGTCCCGCACCTCATCCGCCTGACGGTCGGCCCCGCCCATCGGCCCCTGTCGCTGCTCTGCTTCCTGGCGGGGGGGACCCTGCTGGCCGCTGCGGACGGGTTCGCCCAGCGGATGGGCGAGCTGCCGGTCGGCGTGCTCACCGCGCTGATCGGGGGGCCCTTTTTCTGCTGGCTCCTGATGCGGCGCGGGGCACGGTGACCCGATGGCGCGGCCGTCCTTCCGGTTCGGGGCCCTGACGTCCCGCTACGGCGAGCGTGCCGTCCTGGATGGGCTCGATGGGGAGATAGCCTCGGGCTGCCTGACGGCCCTGATCGGCCCCAACGGCAGCGGCAAGAGCACCCTGCTTCGGGTCCTGGCGGGACTGCAGCCCTACGAAGGGACCCTGACCCTGGACGGGCGCGAGGCCCGGACCCTCTCCCGGCGGGAGTTCGGGCGCCGGGTGGGCGTGGTCCCGCAGCAGTTCCGAACGGCCTATCCCTTCTCCGTATGGGAGGTTATCGGGATGGGACGCCTTCCGCATCGGGGCCTGTTCTCGCGGCTGACCGGAGAGGACGAGGAGCGCATCGCGGCGGCGGCGGAGCGCATGGACGTGGCCCACCTGCTGCTGCGCCGCGCGACGGAGCTCTCGGGCGGGGAGGCGCAGCGCGTGCTGCTGGCCTCCGTGCTCGCCCAGGACCCGCAGGTCCTCTTGCTGGACGAGCCCACGTCGGCGCTCGACCCCAACCAGGCGGCCCGCGTGTTCTCCGTCCTGAGGGACCTGGCCCGGGAGGGAAAGACCGTCGTCGCCGCTGCCCATGACCTCAATGCCGCGCTGCCCTTCTCTGACGCCTTCATGGCCCTGAAGGACGGTCGGCTGACGGCGCAGGGCCCGGCGTCCGGCCTGGACGGAGAGACCTTGAAAGGGCTTTATAGGGCGGAGTTCCTGCCCTATCGATCCGAAAGGGGGGACGTGCTGTGGCGCGCCCTTGCGGAATGAACGATATGATGAAAACAATGAACGGCAAAACGACGGAGGGGCTCCGCCCCTCCACCCCGTCAGGGGCCGTAGGCCCCTGCACCCCGTTAAAAGGGCACGAAAAAAAGATAGGGCTGCTCCTGCTGCTGGCCTTTCTCTTCTATGTCTGTGCCCCGGCAGCCCTCGCCGCGCCGCTGCGCGTGGTCTCGCTCTATCCCGGCCACACGGACAACGTGGCCGCCCTGGGGGGCGGGGAGCTCCTGGTCGGGGTCTCCGAGAACGACGACCCCGACCTGCTCCCGAACCTGCCCCGCTTCTCGCCCAAGGCGGGGGCGGAGTCCATCCTGGCGGTTAAGCCCGACGTGGTGCTCCTGCGCGGACAGGTGGAGCGGATGAACCCCAACCTGTCGGGAGTGCTCACCCGCGCCGGCGTGAGGGTGGAGGTGCTCGACCCGCCCGGGTGGGACGGGTTTGCCGACTACCTGCGGGCGCTTGCCGGCGTCCTGGGGCTGGAGCCCGAGGCGGGCGTCCGGCGGCTCGAGACGCTTCGGACGGAGATTGCGGCCGAGGCCCGGGCGGCCCGCGGGGAGAGGAATGCCCCGCGCGTCTTCGTGGAGGCCACGGCCAGGGAGCTCCATACCTGCGCGCCCGACTCCTGGGCCGCGCGGCTGGTGGCGCTGGCCGGGGGGGAGAATGCGGCCGCGGGCGCGGCGCCCCTGAGGGCCGGGAGCGCCCTGGCGCCCTGGGGGCTGGAACGCGTGCTCGGGGCCGCGGACGGCGGGCTGGACGTCTACCTCGTCCAGCATGGCGCGATGAACGCCTCCACGGCGGAGGACGTGCGCCGCCGGCCCTGGGCCGGGGCCCTGTCCCGTGTCCGGGTGGCCGAGGTGCCCGAGAGCTGGCTCAGCCGCCCCTCGCTGCTCGGGCTCGAACGGGGCGGCAGGGCCCTGATCCGCATCTTTTACGGGGAGTGATCGCTTGAGGCTGATCGTCGCGGGAGTGGGGCCGGGCGACCCCGGCATGGTGACGGCGGGGGCGCTGCGCGCCCTGGAGGATGCGGACCTGGTTCTGATCCCGCACTCGCGGGACGGGAGGCCGAGCGTCGCGGAGGGTGCGGTGCGCGCCCACCTGAGGGATGGCGTCGCCGTGCCGGTGGTCTTCCCCATGATCCGCGACGCGCAGGGGCGCGACGCCGCCCTGAGGGGGCGGCTGGAGGAGCTCCGTCCCCGATGGGAGGGCGCGGGAAGCGTCGTGCTGCCGGTGATCGGGGACTCGGCGCTCTATGCGACCGGCGCCTATCTCTACGACGTCTGGAAGGAGCTGGTCCCGGACCTGGAGCTCGTCCTCGTGCCCGGAGTGTCCGCGCACTCCCTGGCCTCGTCCTGCGCGCGGCGCTTCCTGGCGCTGGGGGAGGACGTGCTCTGCATCGTCCCCGGCACGGCGGAGCCCGGGCGGATCGAGGCGGCCCTGAGGGCCGCGGACGCCGCGGCGCTCTACAAGCCGAGCGCGCTGGGGGACGGGCTGCGCCCGCTGGTGCAGCGCGCGGGGCCCTGGCGGGAGACGGTCCGGGTGGACCGGGCGGGGCTGCCGGACGAGCGTATCCTCTCCGGGGACGAGGCGCTTGCGGCGGCCGAGGAGTATCTGTCGGTCCTGCTGCTCTGGCGTTAACTTTTAAGGGAATGCTGAATTAGTGAAGCCCCCCTGATGAAGCCCCTAAGCGACCCGCTCAACTCGCTTCTGCTCGTTGGCGGTCTGCTTATGTGGGACCCCAGCTTGGCAGTTGATGGGTAAAACCTGCCGGGGCCGCCGCTATCAGGATAGCGGCGTGGGGGGGTGGGGGCGAAGCCCCCATATTAATGGGCGCCGGGGAACACGTTCCCCGGCTGGGGTGCAGGGGCAAGGCCCCTGCGTCCGTCGTCGTGGCGTGTCGTCGAGGTGTGAGGTATTCGATGGAGTTGAAGGCACTTCTCCGGGGCGAGCTCTGGCTGACGTTCGATATCCTGCTGGGGCTCCTGATCGGGGATCTGGTGCTGCGGTGGGGGCTGGCCGACCGGCTGATGCGGAGGATGATGCCCTGGCTGCGCCGGCACGGCATCGGTCCTCTGGTGGGGCTTGCTTTGACGCTCAGCCTGGGGTCGGCCAAGGCGGGGGCGGCGGTCCTGGCGTCCGCGCTCTCCGAGGGGCGGATCGACCGGCACACCGCGCTCTGGGGCACGCTGTCGCTGGCCTTTCCCGCGTACCTGCGGCGGTGGCCGGCGACGCTGGTGCTCTCCGTGAGCATGACGGGGCTTGTGGGCGGGATATTCGCCCTGGTCCTCATCCTGCGCAGCCTGGTCCGTTTTGCGCTGGTGGTGTGCGTCCTGCGCTCGCGGGAGTCCGGCGAGCTCCCGCTGGAGGAGGTCCCCGATCGGCGGAGGATGGGCTGGGGCTTCTATCGAAAACTCGGGGTGACGCTGCCGCTGGCCTGGTTCTTCTACGCCGTCGCCTTCGCGCTGGTGCCCTATGCGGAGTCCGCGTTTCGGCGGTGGTTCATGGGGGGCTCCTTTCTGCCCCTCGCGGGCTGGGCCGTGGCGGCCGCGTCCGTGGCGCACGTATCCGCGGCCCTGGCCCTGACGGGCGGGAGCCTCGCGGCTGGGGAGCTCTCCGCCGCTCAGGCGGTCTTTGCGCTGCTCCTGGGGAACGGCCTGGGGATCGTCACCCGTGCGCTGCGGCAGAACGCGGGCTATTACTTTGGGCTCTTTCCGGCGGGGCTGGCGCGGTCGATGCTGTTCTGGAACGTCGGGACGGTGGCCCTTCTGACGGGGCTGAGCCTGGCCCTGGCGGCCGTGCCGCTCCTGCTGGGGTAGGGCCGCAGGGCGCATTTTGAGGCGGGAGGCGTTGGGTATGATGGGACCGGAGGAGATCGAACGGGCCAGCATGGCCATCATCGGGCGGGAGATGGGGGATTGGGCGGGCCCCGCGGAGAACCTGCCCGTCCTCAAGCGGGTGATCCACACGACGGCGGACTTCGATTTCGTCCGGAACCTGCTCTTTTCCCCGAATGCGGTTCGGTTGGGTCGCGAGGCGCTGCGGCGCGGCGTCACGGTGGTCACGGATACGGCCATGGCGGCGGCGGGGATCGGCAAGCCGGCGGCCGCGCGCTGGGGCGTTTCGGTGGTCTGCCGCATGGCGGACCCCGACGTGAGGGACGAGGCGCTGCGGCGCGGCGTCACGCGGGCCGTGGTGAGCATGGAAAGGGCCGCGGCGGAGACGCCGGACGCGATCTTCGCCATCGGCAACGCGCCGACGGCGCTGATCCGCCTCTGCGAGCTGGTCCGCGAGGGGGCGGCCCGCCCCTCGCTGGTGGTCGGCGTCCCCGTGGGGTTCGTCAACGTCGTGGAGTCCAAGGAGATGCTGGCGGCCACGGACGTGCCGTACATCGCCGCGATGGGGCGCAAGGGCGGGTCTCCCGTGGCCTCGGCCGTGGTCAACGCGCTCCTCTACGGCATGGAGCCGTAGTGCGGCGATGTACGCCGGGGGGAGGAAGCTTCGGGAGGGCGTGACGACGGGCGCCTGTGCGGCCGCGGCGGCCAAGGCGGCGGCGATGCGCGCCCTCACCGGGACGTGTCCTCCCCGGGTGGAGGTGGAGGGGCCGACGGGCCGGCGGTTCTCCCTGGACGTGCTGCCCCTGCCCGATGGGGGCTGCGGCGTGGTCAAGGACGCCGGGGACGATATCGACGCCACGGATGGGATGACCGTCTGCGCGGCGGTCGCGTTGGAGGATGGGGATGGGCCCATCGCCTTTGCCGCGGGGCCGGGGGTGGGGACGGTCACCCTGCCGGGCCTGAAGGTCCCGCCGGGCGAACCGGCCATCAACCCGGCGCCGCGCGCGATGATCGAGCGGGCCGTCCGGGACGCCGTGGGAGCGCGGGCCGTCCGGGTCACGGTGTCCGTGCCCGGTGGGGAGGCGGTGGCGAGGCGCACCTTCAACCCGCGCCTGGGCATCGAGGGCGGGATATCGATCCTGGGGACGACCGGGGTCGTGCGGCCCATGGACGAATCGTCCATCCTGGAGTCGCTGACCCTTGAGCTCGGCATCCTGCGTTCGCTGGGGGTCCGGGACCTGGTGCTGACCTTCGGAAACACGGGCGAGCTCGCGCTCCGCAAGGCGTGGGGCATCGAGGGCCGCTGCGTGATCCAGACGGGGAACTACCCCGGCCACGTTCTGGACGAGGCGGCGCGGATGGGGTTTCGGCGCGGGCTGTTCTGCGCGCATCCGGGCAAGCTGCTGAAGGTGGCGGCGGGGTCGTTCAACACGCACAACCGCGTCGCCGACGGGCGGCTGGAGGCGCTCTGCACCCAGGCCGCACTGGCGGGGGCGGACCGGGCCGTCGTGCGGAGGCTCTACGAGTGCCGCACGACCGAGAACGCGATGGAGCTCCTGAGGGAGGAACGGCTGGAGTTCCTGTGGAACCCCCTGGCGGAGGTCGTGGCCAGGCGGTGTACCGACCGCTCCTTCGGCGTTCTGCCGATCGCCGCGGCGTTCATCGACAACGGGGGGGCGATCCTGGGCCGCACTCCGGACGCCGCGGACGTGGCCCGCAGCGCGTCCGGAGGCGGGGGACGGGGGGAGAACGGATGACGGAACGCGAGCTCTGGGTTGTCGGGGTGGGGCCGGGCGCGGCGGACCAGCTCACCCCCGCGGCGTCGGCCGTCCTGGCGCGGGCGGACTGCGTCGTGGCCGCGGCCCGCCACGCGGGCCTCGCGGGCGCACACCCCAACATCGTCCTGCTGAAGGGCATCCCCGAGACGCTCGACCGGGTGGAGCGCGAGCTGGAGCGGGGGAGCGTGGCGGTGCTGGTCTCGGGCGACCCGGGGATCTACAGCCTGCTCCCGGTCCTCAAGAGGCGCTGGCCCGGGCGGAACGTGCGCGTCGTGCCCGGGATCGGGGCGCTCCAGAGCCTCTGTGCCGCCGCTGGCGAGGCGTGGGACGACGCGGCCATCCTCTCGGGGCACGGCAGGCCCCTGACCGCCGCCCGTTTCCTGACCGTCGTCGAGCGCCGAAGGCTGACCGTGCTCTTCTGCGGGGGGGACCGGACGCCTCGCTGGGCCTGCGAGGCCCTGGCCGGGGCCGTCGGGGGGCTGGGGACCCGCGTCGAGGCGGTGGTGGGGGAGCGCTTGAGTTACCCGGACGAGCGCGTGACGCGCGGGGCGCCCGCCGACCTGGCCGGCCGGGACTTCGACCCGCTCTCCCTGATGCTGGTGCGGAACGCCGCGCCCTGGACGCCGCCCTTCGGACGGCCGCGCGACGCGGATTTCGAGCGCGGCGGGGTCCCCATGACGCGGGAGGAGGTGCGGTCGGTCGTGCTGGACCGGCTGGAGCTCGGTCCCGAGTCCGTGCTCTGGGACATCGGCGCGGGGACGGGGTCCGTCTCCATCGCGGCGGCCCTGGCCTGTCCCGATGGGGAGGTCTGCTCCGTGGAGTGCGGGCCGGAGGCCGTGGCCCTGCTCGAGCGCAACCGGGAGAAGTTCCGGCTCCACAACATGACGATCCGGTCCGGCCGTGCCCTGGCCGTCCTGGAGTCTCTTCCAGGGCCGACCCACGTCTTCGTGGGTGGGAGCGGCGGCGAGCTGTCCGCCCTTCTGGCCCGTCTGCCCCTTCTGCCGTGCCGGGGGGAGGTGCGGGTGGTCGTCTCGGCTGTGACGCTGCGGACCCTGAGCGAGGCCGTGACGGCCCTGAGCGGGCCGGGGTATCGGGAGCTGGAGGCGGTCCAGGTCGCCGTGAGCGCGACTAGGCCGCTGGGCGGGAGTTTTTTGTTGCTGGAGGCCAGGAATCCGGTGACGCTCCTCTGCGCGAGGTGCTGACCTCCATACGGGGGCTTTGCCCCCGTACCCCCAGCCAGGGAGCGAGCTCCCCGGCACCCCGTTTTTTATCTTTTCTGGCGTTTAAGGAGATTTCGATATGATTCATTTCGTCGGCGCGGGGCCCGGGGCCCCGGACCTGATCACCCTGCGGGGCGCGGAGCTCCTGCGCCGGGCGGGGATGGTCGTCTATGCGGGGTCGCTCGTGAACCCCGCGCTTCTGGATTACGTCCCGGAGGGCTGCGAGGTCTTCGACAGCGCGTCCATGACGCTGGACGAGGTGCTGGAGAAGCTCGTTCAGGGGCACGGGCGCGGCGTGACGACCGTCCGGCTCCACACGGGCGACCCCTCGCTCTACGGGGCGATCCGGGAGCAGATGGACGCCCTTCGTGTCCGCGGCATCCCCTTCGAGGTCGTGCCGGGGGTCAGCTCCTTCTGCGCCGCCGCCGCCGCGGTCGGGGCGGAGTACACCCTGCCGGGAGTGAGCCAGACGCTCGTCATCAGCCGCATGGAGGGCCGCACGCCCGTGCCGGAGCGCGAGGGCATCCGTTCGCTGGCGGCCCACCGCGCGTCGATGGTCCTCTTCCTCTCCACGGGGATGCTGAGGAAGCTCTGTTCCGAGCTCGTCGCCGGCGGATACCCCGAGGACACGCCCGCCGCTCTGGTGTACAGGGCGTCCTGGCCGGACGAGCGGGTGCTGCGCGGAACGCTGGCGGCGCTGCCGGACGCGGCGGAGGCCGAGGCGATCACCCGGACGGCCCTGGTGCTGGTGGGCGATTTCCTCGGCGATACCTACGAGCTCTCGAAGCTCTACGACCCGGCGTTCGAGCACGGGTACCGGCACGGGAAGGCGGAGCCTTGAGCGGGCCCGGCGGCATCGTCCTGGCCGCGTTCACCCGCGCGGGTGCGCTGCTGGCCGCCCGGCTGGCGGGGGCGCTCGGCGGGCGTGCCTTCGTGCCCGGCCGCTGCCTCGTCCCGGGTACGGAGCCCCTGGAGGGGACGGTGGGCGATTGGGCGGAGCTCTGGTTTCCCCATGCGGAGGCCCTGGTGTTCGTCTGTGCCTGCGGCATCGCGGTGCGGGCCGTCGCGCCCCATGTGCGGAGCAAGGCGGAGGACCCGGCGGTGCTCGTGCTGGACGAGCGTGGCCGGCACGTCGTTCCGATCCTGTCGGGACACATCGGCGGGGCCAACGCGCTGGCCCGCCGCATCGCGGCCCTGACGGGCGGAGCTGCGGTGCTCACGACGGCCACGGACGTCAACGGCCTCGTCGCGGTGGACGAGTGGGCGGTGGAGAACGACTGCGCCATCGAGAACCTGGGGGCCGTCAAACAGGTCTCGTCCGCGATTCTGGAGGGCCGGCCCGTCGGGGTGGCGGTGACGGAGCAGGAGCAGCCCGCGCCGTGGCCCGTGACGCTGTGGCTTCGGCCTCGGCGCCTGGTGCTCGGGGCGGGGTGCCGGAGGGGCTCGGACCCGGAGGCCGCTGCGAAGGCGGCGGCGGATTTCCTGGAGGGCGCGGGGGTCTCGCCCCTGTCGCTCTGCGCCGTGGCCTCGATAGACCTCAAGAGGGACGAGCAGGCCCTGATCGCGCTTGCGGAACGCTACGGCGTCCCGTTCCTGACGTTTTCCGCGGACGCGCTGAGGGCGGTCCCCGGACGGTTCTCCGCCTCGGAGCGGGTGCGTTTGGTGACGGGCGTGGACAACGTCTGCGAGCGCGCGGCGGTGCTGGCCGCCGGGAACGGCGTCCTGCTGAGGAGCAAGACCCTCTATCCCGGCACGACCTTCGCGCTGGCGCGCAGGAGACCGGCGCACGAAGACGGTCTTGGCGGCCCCGGGGCTCCGGGGCCACAATTTGAGGAGGTACGTCGATGATCTATGTGGTGGGGCTGGGGCCCGGCCGGAAAGAGGAGATGACGGGCCATGCCCTGGCGGCCCTCGAGCGCTGCGACACGATCCTGGGCTACAGGGCGTACATCGATCTCGTCCGCCGGATTTTCCCGGGGAAGGACCTGCGCGCCTCCCCCATGAAGGCCGAGGTCGAACGGTGCCGGGAGGCGCTGGAGCTCGCGCTCTCCGGCCGGACCGTGGGGCTGGTCTCCAGCGGCGATCCGGGGGTCTACGGGATGGCGGGCCTGATGCTGGAGGTCGCGGCGGGCCGGGTCGACGTGGAGGTCGTCCCGGGGGTCACGGCGGCCAACAGCGCCGCAGCCCTGCTGGGCGCGCCGCTGATGCACGATTTCGCCGTGATCAGCCTCAGCGACCTGCTGACGCCCTGGAACCTCATCGAACGCCGCCTCGATGCCGTTGCCGCGGCGGACTTCGTCGTCTGCCTCTACAATCCCGCGAGCCGCGGACGGCCGACGCACCTCCAGTGGGCCTGCGACATCCTGCTGAGGTACAAGGCGCCGGAGACCGTGGCCGGCTGGGCCCGCAGCGTGGGGCGCGAGGAGGAGAGGTACTGCGTGACGACCCTCGGCCAGCTCCGGGACGCGGAGCTGGACATGTTCTGCACGGCCGTCGTCGGCAACATCGGTACCACCGTCATGGAGGGGCGCATGGTGACGCCCAGGGGGTACCGGTTCGGGGTGCGTGAGGAGTGGGAGTAGGCGGCAGGCGGCTCCTGCTGTTCGGCGGCACGTCGGAGGCGCGGGAGATCCTGGCGCGCGGGATCCCGGCGCTCTGCTGCACCGCGACGGAGTACGGCGCCGAGCTGGCCCGGGAGTCGATGGAGGGCCTCGCATCCGCCGATACGGTGCGTGCCGGCCGCCTCGACGCGGGGGGGATGGCGGACCTTATCGCCGCGGAGGGCATCGTCGGCGTGATCGACGCCACGCACCCCTACGCGGCGGAGGTCACGAGGAACGTCCGGGAGGCCTGCGAGCGCACGGGAACGCCGCTGATCCGCGTGCTGCGGAGCGCCACCTCCGTGGAGGAGGGCGTCGTGGCCCGCGTGGCCTCCTGCCGGGAGGCGGCGGAGTTCCTGAACGGGCGGGAGGAGCGGGCCCTGCTGACGGTGGGCAGCAAGGAGCTGCGGGAGTTCACCGCGGTGCGGGACTACGGCAGTCGGCTCTTCGCCCGGGTGCTCCCCACGTCGGAGGTGCTTCGCGCCTGCGAGGCGTTGGGGTTCGGCCCCGCGCACCTCATCGCGATGCAGGGACCCTTCTCCGCCGAGCTGAACCGCGCCATGCTGGAGATGACCGGCGCGTCGCTCCTGGTCACCAAGGACGGGGGCGGACCCGGCGGCATGGAGGCCAAGCTGGCCGGCGCGCGCGCCGCGGGCGCCGGGGTGGTCCTGATCACGCGCCCGGACGATGCGGGCTGCTCGGTCGGGGAGGCCGTCCTCTGGGCGCGGCGGATGCTGGGCCTGGGGCGCCCGCCGTTCTTTCCCCTGATGCGGGACGTCGAGGGGCTGACCGCGCTCGTCGTCGGAGGGGGCGCCGTGGCGCTCCGCCGGGCGGAGACCCTCGCGCGGTGCGGGGCGAGGATTCGCGCCGTGAGCCCCGTCTTTCGCGAGGGGTTCCCGCCGGACTCGGAGCTTCTGCGGCGTCCCTTTGCGGCGGAGGACCTGGACGGGGCCGCGCTTGCCGTCGCCGCGTCGGACGACCGCGAGGTCAACCGACGGGTGGGGCGCGAGGCGCAGGCCCGCGGCATTCCCGTCTCCGTCGCCGACGCCGCGGGGGAGAGCACCTTTTTCTTTCCGTCTCTCATCTCCGAGGGGCCGACGGCGGCGTCGGTCTCCAGCGCGGGGCTCTCGTGCGCGCTGACGCGGCGGCTCTCGGACCGGCTGCGGTCGGTCTGGGGATCGTGGGTTGCGGAGGAGAGGGCCGCTCTGGAACAGGCGCGTGATTCTAGGGGTTCCGGGGAGGAAGGGCGTTGAGGCGGGTCCGTGTCGGGAGCCGCAGGAGCGCCCTGGCCCAGGCCCAGGCCCGGCTGGTCATGGACGCCGTCCGCGCGGGGCACCCCGACGTGGAGTTCGAGCTCGTGACCGTGCAGACCACGGGGGACGTCAACATGAAGCCCTTTTCCGAGGCCTCGGACCCCTTCGGAATCAAGGGACTGTTCACCCAAGAGCTGGAGGACGCGCTGCTTCGGGGGGAGCTCGACCTTGCGGTGCACAGCCTGAAGGACCTGCCCATGAAGCAGGACGAGCGCCTGCCGCTGGTGGCGCTCTCGCGGCGGGGCGACCCCCGCGACGCGCTTCTGCTGCCGCGCGGCGCGGACGGCAGCACGGTGCCCGACGACGGCTCGGGGCCGATCGGGTGTTCCTCGGCGCGACGGCGTCTTCAACTGGCAACGCTCTTCCCGGGGCGGACCGTCGAGCCCGTTCGGGGCAACATCCAGACCCGCCTGCGCAAGCTGGACGAGCCGGATGCGTCGGGCAGCAGGCCGTTCTCGATGCTGGTGCTGGCCGCCGCCGGGCTGCGCCGTCTGGGGCTGGAGGGACGGATCGACCGCCTCCTGTCCCCCGACGAGATGGTCCCGGCCGCGGGCCAGGGGATCCTGGCCTGTCAGGGGCGGGCGGGGGAGGACTACGGCTATCTGGATGTCGTTCGCGACCGGGACGCGGAGGACTGCGCCGCGGCCGAGCGGAGTTTCGTCGCGGCGCTGGGCGGCGGGTGCGCCCTGCCCGTGGCGGCCTATGCCGTCGCGGAGGGGGACGTCCTGAACCTGTCGGGCTTCTACGCGGACGAGGTGCGGGGGATCCGCCGGACCGGGAAACTGTCGGGTCCCAGGACGGAGGCGGGGAGCCTGGGCCGTGAGCTGGCGGAGCGCCTGAGGGCGGCACGGTGGGACGATGGGAGGACGGAGGAACGATGAGGAGCGAACGGAGGAAGGACGAGCCCATGGGAAAGGTCTGGCTCGTCGGGGCCGGGCCGGGCGATCCGGGGCTGCTGACGCTGAGGGGCCGGGAGGTCCTGGAGCGGGCGGAGGTGGTGGTGTTCGACCGGCTGGTGGGCGCCGGGCTCTTCGCCCTCTTCCCCGAGGGGGCCGAACGGGTGGATGTCGGCAAGGAGGGCGGACGCCATCCGGTGCCCCAGCGGGAGATCGAGGCGCTCCTGGTGGACCGTGCGCTTGCGGGCAGGCGGGTCGTCCGCCTCAAGGGCGGGGACCCGTTCCTGTTCGGGCGCGGCGGCGAGGAGATCGAGGCGCTTCTGGCCCACGGCGTGCCCTTCGAGGTGGTGCCCGGCGTGACCTCGGCTTTCGCCGCCCCGGCCTGCGCCGGGATACCGGTGACGCATCGGGGCGCCGCGTCGTCGGTGCACGTCGTCACCGCCCACACGAGGGACGGGGACCTGCCGGACCGGGACTTCGAGGCTCTGGCCCGTCTGGATGGGACTCTGGTCTTCCTCATGGGCGTCGGGTCGATGGAGGAGCTCTGCTCCCGTCTCGTGGAGGCCGGCAGGGACGCCTCCACGCCCGCAGCGGCGGTCGAGCGGGGCACGACGGCACACCAGCGCCTCGTCGCCGGGACCCTGGCCTCCCTGCCCGAGCTCGCCCGTTCCGCGGGCGTCCGCCCGCCCGCCGTCCTCGTCGTGGGGGAGGTCGTGGAGCTCGCCGAACGCTTCGGTTGGCGGGGAGCCCTGCCCCTTTCCGGCGTGAGGGTGCTCGTGACCCGTCCGAGGGGCCGTGCGGGGCGTCTGTCCCGGATGCTGCGGGATGCGGGGGCCGAGGTGGCGGAGTTCCCCTGCATCGCGACGGAGCCCCTGACGGGCCCGCTGCCCCCGCTGGAGGGCGCGGGCTGGGTGGGGTTCACCAGCGTCACGGGGGTCGAGGCGTTCTTTGGGCTGTTGGCGTCCGCCGGCCGCGACGTCCGCGAGCTCGGGGCCGCGCGCGTCGCCGCCATCGGCCCCGCGACGCGGGACGCGCTGCGCAGGCACGGGCTTCGCGTCGACTACATGCCGGACGTATACGACGGCGCGCATCTCGCCGAGGGGCTGGCCGACCGCATGGGAACGGGGGACATCCTGCTCTTTCGGGCGGAGTCGGGCTCGCCGGAGCTGACGGAGGTCCTGAGGGCCAGGGGCGTTCCCTTCCGCGAGGCAGCGCTCTACCGCACGCGGTACGTGAAGGGCGCCCCGCCCCCCGATTTCGATATGGCGCTCTTCACCAGCGCCTCGACGGTTCGGGGTCTTGCGGCGTGCGTCCCGGACGGTTGGGACCGCTCCCGGGTCCAGGCCGTCTGCATCGGGGAGCAGACGGCGCGTGCCGCCGCCGGGGCGGGGTTTGCGAACGTGACCACGGCGTCGTCCGCCACGCTCGAGGCGCTGGTCGAGGCGGCGGTCCGGGCGGCGTCATCATCCTGCCCGGATGCCCGAACACATTGGTCGCCTGGACAACGCATGTAAGCGCCGTTTCCGGGGAAACGGCGCTTCAGCTTACGATTCCTCTGATCTCCTCCTCCGACAAACCCGTTGTCTCCACAATGATATCCATAGCCAAGCCGCGCGCTGAAAGGTTTCGGGCCATCTCCTCTCTTGCGGTCCGTAAGCCCTGCTGCAGGCCCTGTTGCAGGCCCTGTTGCAGGCCATCCTGCAGTCCTCGCTCCTTGGCCTCCCTGAGCTGTTCGGACAGGGAGTGCTCATAGTCCGTCTGGGCGCGTTCGCGCATCAGATAGCCCACCCACTGCTGCGGGTCGGTGACAAACATCTCCTCCAGCTTCAGGATCCTCTCGATATCCGCGTCGCGCGACGCCAACTGTTTCAAGCCCTCCACACCTCCTATGCCTCCCATATAGCTCAACATCCGTTCCAATCCCGTTTGAGGCGTCTTTCTCAATTTCTTCAGCTTGGGGATCTCCAGGTAATGAAGCTCGATATCCTCACAATAGCACCGGTACGTCTCCGTATCCAGAAGGCGGTGAACGGAATGATAGGACTGAGGTTTATCCTCCAGAAGCTCGAATTTCAGAATGCCGACGAAGATGACAGGGTGAAGGGCGCCGTAGGAATCGCCCTGACGAATCTGGGTCACATAGCTGTTCATCACGTAGAACAGGCTGCGCTTGAAGATGTGCGGTTCCTTTGCGACCTGCACCTCGACATGAAAAATTCTGCCGTCCCTGCCCCTGGCCCGGACGTCGAAATGGGAGATCTTTCCATCCTCCAGAAAGGGATCGAACTCCCTGTCCATGTAGTCCAGATCCTCAATCTGCCTGTCCTCACCCAGCACGCTGTTGAGAAATCGGATCAAGATGTCCTTGTGATGTTCGGAGGCGAAGATGAACTTGAACAGCCTGTCGTTCAGCCTGTTGAGCGTCGCCGTCCTTTCGTCGATCCTGTCTCTGCTCATTTGCAGCCTCCCTGTGCCGATTTCCCGGCTTTTCACTCCGAGTGCAACACCTCGAGAAAGGGGGTCGAAAAACAAGCTCCCGATTGGCAGAAAGTCCCTGGATTCAAGCTGCGATGCCGGACCTGCAGCAACGGGACCGAATTTACACATCTTACTATAAATAAGTGAGAAAATACACTATCGACGCTTGCCATCCCGGGAACGCCGCACCGCCTGCCGCCGGCATGAATCTGCGGGCGACTATATTGCGCCCTCTTGCCAGGACAAGTTATGAAAAAACCGAATGGCCCTTTTTTGCGTCCATCGTCTGGGTACAGGCTCCCGAAGCCACCTGTCCGGATGCCTGCTTGCATGGAGGCGCACGAGTCCTTGACATATTTTCCCTTGGTGCCTACTATAGAAAGAAGAATAAAAATGGAAATATGTATGTATTATCTGGAATCGTTATGAATTCGGGGGCGGCGCGGGATCCGGGTACGACCTGAGTGAATAGGCGGATTCTATGGAACTATAAAGGCGCGGAGCGTCCCCTTCGGGACGTTCCGCGCCTTTATATATGTGTGGAGACGGTTCGGTCGGTTTCGCAGACGTTTTTGCCGGAGAATGACGAGCCGTACGGCATCTTCGATCGCGAATGGGGTACATTCCGGAGAGTGGACCAATGGCGGATTAGACGGATTAGACGGGTTATATGGAGGATCGATGGAGGTGCGATCATGAAGAGGCGAAGTCTTTTTCTCGCAGCGGTGCTGTCGGTGTTCTGGGGAGGACGGATGGTTTCCGCGGAAATGCAGGTTCGTCTTTTCTCCCCGCCTGAAGCCTATGTCGGCGTACCTTGCCGTTATACGGTCGCGACGGTCGAGGCGATGAAGGGCGCGACTTTGCTTACGGTCGAGGACGCCTCTGGCCGGGTCCTCCATGAGAACCTGCCCTTGTCGGTCGAAGGCGGAATCTATGCGGCGACGCGCCGGCCCCTGTCCCTTCCGACTGAGGGCGGCTACCGCTTCCGGGTGGCTCTGACCGAGCACTCCGGGGCAACCTCCTTCTTTTCCTTTCCCGTTCGTTGCCGTCCGGCGCCGAAACCTCTGAGGGACTTCCGAGTCTCCAAGGCCCCCTATTATGTGGGGCAGAGCTTCGAAGTTGCGGCGCTCTTCGCATCCCTGCCCGGCAGCGTGGATATCGGCATCCTGAAGGACGGCGATTACCAGGGTGCCGATGTCGTTCTGAACAGCGGCGATCTGGAGGCAATCGGGTATCCGACGCCCCGTGCGTCCGGGGTTCACGAGGTCGTCCTGACCTTCGTCGATCCCTCCACGCGGAAGGTCTGCAGAGAGTCCATCCCCGTTTATGTCGATACCTACGATCGCGGCGGTGGGAAGGCCGCAGTCGAAAAGGGTGGCGGAGGCTGTCGCTCCTTTCCATTTTTCATTTCGTCGTTTTTTCTCGTGCTGTTCTTCTTTGGCGTTAAAAGGGAGGTTAAAAGAGGCAGGGGACGTACAGTCTGCCTTCTTCTGTTGGCGGTGCCGCTGGCCCTGGCGGCGTTTCCCGCCGGAGCTGCGACCTACCGGGTGACCGACCCGGGGGACGACATGAACGATCCGCCCGCCGGAAGCCTTCGGTCTATCTTATGGACGATCCGGCTGCTGGGGACGGAGGGGGATGTCATCCAATTTGCGCCGTCGGTCCATGAGATCGACCTGTGCGGCGTGCTTGACGCGAGTTCGATAAGAGGGCTGAAAATCGATGCCAGCACGGGCCGTGAGGGAAAGCGTCTGGTTCTTGGCCTTCGCGACGGGGGCTACCGTCATCTGCACGCCGCTGGGGATTTCCTCGCCAACGGGCTGGTACTGAAGGGGTTCGGCAGGGGGGACCCTCGGAATACGGGGGAGTGCAATGGGGGCCTGCTCTGCAACTGCAGCGGTTTCGTCCTCGAGGACTGTTCCTTTGTCGACATCGCCGGAGGGGAGGCCGCCGTGGTCGTCAGCTTCGACGTTCACTACGGCCGCGACTCGCGGATGGAACGTTGCCTGTTTCGGGGGAACGAATCCCGAAGCGGTCCCGGTGCATTGTTGGCGGATGGCGTCAACCTGACGCTGTTGCGAACGTTCGTGGGCTGGAACCGCGCGGACCGTGGGGGTGCAGCGGCCGTCTTTGGTCCCTCGCCGTGGCCCTCGGTACACAACACGATTGTCGGCAATCGGCTTGGCAATGTCGTCGTCTCTCCGGATTTCACAATATGTCGGCCGGCGGCGCGGTGGAGGCTCAGGCCCTGACGCTGTGCAACAGTACGTTGTTCGGCAACGTCGCGAGGCGGAGCGATTCCGCCGTTTCTGGGGTGCAGCCGCTCTTTTATGCCTCATTGCTGGCGGATGGGCTCGAGGACGGCGCAGACGGCGTTGCCCTGGATGAAAACCGCAATCTGGTTGAAGCGCCGTCCGTCGACATGTCGGACGGCACGGTTGGAGAGGTTTTCGAGTTGTGGCCCCCGGAGGCCGAGGATCGCGGGGGCTACGCGCCCACAATTCCGATACGATACGCCGGTCCTGCCGAGGGGAGGGTTTCCGCCGACCTGCCGGCTATCCTGACGGATTACCCCTGGAATTTCCGGGCCGATGCACGCGGCGTTCCCCGTGATTATTCGAAAGGGGCCTCCGTCGGCGCCTGGGGGTTTGGGCAGGTCTCACTTCTTCCGGGAAATATCCGGAATTCCACGACGATCGCGTTCCGCCCAAAAGACACGGGCTCGATCAAGGTGAAACTGGTGGAGAAGATCGAGACCGGATCGGACAGGGTGACGAACTGCCTGAAGGACGTGAAAATCCGTTTCGAGCTGATGCAGGGCAACAATCTTGGACGGCTGCCCCAGGTGAGGGCAACGGAGGACAACGGACGCGCGTTTGTGGTGGTCGATACGCTGGAGGGAGGCGACGGGACGGTCCGGGCCTCGGTTGCGAACAGGCCGTCGCAGTATCTGGACCTGTCGATCCGCCTGAGGCGCCCCGGGCAAGGGGAACCCACACCCCAGGACGGCGAGGACGACCTGTATGTCGTTGCACTGAGTCCCAACCGGACGAAGAACAACGTGGAAAACACATACGTCGCAACATACTCTCGGCCCTGTGCCTACAGCACCGTGTCGATCCGCCGCAAGGGACGTCCCGAGGAGGTCGAGAAAGAACTTCCCATCGCGATATCGGACTCCGTCCGGGGAACGATAAGCAAAAGACTGACCTTCGCGGAGAAGGGCAGCTATATTTTCGGCTTCAGGATGACGGACCCTGCCGGAAGGAGCTACGAGGACTCGAAGGAGGTCCGGGTATCGGACGCGTCCTTGAAGGTGTTCCGCCTGTCCGACCCTCCATATTATCAGGATAAGACATTGTCTATGATTGCTGTATTCACGAAGGTTCCCAGGGCCGTCGACATGACGCTGACGGATGAGGACGGCAGGGAGTTCAAGCCGGACATCCGCTACTCGGACGATCGGCTGGAGTGGGAGGGCCTTGCCGTGCTGAGGAAGCCTGGATACTACGCGGCCCGTCTGGACTACACGGACGGCGGGGAGGGGACGGCCCGCAGCGAGCGCTACACCATCCGGGTGGCGGAGTACTATGGCGATGGGAGCGATACGACGGCCATGGAGCACGGCAGCGGATGCAATGCCTTGTACGGCGCCGCTGTTCTGTTTCTCCTTGTGTGCTTCTTGCTGTTTGGCCGGTCCGGAGGAGCGGGAGGCCGCTTCTGGTGGGGAAGGGAAAGATGATGACGGTGTTGAGGAGGAGAGCGGTTGTATTTCTGTTCGCCGCGCTGATGGCGTGGCCCGTGACGTACCTGATCTTTCGTGACTGGGGCAACTGGGAGTTCGTCCGGGTTCCGGGGCGGGAGTACTGGATCGACCACGCGGCCGACGGCTTTGCCGGGGGCTCCGGCGGTCCGGGCGACCCCTACGTGATCGAGACGGCGGAGCAGCTGGCCCTGGTGGCGAAACGGGTCAACGGAGGGGGGGCAAAGGGGGCCCATTTCCATATCTCGAAGGACATCGACCTGTCGGGACGGGACTGGGTGCCGATAGGGACGAGGGAAAACCCCTTCTCGGGACATCTGGAGAGCACCGGAGCCGTCGTCTCCAACCTGACGATCCGTGGGGACCGCGACGGTCAGGGCCTCGTCGGGGTGATGGAACATGGAATGTTGGCAAGCGTCACGCTGGAGAGCGTGGACGTCGAGGGGCGAGACCGCGTCGGCGGGCTCGTCGGGGTCGGAGATTACATAGTCATCGGGAGCTGCGGCGTATCGGGCTCGGTGCGGGGAAGGGACCGCATAGGGGGATTGGCCGGGGACACGAACTGGAGCTTTTGCGTGGATGGATTCTACCGCGGCGAGGTCGCAGGCAGGGAGGAGGTCGGCGGTCTGATCGGCCGGTGGGCTAAGGAGTCCGGAAAGTGGAGCGGCTGCGAGGGGAGAATGGCCAGGGTCAGCTTCTGTGGAAATATTTGGGGGAGTGCTTTAGAGAGGGGGTCAGGGGTTGTTGGCCGTGTTACGGGAACGAACTGTGTCGGAGGCCTTATTGGGTATATGGCGGCAAAGGGGCGTAGCATTTTGAACGGTTTTTTTACGGGCAGGGTGGCTGACGAGCGCCATGGATCGACTGTTGCCGTGGTGGGAGGCGGGGGCAGTATACTGGATTGGGACTACCGGGAGAATTTCCCCTATGACCTCGTTTGGAGCAAGCCGGGAGCGTGGATTTTTCTGAGAGAGGACACCCTGTTTGTCCGTATTCGTGGGGAAAAGGGCACCGTAAAGGAGGTGCGGGTCCCCGTCAGGGAGGGACCTGCGGTCCTGCATGCCGTCGTCTCCGGGCAGGTTCCGGAGGGGCTCACAAGCTCGGACAGGGTGCGCTATATCGAGATGAAGAGGGCATCTGGAATCCCCGAACTGGCTTTTTCCGATATAGGGGGGCCCGTTGGTTGGCATGGGGTCAGGTTTTTTATATCGATGTATTCCGGAATGGCCGTGGACAACGTCAAGCTGCCCATAGACGAGAACTGTGAGAACCTTTTTGTCCCCCGGGGCCTGTACTGCATCCCCTGCGTCAAGTTCCTCGATGACGATACCCTGGACGTGACTTGGATTCTGATCCGCGTGGTGTAGTCGTGTGGTACTTTATGGAGGTTATGGAGGTGAAGACGATGAGAAGGGCTTTTGGGTTCTGTGCGCTGTTCGGGCTGGTGCTCTACGCCGTGCCGGCGGGCGCGGCGATCGATGAGTACGACACGGTCAGCCCCATCAATATGACGGTCGACAGCTTCGAGTACATGAACGCCGCCTCCCGGGACTCCTTTGCCGAGGCGATGCGGCACTGGTCCGTGGCGGTGTACGAGATGACGAACGGTCGGTACCGCTTGGGCTGCGTGAAGATCGTGCAAGGCGAGGGGAACGAGGAGGCCGCGGGATGAGGACAGGGCGCTACCTGCTGCGCCGTCTGGCGAGGGCTTTTCCGGTTTTATTGATGGCAGCCTTTGTATGTAGCTTCTTTGTTCCATTTCCATGCAACTATGAGCACCCCAGGGTTGGTCTCCAGGCCGCCGTCGTGGTGGGTGATTTACGGGAGCTCAGGAGGGTTGCCCAGGACACGCCGTTGTTGCAGGGGGCGGGACGATGTCCGTATTACCGAAACCTTTTGCCGTTGCTGAGATCGTACCTCGACGACGGGGAAAGATTTATGCGGAAGAGGTACGTATGCATCGTAACGGAGGAAGCAGGCTGGGTTGGGCGCGATCTGTCGGTTTACCCGTCGGGTCCCTTCCTTCGTTTTTTCGGTGAGGGGGAGAAGCGTGGGTTTAGGGAAAAGCTTGCGGGCGGGGCTCGTTATAACGGATTCTATGGTTCGGTTGGCATTGATACGCCTCCGCGGTTGGACGATGCCTTGCTCTATCGTGTGGAGGACGATGCCATTTGGCTGAGGTTTCGATAGCCGGTCCGGCTTTCGTCGGGGGAGGAGGCTTGTGATGATATTCAGGAAGATGGTGGGTATTGTATTGCTTTTTTGTCTCGGGGCATCGATGGGTGAGGCTGTTCTTCTCTACGACAGCCCTTCCCCCATACATTTGACGGTGGCTGTGGATGATTACGTTGCAAAAGATGAAGCAAACCGAAGGAAAAAAGTAAATGATTCTTTTAATTTTATGGCTGTGGCAATTTACGAAATGAGTCGGGGAATGCATCGTCTGGGAAAAGTCAGAGTCGTAAAAAGCGCCAGAGAATACTTGCATATCAATTATCTTGAGGAGCATCCTGGAACAGGGGCGCTTTCTCAAGCTGCAACTTACCTGCCCTATGGACAAAATGCTATAGGTGCCAACCGGATCAATATAGGGTATAAAAATTTTCAAGGATATTCAAATACATTGGGATATACATTAGGACATGAAGCTGGGCACTTTATTTACGGGATGTTTGACGAATATGAAGGGAAAAGTATTTTACCAATACCCTGGCACAATCCATGGATGTTTGACGATGGACTGGCAGTTAAACCAACCGTAATGCAATCACAAGAAGACGCAACGTTCGATAGCGATTTGCAAGCTTTGGCCTTTTCCACTCTGTTTAATTATTTTTGGGGTAATACTACGGATCACTTGGGACATGTCGTTCCACGTTATGGTATGACGGCTCAGAGGAGGGCTTATCCTTGGACGATCAGCGCATGGGAATCGCTTATCAGCGATTACGATCCTTTTACGCTTCCTTTCATGCAACGGTCGAAGTACTTGGATCTTGTCGAGGTTGCTCCGAATCCGAATGCGATAACGCCTCCCACACTTTCTTCTCTCCCCCCTTATGGTGCGACTACCTTTAGTCCTGCCGTTCCTGGTGGACGATTGGATATCAAGTGGGGGCCTGCCAAGCGGGCTCGTCTGTACTTGCTTGATCGTTCTGGCAGTATGGGAGGAGAGCGTTTCAAAGTCGCTGTAAGGGCCCTTGTACGCGAAATCGCGTTGGCACCAAAAGGCATGAATTTGGGCGTATATGCTTTTAGCAATCGGTCCGAAAAATTTGTTCCCATAGGTGAAATCGGGATGGACTCCGTTGGGGAAATCGCTCAAAAGAGAAAAATGATAAATGACCTTGTCAAAAGCGCTTTGAATACAGAGCCGTATGGTAGTACGGCATTATATCGTTCACTATATGACTTGTTTCCAATCTTGGAAAGAGAGATGAATACCCGCGGGATTGTCCTTGGAGATATAATCGTCATCTCAGATGGGATGGACAATTATGGAGGTATCAAGCAAGATGAAATCGTCAAGAAAAGCAGGGAACTTTTTATTCCCGTTCATATTATGGGTATAGAAATACCTTATTTCCAAGGACGGAATTTTAGGAAGTTTACCAAAGATATGGGAGGCGCATATAATGATGGCCTTTGGCAGGATGAACCTACTTTTGCTAACGACCATAAGCTATCCGAATCGATTCCCCAATCAAAAAAGGGGCCTATAGTTTTCTCTGAATTTGAGTGAGTGAAAGCAAAAAAACGGGGAACGAAGAAAGGAAGCATTGGACTTAGGGACAGCGATCGTCAGAGTATAAATTTTTATATAGATGATTCATTGGTAGAATTTACATTGTCCCTGACACATTCAGGAGAAAGCGATGATATCGACTTTTCCTTGCTTGCACCTGGAGGTGCTGTATATCCAATTCACTCTTTGTTTTCTTCCAATGTATTTGACCTTGGGTGTGGATTCTTGCGAAGTGTCGCGCTCGACAAGTCTCTGATAGGAGAGTGGACTCTCGTGTTTCGTAATCAAACAACCAAGGATATTCCTGTACAGGTAACAGTGTTAGGACAATCCATTGTTACAAGTACGGCACAAAATGATGTGGTGCATTCTGTTATTATAGGGCAGACTCCATTCAGCGTTATCAATATTGCGGAAAAAGTACCTCATACTATTAATTTCATCACACAAAGGGGTGGAAAATTTCTGACAAAATTGAATATGGAGGTTACAATTGAAGATCAATGGGGAAAAACCAAGGCCCTGTGCCCTAACGATGCCGGTATACCCCCGGATTTAGTAGCAAACGATGGCATTTATACTGCAGATTTTCAAGATGTCGGCGTATATTTAATAAAAAGCAAGATTCATAACAGGAATGGAAAAGCGTGTACTACGACATTGGCCGAACGGGATTACTTTGAGTTGCCAAAAAATCTGGAGGGGCCATCTCCCGTTTTTGGAGAACCAATTCAGGAAAACTTTGAACGCACCGTTTATGTTCCGCTCTCCGTCGTGTATGATGAAAAACAAGTGAATCCTCGTCATGTGCCAGACCTGTCTTATCTGCCTAGAACAGAAAATTTCTTTCGATTTGGCGAGATTGAAGGTCCCAAGGAAATGCTTTTGGGAATTGAAAGGGAATTTTCTGTTGACATTTTCCCATCAAGTATGTCCACCATTCTGAAAAATTATATATCATGGGATATTAACAGTGATAAGGGGGCGACAATTATTCCCGATCCAAAGGGGCGTCCTAATGTCGTGCGACTGCGTTTTAATTCTCATCATTCGGATGAGATTTTGAGCGCTAGATTGTCAATCTAAATGCAACAGGCAAATTGAAAAAGGCCTCATTTGGGGTACGAAAGCCGAGACACTTTCTGGGACGGTTGTTCAGACGTTCCGTAATCCGCAGAACATCGCCGTTCCGAACCTCCCGGAAGTCGATCCCCTTGGGCAAATATTCGCGAATGAGTCCGTTCGTGTTTTCATTCGTACCACGCTCCCAGGGGCTGTGGG
>ERZ773099.697-NODE-697-length-26976-cov-13.604992_pt1 | contig 26976 bp, 18 predicted proteins | sample MGYA00511120_ERZ773099 | MGnify/ENA primary metagenome ERZ773099 (study PRJEB29015, sample SAMEA2738012) | human oral metagenome | biome: human oral; feature: human-associated habitat; material: dental | place: China | collected 2104 ... | reverse complement strand
GGCAGCCGGGGCCGGGCGGGATGCGCAGGTCGTCCATGCCACCAGTGTGCCACCAAGGAGCCCCGGGGCCGGACGGGATGCGCAGCTCGTCCACGCGACCAGTGTTCCACCGAGGAGCCGCACCTCCAGTGCCCGCAGCGGGGCACCGGAGCAGATGCACGTGGAATCCCGCGCACAATCGCACCCCGGATTCCACGTGCATTCCGCCTGCCTAAGGTGTGCTGCGTTACGGGTGGATGTGGGTGGGGTCTTTGGGGTGGCACGGGTTCTGCGCGTGATTGTCCTTGAACGCCTCGGGTGCCGGGTGCAAGAGCCCGAGCCCGCCCGCCATGTCAGAGCCATGTTCCCCGTCAAAGCCGACTAGGTGGCCAGCAGGCGGGCCAAAGACACTGTCAGCTGCGTCTGCGCCACTTGGATACCGCCCGCACCACTTAGGCCCCCGACACGCCGGGAAGTCCAGGGCCCGCTTGGGCCTAAGTGGCGCAGCGGCGGGCGGATCCCGCAGTGTGGTGCAGGAAGTCGCACAAAGCGCCGACAACGAGCCGCACGCGCAGCCCCTCTCCATCAACCACCCACACAAGGGACCGGAATTAGATAATACGGCCTAGTGCCCTCCGGGTCTGCGTGCGCCCGGCTTCTGGCACGTCGCCGAGGGTGTCGCGCTCCGTTGCCGGCGTCCTTGAGAGTTATGGCTCCCTTGAACAACGCATCAGCCAGGAACTCGACGAAGCGGGGAGCATTGAGGGGCGTGAAACCGCCCAGCCTCGGGCGGCCCAACGTCGTCAGGTGGCGCTCGTGCCCGCATTGGGGCAGGAAACCACCTACTGGAGCAGGTTACCCGCCATTGGGGCAGGCTAATAACCTACCCCAATGCACCGTAACCTGCCCCAATGCACTGTAAGGTGCCCCAATGCGCGGTCCGCCGACTGCGGGAACAAGCCGAGGAGACGCGCCTATTACCGCAACCCGCCCCGATACGGGGCTCCCGACCACTGAGGCTCCCACAGGGGTGCCACTGCGCGACTCAGACCGCCTTCGCACTACTCAGACCCCAGGAGACTTGGGGAACCGGGGGCATCGCAGGGCATAAGTGGGAGGTACGCCCGTTATGCGCGATCTTCAACGGCTTTCGATGCGGTGTGCATCCACGTCGTCAGGATCGGTTGGCGGGTCCAAGACAGCCGTGGCATCGTCAACGCGGCCCGCCTCCAGGTAGGCGTATGCGAGGTGGCTGCGCGAGACGAGGGTGTCAGAGTGTATAGGCCCGAGGATCCGCATACGACCTGCGAGCGCCTCCTCGAACAGGGAGATCGCCTCACTAAGGCGCCCCGCCGCCTGGTAGGTGCCCGCGAGGGCATTGCGGGCGGTGAATGTGAGGGGGTGGTCGTCTCCCAGAATGCGCACATGGTCGGCGAGCACCCCCTCAAACAGGGTGGTCGCCTCGCCCAGGCGCCCCGCCGCCCGGTAGGCGCCCGCGAGGTCGATCCGGGAAACGAGGGTGTGGGGATGATCGGCCCCCAGAATGCGCACATGGTCGGCGAGCACGTCCTCGTACAGGGGGATGGCCTCGTCAATACGGCCCGCCGCCCGGTAGGCGCCCGCGAGGTTGGTGCGGGAAACGAGGGTGTGGGGATGATCGGCCCCCAGGACACGCACACTGTCAGCGGCCACCTCCTCGTACAGGGGGATGGCCTCGTCAATACGGCCCTCCTCCTGGTAGGCGACTGCAAGGTTGCCACGGGAGGCGAGGGTTTGGGGACGGTCGGGTCCCAGGACACGCACACTGTCAGCGACCACTTCCTCGAACAGCGCGATCGCCTCACTGAGGCGGCCCATCACTCGGTAGGCGACTGCGAGGTTGTTGCGGGTGGTGAGGATGCTGGGGTGAACAGTGCCTAGGATGTGCGCACGGTCGGCGAGCGCCTTCTCGTACAGGGGGATGGCCTCGTCAAGGCGGCCCGCCGACTCGTAGGCCTGCGCGACGGCGTTCGCGCCTTCCAGCGCCGCCTGTTCCGAGGAGATCGTGCCCAACGCGGCCTCCGCCTCGTCGAAACGCCACGACGCCGCCAGCCAGCGCACCAGCATGAGCCAGCTCTGGGGGGACTGGGTTTCGGCGTCCAGCCGCTCGGCGCGCGCGACCCATGCAGAATTGGTGTCTCCGCGGGGGACGTCGCCAACCTCCCGCAAGGCGTCTTCAAGGAGCTCCAAGCGCACGGAGCCGATGCCCCCTTCGTCGTGGGCCCTGAGTTCGATGGCCTGGCGCAGTGTGCTCCGCAACGCCATGACCGGCTCCGCGTCACCCGCCGAGAACGCCGCGAGGGCGTCCTCGACCTGCCCCAGCAAGTCGAGGGAGGGGATCCGCGACTCGGGCAGGCTCGTCAGCCGCCGGGCCAGGCCACCCACCTCGTCCTGCTCCATCCTCATCAATGCGACCCGGCCGTAGTCGCTCCCATCGGAGGAGCGGAGTTGGTCGGCGTCGAACCAGTTGACCAGGAAGTCGACCACCAGGGGCAGGGGCTCCCCCCGCGATTCCTTGATCTGGAACGCGAGCCGGGCGAGCGGCTCCGCCAGGTCGTAGTAGGTCCGGCGCCGGTCGAGGAGCTCCGTGAAAATCGTCGAGACCGGTTTGAGCCAGCCCCGTTCGGCCAAATCGCCAACGGCTTTGGCCACGCTGCGCTGGTCGGAGCCGACCCGTTCGGCGATGTCCTTGACTGGCAATGGCCGATCCGCTGCGGCGAGCTCAGCGACGACGAGGCGCTGCAGGGGCGACAGGCGCGCCAACTGCTCCTGGTAGTACGGGGTGAGGTCGTCGAAGCGGTTCAGGAGCAAAGCGGCGAGGTCGCGCAGCTCCTCGACTGTGAGCGCACTGCCGAGCAGCGCCCACAGGCGGGGCTGCCCACCGGCCAAGTGGGCGATCGTGTGGATGCGCGCGAGCGCGCCACTGCTGGAAAGGCGCTCCGCCAGTTCCGCGTTGCCAGCCTCCCGTGCCAGGGCCGTGAGCATCTCGCGCGCCTCTTCGGGGGAGAAGGGTTCGAGGCGGATCGTGTTGAAGAAGCCGAAGAATGGCGCCGCATGGGAGAAGAGGCTGCGGTCCAGGCGAGTGGTGCTGCCGATGATGAGGACTCCCGACTCGGTCTGAAGGAGGTTGCGCAGCTTCTGCTGCCCCACCTCCCCGAGGGCGTCAAGGATCTGGTCGACGTTTTCCATGAGCACCAGGACGGGACCGTCCTTGCGGCTGGTGGACCGGAGCCGCGCGTCGAGCTCGGCCTCGTCGGCGCTCTTCACCCCGGTATCCGGTGCCACCCGTTCCAGAATCGCGGCGAGCAACCGCGCGTAGGACACGATCGTCCACGGGTCCTCGGGCAACCACGCGATGCGCAGGGGTTTGCCGCCATCGGTGCCCGCCCGGTTCTTGGCACGGTGGTAGACCAAGGAAATGAGGTGCGTCTTGCCCGCGCCGCGCGGGCCGACGAGGAGCGTGTGGTGGGGGCTGGGCGTGGCCCCCAGATCACCGACCCGCTTCATGAGCGATTCCAGGACCGGCTGGCGCACCACGAACAGGCGAGCGAGCAGGTCCTCCGGCATGGTCGAGGGGGTGAAACGTGAGATGGAGACGGCGCTCATCGGCGGTCCCACCCCGCCTTCTTGCGCGCCCAGATGTACTGGAGGACGGGATAGCGCCAGCGAATCGACTGACCGCGGCGCTCCAGGTAGTGGTCCTTGGTGAGATCCTCGAGGATGTCGGCGACCCCGTCGTCCGAGGGCAGGGCGCCCACGGGGATCCAGTCATTGGCCTCGGAAAGCGTGGCCCGGAGCACCCGCTCGGCGAGCTCGGCGCATTCGCGGTAGTGGGGCCCAACCCGGGTCAGATAATGTTCGAACCACCCGAATTCGTCCGGGTCGTCGATGAAGTCCTCGAAGCACTCGCGGACCTCGGCGGACCCGATGGCCTTGCGGTGGCGCTGGTCGAGCGTCGCCGCCACCTTGTGGAGCAGGAAGGGGATCCCGCCGCTGACCTCGACGAGCGCCTCGACAACAGCATCATCAGGCAGTCGCCCGATCCCCAGCAGAAGGCGGCGCGCGAGTTCCCGTGCCTCGTCATCCCGCAGGGGACCGAGAGGCAGTGGTTCGAGGTCGTTCAACGCCCCCTGCGTCATACCAGCCCTCCGCAGGACGTGGTGGAAACCGATGGAGCCGGTGAGGATCCAACGGACTCTAGCGGCTTGTTGCCGCAGCGCCCTCAGGGTTTGAAGGATCTCCGCGGCCGCATCAGCGCCCTCACGTTTGACGATGTTGTCAACCGCCATGGGCACTTCGTCCATCATGACGAGCGGAACACCCCCGCCTCCGCTCCCATCCAGGGTTCCCAGGACGTTGGCGAGGAGGACGTGCGGAGACGTTCGACGGTGGTAGCTCTTGATCGTGAGGGGGCCGGAGAGCTCGATATCGCAGTTGTTGAAGATGGTCTTGAGTTTCCTCAGCCCCTTCGACGGGAGCCTTCCCCCTTCGACCAGGGCCTCGGCGGTGCGGATGAGGAAGCCCTCGACCGTGTGCACGCCCTCGTAATCGATGAAGTAGCAGCGGAAACCGTTCTCCCGGGCAGCGAAGGCGCGCATCCAGAAGGTCTTGCCCATGCGCCTGGGATCTGTGAGCAGCAGGTTCGCACCGGCCCCGAGGCGGCGGCGGGCTTGCGTCGTGGTCTCCGCCCGGCCGACGAAGTGCGCCGGGTTCCGGTCGTTGCCGGGCTGCGGGACGATGGGGTCCAGTGCCATGATCGCCTCCTATGTACGTGAATTCTTACGTAGAATTATACGTGAGATCCTACGTATGTAAAGCGAACCTGCTGGAAAGGCCTGGACCCGCGCCATCGGATCGGGAACTGCGCCCCTCTCGCGTCCACAACCGACGGGTACAACCATCGCCAACAGGCACCGAGGCTACGGCTCCTCCCCCGCTGCCAGAAGGGCTTCAAACCGCCCTTTCGACCCTAGTTTGCTGCTGTAGAATCCTCGTATGGTTGCCCGTTCCGACTTGACCGGGCCCGGTCTCCGCTTGGCCGAGCTCTTGGTCCAGGGCTCGGCAGTGATGGCCGTGCCTTCGGCCAGCGGAGTGGTCTCGTTGGGCAAGAGCGCCTACGAGGAGTGGAGGGCCATCGCCGCACTGGGGAAGCGGAGTAGCGAGGCCACCGACGCCCTTGGCACAGAAATCGCCGCCCGCCTGGCGGCCGCGGTTAAGGGCGCCAGGCGCAGGTACACGGAGCAGGGCCTCGATGTTGAGTTGTTGCCAGGCGCGGCGACCGAGGTCGCGGCCCTCCTTGAGCAGGTCGTCGCCGATGGTCGTGCGGTTGTGGCCGCGGTCCAGGACCCGGACCGCTTCGAGGATCTCCTCAGTGAGCGCGGCCAGGAGTTCCGCAAGAAGGTGGAGGAGAAGGCGGAGCCCCTTTTCGACGAGCTGGTGAGGACCGTCGCCCGGGAGTTCACCTCCCTGGCTCCGGGATCCTCGCGGTTCAGTCTCGAGGCCCTCAAGCAGTTGCTGAATAACGACTCCGAAGCCCTTGCGATCCTCCATCGCATGGAGGCCAAACAAGAGGCGTCCCACAATGACATTGCCGAAATCAAAGCGGACGTGAAGGACATTGCCAAGGTCGTCAACACTCCTCATGCGCCTGTTCCCGCGCGGCCTTCCCGCATCCGCTTCGGTAGCCGCCCAATGGAAGCACTGGGCTTCGTCACCAGGAGCGAACAGGAGGATCTGTTCGACGCCGTCTTCTCCGCCGCCGCACCGCGCACGATCCTTGCGGGAATGCACGGCTGCGGGAAGTCACAGCTCGCCGCCGCCGTCGCGGCCCGCTGCGTGGAGGAGGAGTGGCCGCTCGTCGCGTGGGTCAACGCCGAGTCGCGCGGGAGCGTTCTCGAGGGCCTTTCCGAGCTCGGGCAGCGCATCGGCGTGGGGGAAACGGACGACCGCACGCCTGAAACCCTCGCGCGGCGCTGCCTTGACGCACTGGAGTCCGCGGAAGCGGCGGACCGCCTCGTCGTCTTCGACAACGTCGAGCGCGTCGACGATCTGAAGGGCTTCATTCCCCTCGGGAAAGGACTACGGGTTCTGGCTACGACGACGAAGCAAGTGGATTGGGAGCAGGCCCACTGGACGCCCATCCGCGTGGGAGCCTTCGAGCGCAAGCAGTCGATCACCATGCTGCTCGGCCGCACCGGCCAAAGCGACCGGGACGCGGCGGATGCCATTGCCGACGCCCTCGGCGATCTGCCGGTGGCGGTCTCGCAGGCGGCGGCAACGATCAAGCGCAGCCGATGCGGCCTCGCCACCTATCTGGACAGACTCAGGAAGTACTCGCTGGAGGACAGCGTCCGTCGCCTCGACGGCGATGAATATCCGGCGGCCGTTGGAGCCGCTTTGAAGCTAGCTGTCCGAACTGCACTCGAAGAAATCTGGAAACAGAACCCTCGCTGGGAGGAGATCGCCAGCCTCCAGCTTGGCGTCCTCGCCCTGCTCGCCGCCTCCGGAGTCCCCAGGCGGTGGTTGGAAGGCACCGACCAGGAGTCTTCGCCCGGGAGTGCCTTGGACGCCAGTGAGGCCCTGAACTCGCTGGTCGAGTTCTCGGTCTGCCAACTCTCGGAGGACGGCGCGAAGGCGGCGCTGCACCGCCTTCAGAGCAGGGTCATCCGGGAGAACTGGAAGAATGAGCCGAAGGAACAGGCGCGGGCTGAGGAGGACGCGGTCGCGCTCCTCGCCTCAGTGAACGCCAAGCGCGTTCTCGATCGGGAGAACAGAAACAGGCGTCAGGACGCCATTGACCTTGCGGACCAGTTGCGCGCGATATCAGAGCAGGACTACTCAAGCGTTCTATTCTCGGCCCCTCGTTTCGGTGACGTTCTCTTATCCGCTTTGCGGCACGCAATAGAGCTCGGAGCCCCCCAAGCAGCTATATCTCTCTCTGGCGCTGTGGAGCAGCTTGGCGCAGTCCTGGGCCCCGACCACCCCCACACACTCGCCTCGCGCAACAACCTCGCAAGCGCCTACCGGGATGTGGGTAGTTTTAGTCAGGCAATCGCCCTGTTCGAGCAAAATCTCGCTGACCGGCTTCGGATTCTGGGGCCCAACCACCCCGACACACTCACCTCACGCCACAACCTCGCAGGCGCCTACCAGAGGGCGGGGCGCCTGGGTGAGGCGATCCCCCTGTTCGAGCAGGTGCTCGCCGACAGGGCGCGCGTCCTGGGAGACGACCACCCCCACACACTCGCCTCCCGCAACAACCTCGCAGCCGCATACGAATCGGCGGGCCGCCTCGATCAGGCCATCACCCTGTACGAAGAGACCCTCGCCAACACCACGCGCATCCTTGGCCCCGACCACCCCCACACACTCGCCTCGCGCAACAACCTCGCAGGCGCATACGAATCGGCGGGGCGCCTGGACGAGGCCATCACCCGTTTCGAGGAGGTCCTCGCCGGCCACCTGCGAGTCCTTGGCCCCGACCACCCCGACACACTCACCTCCCGCAACAACCTCGCAGCCGCATACCATGCGGCGGGGCGCCTGGACGAGGCCATCACCCGTTTCGAGGAGGTCCTCGCCGACTCCAAACGCATCCTCGGCCCCAACCACCCCCACACACTCGCCTCGCGCAACAACCTCGCATACGTATACCAGTCGGCGGGCCGCCTCGATCAGGCCATCACTCTGTACGAAGAGACCCTCGCCAACACCACGCGCGTCCTGGGAGACGACCACCCCCAAACCCTCACCTCCCGCAACAACCTCGCAAGCGCCTACAAGGCCGCCGGGCGCCTGGGCGAGGCCATCCCCCTGTTCGAGGAGGTGGCCGCCGACAGTGCGCGCGTCCTGGGAGACGACCACCCCCACACCCTCGCCTCCCGCAACAACCTCGCAAGCGCCTACAAGGCCGCCGGGCGCCTTGACGACGCCAAGGCCTTGTTCGATCAACCAACCGACCCCGACGGTACGGGCACAGACCGCGCCGACAGCTGATAAGGGCCCGCACGACCGAACCGGCCAACGCCCCTCCCCCGGCTACACTGCCCGCATGGACGTGAACGAGTTCCGCCAGCGCATCGCACGCGGCGAGCAGATGACCGCGACGAACGACCTGGGGGCGTTCATGCACGCGCGCGCCGTCGAAGTGCGGCGCGCCTGCCGCATCATCAACGCCCAGCCCCTGGACGACGACACGCTGCGCGAGCGCATCGGGGCGCTGCTCGGCGAGCCGATCGACCCGACGACGACCATCCTGTCCCCCGTGGTCTTCGACGCCGGGCTGAACGTCCATTTCGGAGCGCGCGTCTTCGTCAACGCGGACTGCAAGTTCCAGGACCAGGGCGGCATCTGGATCGGCGACGGCGCCCTGATCGGGCACAACTGCGTGTTCGCCACGCTCGACCATGACGAGGACCCCGCCCGCCGCAGCACGCTCCACCCGCGCCCGATCGTCCTGGAGGAGGACGTGTGGATCGGGTCGAACGCGACCATCCTGGGGGGCGTGAGGATCGGCGCGGGCGCCATCGTCGCGGCCGGGGCCGTGGTCACCCGCGATGTCGCGCCGATGACGATCGTCGGCGGAGTTCCGGCGCGTTTCATCCGCGGGGTGCGCGCCGAGGCGTGAGCCGTGGTCCTGCGGTCCGCTTCGACGGTCCGCCACTGCGGGACGCGCCCCCTCCCCCTCGGTTACGCACACAAGGGCGGTGTTTTCGCAACACGCGATCGCACACAAGGGCTTGATTCCGCCGTTGTGTGCGACCAGGTGTTGCGTAATTCGGGCCCTTGTGTCCGACCCTCACAAGGATCGGGTGGCCAGTGGGCGCGGACGACCAGGACGGTTATCCACAGGTTCGATCAGGGGCTAGCGCCGGGCACGCACGGGGCGTTACCATCAAGAAGGTAGCAGTGAAGCGGACCACTACCATGGTCTGGACCTGGCACGAGGACGTGGTACCAGTGAGGGCAGGGAGCAGGGCACCGGGCCCGGGAAGCCGCGGTTCGCGGACCGGTGGGCGCGCCTGGCGGGCGCTCGCCGTGCTCATGAGCGCGGTGTCCGCCGTCTCAGCGTGCTCCGCATTCGGCGACTCCTCCCCCGCTATGAGCGGCGGGTACCAGATCCAGTCCGACGGGTCCCCGCGCTGGCCCAACAACGCCGGCCCCATGCCCAGCACGGGCCCCGCCACGTGGACGTTCACCGACGACGGCTGCCGGGAGACCGCCAAACTCTACTTCCGCATGGTGGCTTACGCGTGGAACAAAGGCGACGCCAGCGCCATCACCAACGCCTCGCAACCCGGGTGCCGCGCCTGCGAAGACACCGCTTCGAGGATCGAGGACCACTACCAGAGCGGCGGCTGGGCCACGGGGGCCGCGTCCAGTGACTTCACGGTCACGAAGGTCGCCCAAGCCGACGCGGCCGTTGTCGGCGAGGGGGTCTACGGGGTCTTCATGACCTACAAGTTCCGCACTCCCGATGTCTACCGCGGAGGACGCCTCACCCGCGGCCACGAGGAAACCCAGTCCGTCGTCGTCAGACTCGCATGGAGCGGACACAAATGGCTGGTCCAGGAGATCGAGGACCAACCGCAGGAGGAATCATGACCATCAGAACCGATGAGCCGTTGTCCGCCGGCAGCGGCCCGGGCCCCAACGGTGGGCGCGGGCCGGCCCACGAGGCGGGCGCCGCCGACGCGGTTGCCCGCCCTTTCGCATCCGGCAGCGGAGGCGCAGCCGTCCCTTCCGGCGGCGCGCCAGACAGCAGGGCAGCTGACGGCCCCGCCGACGAGCTGCCCGTTGATGATCCTGTCGATGACCTGCCCGCTGTTGCTGACGGTGAAGGCATGTCGCCTGTGGTGCGCGAGTACGTGGAGCGGTTGCGGAGTGAGGCGTTGGCGCGGGATGCGGAGTTGCGGGCGCGGGGGATCGACCCGTACAAGGGGACTCCTGTGGATGGGGAGCCCCGCCGCCGGTTGGGCGCTCGGGCCCTGGCGGTGCTGGTCGTCCTGGTGGCGGCGGTGTCGGTGGGCGCGTATGTGGTGTTCTTGCGGGGGGAGCCCGATTACGGGATGAGCCACGGCTACCAGGTCCAGTCCGACGGAAGCCTCAAGCGCCCGCCCGTCACCGACAAGGCACCCGACAAACCAGCGGAGATGAGCAAAGGCGACGAGGCGGGCGCTGAAGCCACAGCCCGCTACTACCTCAAGGCCAGCGCCTACGCGTGGAACACAGGGGACACCGGGCCCCTTAAAGCCATCTGCGACCAAAACTGCGTGCACTGCCAGAACGCGATCACCCATGTCGAGGCGTTCTACGCCCACGGATACTGGGCGACGGGCGGATACAACGATGTCACAGAAACACAGCTCGTCCAACGCCTTGAAGACGACGACTACGGGCCTGGCGCCTACGCGGTTCAACTCCGCTTCGACGAGCACCTTGCGGAGGGCTACACGAGCAACGGGTTCAAAGACAGAGCGACCTATGACACCATCATCCTGATCCATGTGTGGTGGGACGGGTCATCCTGGCGGGTCATGAAAGGGGCAGCAAAGAATGCTGAAGACGTCAAGTGATAAGTGGACACGTGCTGCTACCGCCTTCGCGGCGATCGCCTTAGCCGTCACACTATCCGCCCCGACGGCACTGGCGGAGGAACCCGACTTCACTATGGAACGTGCAGAAGATCTTGGTAACGATCCAGGTCTTGTTGTTCAGGCACGACGCGAGTCAACTGTCACGTACTCCGGTCGCCCGCCGTCGTCGTCGGTTGGAGGTGGTTCCGGCGGGGGTCCTGGCAGTGGTTCTGCCGCTGGTGGGGGTGCTCCGGCGGTTCCTGCGGCGTCCGGTGGGTCTGGGGGCGGGTCGGTTCCGGGTGGGCGTGCGGGGGGTCCGTTGGAGATGGTGTGCACGGGTGAGCGTGAGGGGATCCCGGGGTCTGCGGCGCGGCCGGGGGATGCGGGCGCGGCGTCGGCCCACTGCCAGTACGTTCCCGGCACCGCCCCCACCACGACCACGCTCCCTGCGGAAGAGGGCGAGCCCGCCGAGGAGGGCGGTGGTGAGGGGGAGGCGCCGCCCAGTACGGAGACAATCATTCTCACGGCCCTGTCGCGGGTGCCGGTGTCGGGCGCGGGCCTGTCGTGGCAGCCGCGCAACAAGTCGTACACCAACGTGGGGGTGCCCACAATCGTCTACGCCACTGCCCCTTCTCAGACCCACACCACGGCCCTGTTCGGGCGGGAGGTGTCGATCACCCTGACCGCGTCGCGCTACTCCTACGACTTCGGGGACTCCACGCCTCCTCTGGTGACCTCTCGGGCGGGGGAGCCGTGGAGGAGAGGCAACAAGGAGGCCCGGCTGACCCATCATTACGAGGAGGTCACCCGCGGGGACGAGAGACGGGTGATCACGCTGACGACGACGTGGGACGCCACCACCACCAACCCCTTCACCGGCGAGACACTCACCCTGCCGGCGGTGGTGACCACCACCGAGCAGTCCAGTCCCTTCCCCGTGTCCCACCTGCGCATCGACCTGACCGACACCGCCGACGAACAAGACGGCCACTAACCCCACAACCCACAACCACCCACACGCCCGGCCCGCCGCGCCGAGCAGGGGAAGAAGGAGGAGGACCCGGCCCACACCCCCAGCAATCCCTGCGAGCCCGCCGGGCCGGGCGGTCGTGTTCCCGGGCCGCAGGGGTATAGACAACGTCTATGGCCCCACCGGGCAAACACACGACCCGAACCCCGACGACCGTGGCGCTTCCGCCCACCGGGCCCAGCAGGACCCCACGAACCCCGCGAAGAGAGGAGGGGACCCGGCCCGCAACCCCGACCCGCGAGCCCGCCCCCAGGGCGGCTCCATTCCCCCGACCTGCGTGTTCCCGGGCCGCAGGGGTATAGACAACGTCTATGGCCCCACCGGACGAACACACAGCCCGACGACCGCCGGGCTGGACGCGAAGAGGAGGGAACCCGGCTCAGAACTCTTACCCAGCCCCCGCGAGCCGCCCCGCCGACCGCGCTCCCATTCGCCAACACCGTGGGTATAGACAACATCTATGACCCCGCCGGGCGAACACACGACCCGACGACCGCGGCCCGGCGATCACGTTCCCCGGGGCCGGGCGCCACTAAGCCGCTCGGACCCGGCCAGGAGCGCGACACCCGCGAGCCCGCCCGCTCTTCGCCCGCCCCGTGCGGGCGCTGCCCGCCAACGGCCCCCGCCAACGATTCCGGAAACCGGCGGCGGCCCCTGCAACGTATGTGCTGCGGCTCCCGCAACCTGCGCGCGACGGCCTCGGGAACCCCCAGCCCTACAACCCGCGCGGGGCGGCCCCGGGAACCCGGGGCCCGCAACCCGGCGCTCGCCCCGGGGACTCAGGCGGTGACCTCGATAATGCGGTACCCCTTCTTCGACGCGTACCTCCGCGCCGCCATCCCCTGGGACACCAGCCACGCCACCAGCGAGTCCGCCCCGAGGTTGCGCTGGACCACCAGGTACGCGGCGCCCCCCGGAGCCAACAGGGACAGCCAGTCGGAGAGCATCCGGCGCATCGCCTCCTTGCCGACGCGCACCGGCGGGTTCGACCATATGGCGTCGAAGCGTACGCCCTCGGAACGGGCCCGCTCCAGCGCCTCGCCCGCATCCATGGCGCTCACGTTGGCCGCGCCATTGGCCCCGGCGTTGCGCTCCGTCAGGTCCAGGGCCCGCGTGTTCACATCGACCGCCCACACACTGGCCCCCGGCGACTCCAGGCCCATGACCACGGCGAGCGGCCCCCACCCGCACCCCAGGTCGAGCAGGGTGCCGCGCCCGGGCAGCTCGGGCGCCTCGGCCAGCAGCTGGCGGGTGCCCAGGTCCAGGCGGGAGGCGGAGAACACCTTCGGGGACACGCGCATCGTGAGCTCGTGGCCGCGCGCGGACACCCTCAACTGGCGCGCCTCCGCGTCCGAAGCGGGGGCCTGGTCGGTGAAGTACTGTTCGTTCACAGAGGAAAGCCTACCCGCCCGCCCCCGCGCGCACGCGCACCCGCGGACGGCGTGCGACACTGGAGGCCCCACCACGACCGGAGGACGCCACATGACCCCCACCCAGTCGGGCGACGACGAGGCCCGCGACGCCCGCATCGACGAGGTCGTGGCGCGCATCCTCTCGCGCCAGGCCCAAGCGCTGTCGTCCACGGCCGGGCAGGACCGCTCCGGCGACGCGGGCGCCATGGAGCGCGAGGCGCGCGCCGCCACCCGCCGCGTCGACACCTCCGCCTCGGACCGGGCGGACATCTCCGAAGTCGAGTACCGCCAGGTGCGCCTCGAGCGCGTCGTCCTGGTGGGCCTGCGCACCACGCAGAGCGAAGAGGAGGCGGAGAACTCGCTGCGCGAACTCGCCGCACTGGCCGAGACCGCCGGATCCCGGGTCATGGACGGCGTCATCCAGCGGCGCTCCCTGCCCGAGCCCGCGACCTACCTGGGGTCCGGGAAGGCCAAGGAACTCGCCGACATCGTGCGCGCCCACGAGGCGGACACCGTCATCGTCGACGAGGAGCTCGCTCCCTCCCAGAGGCGAGGCCTCGAGGACGTCGTCGACGCCAAAGTGGTGGACCGCACCGCACTGATCCTCGACATCTTCGCCCAGCACGCCAAGTCCCGGGAGGGCAAGGCCCAGGTCGAGCTCGCCCAACTGGAGTACCTGCTCCCGCGCCTGCGCGGGTGGGGCGAATCCATGTCGCGCCAAGCGGGCGGGCGCGTCGCCGGGGGCGCCGGCATCGGCTCCAGGGGGCCCGGCGAGACGAAGATCGAACTGGACCGGCGCCGCATCCGCGCCCGCATGGCGAAACTCAAAGTCGAGATCGCCCGGATGGAACCCGCCAGGCGCACCCAGCGGGGTGCCCGCAGGCGCGGCGGAGTGCCCTCCGTCGCGATCGCCGGGTATACGAACGCGGGCAAGTCGACGCTGCTCAACCGCCTCACCGACGCCGGGGTCCTCGTCGAGGACGCGCTCTTCGCCACCCTGGACCCCACGGTGCGCCGGGCCCGCACCGCCGACGGGCGCGAGTACACGCTGACCGACACCGTCGGCTTCGTGCGCAACCTGCCGACCCAGCTGGTCGAGGCGTTCCGCTCCACACTGGAGGAGGTGGGGGCGGCCGACGTGCTCCTCCACGTCGTCGACGCCGCGCACCCCGATCCCGTCTCCCAGGTCGAGGCGGTGCGCTCGGTGCTCTCGGGGATCGAGGGGACGGACCGCATCCCCGAACTCATCGCCCTCAACAAGGCGGACCTGGCCACCCCCGAGCAGCTCGCCGTCCTGCGCACCGCGTTCCCCGAATCCGTGGCGCTGTCGGCCAAGACCGGGTACGGAGTCGGGACGCTGAGGGCCGCCCTGGAGGACCTGCTGCCCAGGCCCAGCGTGCTCATCGACGTGGTCATCCCCTACTCCGCGGGCTCCCTGGTCCACCGCGTCCACGAGGAGGGCGAGGTCGAGCGCGAGGAGTACGCGGCCGAGGGCACGCGCCTCGTCGCCCGCGTCGACGAGGCGCTGGCGGCGGCGGTCCGCGCGGCCATGGCGCCCCGCGCCAATGAGTGAGGGCCTCGTCGGGGCCTCGGGCGGGGTCCTCGACGACGTGGTGGCCGCGATGGGCGGATCCCCGCGCGAGGGGCAGGCCTCCATGGCGGCCGAGGCGGCGATGGCCATCGAGGAGCGGCGCCACCTCATGGTCCAGGCGGGCACAGGGACCGGGAAGTCGATCGGCTACCTCACGCCCCTGCTCACCCACTGCGCTCTGAACGGGGTGCGCGGCCTCGTCTCGACCGCGACCCTGGCCCTGCAGCGCCAGATCCTCGTCAAGGACGCGCCCGCCGTCGTGGACGCCGTGGCGGCGCGCACCGGCGTGCGCCTGGACGTGCGGGTCCTCAAGGGCTGGAGCAACTACGTGTGCCTGCACCGCCTGCAGGGCGGGCACCCCGCGGAGGGAACCCTCTTCGAGGACCGCGACCCGGGGGCCGGCACCGAGCCCACGGGGGAGCTGGGGCGCCAGATCGTGCGCCTGCGTGAGTGGGCGCGCGCCTCGGACACGGGGGACCGCGACGATTTGGAGCCCGGCGTGCCGGACCGCGTGTGGCACTACGCCTCCGTGGCGAAACCCGAGTGCCTGGGCAGGCACTGCCCCCTGGTCGACGACTGCTTCGCCCAGCGCGCCAGGGACGCGGCCGCCGAGGCGGACGTGGTCATCACCAACCACTCCCTTTTCGGCATCAACGCCACCGAGGGCAGTTCCCTCTTCGGCGAGATCGACGCGGTCGTCGTCGACGAGGCGCACGAACTGGCGGACCGCGTGCGCTCCCAGGCCGCCCGCGACATCACGCCCGCCAGGGTGGCGCGCGCCGCCCGCTCCCTGCGCTCGGCCCTGTCCCTGGACGCCTCGGACCTGGAGGAGGCGGGCAACGGCCTGGGGGCGGCGCTGGCGCCACTGCCCGACGGGCTCCTGGAGAAGCGGCCCGCGGCCCTGGTCGACGCCATGGCCGTGCTCGACGACGCGGTGCGCCGCGCCCAGCAGGAGGTGGGGGAGGCCGAGGCGGACCAGGCCGCCAAGCTCTTGGCGCGCGGCGCCGTGGAGGAACTGGCGGGGGCCCTCGAGGAGTGGGGGAGGGACCCCGACCGCTCCATCGCCTACGTCTCGCGCACCGAACCGGGGGCCGAGCGCCTCACGGTGGGCCCCCTCGACGTGGCCGGGCCGCTCGGCGCCGTCGGCTTCGGCGAGCGCCCTGCGATCCTCACCTCGGCCACCCTGGCGCTGGGGGGCTCCTTCGACTTCATGGCCGCCGAGTGCGGACTCGCCCTGTCGCCCGCGCCCTGGCACGGCATCGACGTGGGCTCGCCCTTCGACCCGGCGGCCCAGGCGATCCGCTACGTGGCGCGCCGACTCCCCGTGCCCGGCAGGGACGGGCCGCCCCCCGCGGTGCTCGACGAGCTCGTCGAGCTGGCCCAGGCGTCGGGGGGCGGCGTCCTCGCGCTCTTCGCCTCGCGGCGCGGGGCGCAGGCGGGGGCCGAGGCGCTGCGCGGGCGCACGGACTTCGAGGTCCTCGTGCAGGGCGAGGGCACGCTGTCGGCCCTGATCGACCGATTCAGGGACGAGCGGGACTCGTGCCTGGTGGGAACGCTGTCCCTGTGGCAGGGCGTGGACGTGGTCGGGCCGTCGTGCCGCCTGGTCGTCATCGACAAGATCCCCTTCCCGCGCCCCGACGACCCCGTCACGAAGGCGCGCTGCATGGACGTGGAGCGCAGGGGAGGCAGCGGCTTCCGCGCCGTGTCCCTCACGCACGCCGCCCTGCTCATGGCGCAGGGCGCGGGGAGGCTGCTGCGCTCGGACACGGACAGGGGCGTCGTCGCCGTCCTCGACCCGAGGCTGGGGACGAAGCCCTACGGGCGTTTCATCCTGGCGTCCATGCCCCCGATGTGGCCGACGGAGGACCCGCAGGTGGTGCGCGGGGCGCTGCGCAGGCTCAATGCGCGAAAGTAGTGAACATCTCCCCCGGGGAACAGGATAATCTGCAAAAATGAGAGGGAAGCCTCACCTCGAAGGAGCCATTGTGGAATCCAAAGCACAGACCCTCTACCCGTCCAAGTCCTCCGGGCGCCCGTCGAAGATCGCCATCATCGGCGCGGGAGCGGTCGGCACGGCCGTCGCCTACGCGTGCGCGATGCGCGGCGACGCGCGGTCGATCGTCCTCCAGGACATCAACAAGCCCAAGGTCGAGGCCGAGGCGCTCGATATCGCCCACGGCATCCAGTTCACGCCCTGCGGCTCCGTCGAGGGCTCCGACGACGTGGAGATCGTCCGCGGCGCGGACCTCATCATCGTCACCGCCGGGGCCAAGCAGCAGCCCGGACAGTCCCGCCTGGAGCTGGCCGGATCCACGGTCAACCTCATGAAGAAGATCGTCCCGAACCTGGTGGGAGTCGCCCCCGACGCCCGCTTCATGTTCATCACGAACCCCGTTGACGTCGTCACCTACGTCGCCCTCAAGCTCACGGGCCTGCCCCGCAACCAGGTGTTCGGCTCCGGTACCGTGCTGGACACGTCGCGCCTGCGCTACCTGGTCTCACGCGAGACCGGCGTCGCCACGCAGAACATCCACGCCTACGTCGCGGGCGAGCACGGGGACTCCGAGGTGGCCCTGTGGTCCAGCGCCGAGATCGGCAACGTGCCGCTGTCCCAGTGGGGGCCGACCCTGAGCGGGCGCGTCTTCGACTCCGAGCTGCGCCAGTCCATCGCCACCGACGTCGTCCAGAGCGCCTACAAGATCATCGAGGGCAAGGGCGCGACCAACTACGCGATCGGCCTGTCCGCGTCGAACATCGCGGGCGCCGTCCTGCGCGACGAGCAGCGCGTCCTCACCGTCTCCACGCTCCTGGAGGACTGGGAGGGCATCTCCGACGTGTGCATGGCCGCCCCCACCCTGGTGGGCCGTGACGGCGCGGGCCGCGTCCTCAACCCGCCGCTCACCCTCAACGAGCGCGACGGCCTCACCGCCTCCGCCGAGCGCCTGCGCAAGGTCGCCCGGGACCTCGGTTTCTGACGGCCCGAGGGCAGCGCGCCCGTCGATCGCCGTTCGCCGTCCCCACTCGCGATGCGGGTGGGGACGACGGCTCTCCGGGCCGGGACTCGGGCGCAGGGCCCGGTCGCCGACCGATTGGACGGGAGCGGGCGCCCCGGGGGCTCACAACGAGCGGATGACCGTGACGACCTTGCCGAGCACCGTGGCGCCGTCACCGGGGATGGGCGCGTAGTCCTCGTTGTGCGGCAACAGCCACACGTGCCCCCCCGAGCGGCTGAACTCCTTGACGGTGGCCTCCCCGTCGATCATGGCGGCGACGAAGTCGCCGGACTGGGCGTCGGCCTGGGCGCGGACGACCACGTAGTCACCGTCGAGGATGCCCGCGTCCACCATGGACTGGCCCGACACCTCCAGCATGAACAGGTCCCCGCGGCCCGTCAGGCGCGTGGGCAGGGCGAAGACGTCCTCGACGTGCTGCTCGGCGGTGATGGGGGAGCCCGCCGCGATCCGCCCCACCAGGGGCACTGCGCCGGAGTCGGAGTCGGCGTGCCCGACGGGGACCTCGACGGTGACCACTCCGGCGCCCGCGGGCGGGTTGCCGACTCCCAGGACCGCCCTGGCCCGGTCGGTGAGGTCGAGCGCGCGCGGCAGGCCCGCGTGGCGCTCCAAGTACCCCCCGGCCTCGAGGGAGTCGAGGTGGTGCTTGATCGTGGAGGGCGAGGCGAGTCCGACGCGGAGTGCGATCTCGCGCACAGAGGGCGGGAAGCCGTCCCGCGTGAGCTTGTCGTTGATGACGCGCAGGATCTCGGCCTGCCGGTGGCTGAGCTCGTTGGCGGGCACCGCTGGCTCCTCTCGCTGGGGCGCGACGCAGATGCGTGTGCCATGGCGTGGACTAGTCACCATCAAGGATAGGGGAACAAGTGGCCAGGATGAAACACGTGTTCGAGCGGGTCGCGCCGTCCGCGCCCCGTCATGATATCGTACAGGTGTTCGACGAACAGATGTTCGATTGTGTGAATTGGAGGAAGACCATGAGTGCCCAGACCGTGATCATGGCGGCACCGGCCCCCGGCGCGCCCGCGGGCGGCGGGGCGAGGGTGATCGATATCCGCAGCGCTCCTTCTGCGCGCCGCAGGCTCGCGGCGGCGGGGCTGGAGGATCCGGCGGCGCGCCGCGCGCCCGTCCGTCCCAGGAGCGCCCGCCCCGCCCTCACCCCCCGCTCCTTCGTGGTCGGCTCCCTGGCCGCGGTCGCACTGCTGCTGGGCAGCGCGGGGCTCGGGGCGCTCATGCGGCCCGCCGCCTATGACGGCCCGACTTACACCCACGCCGTGACGGCGGGGGAGTCCGTGTGGTCGCTGGCGCAGTCCGTCCGGACCTCCCGTCCCCTCGATGAGGTCGTCGCCGACATCGAGCGGCTCAACGGCGTCGACGGCGCCCTGCGGGTCGGGCAGGTCGTGGTGCTCCCGGCCCGCTGAGGGGGTCAGGCCCGGTGCTGTGGTGGCGCTGGTCCGCTGAGGACGAGGGGCCGCGGATCCCGTGCCGACGCCGATCGGTGTTCCACAGTCGGCGCCCTTGGGCGAGAACGGGGGCCCGTCGGGCGGGAACGGGGGGCGGCACCGTGCCACCGTGTTGCGCCTGTGGCGCCCGTGGGGATGGACCGTGTAGCGTTGGAGTGTGCACTGCCCTTTCTGTCATAACGCGGACTCGCGAGTGGTCGATACGCGCATCGCGGACGACGGCGCCTCCATCCGCCGCCGCAGGGAGTGCGGTGCCTGCAAGAAGCGCTTCACCACGCTGGAGACCTCGTCGTTCCAAGTCGTCAAGCGCTCAGGGGTGGTCGAGCCCTTCTCCAGGAACAAAGTCGTCTCGGGCGTGAAGAAGGCGTGCCAGGGCAGGCCGGTCACCGACGACCAGTTGGCGCTGCTCGCCCAGCAGGTGGAGGAGAACCTGCGCCAGACCGGGGTCTCCAACGTCTCCACCAACGAGGTCGGCAAAGCGATCCTGCCGTTCCTGCGGGACCTCGACGTCGTCGCCTACCTGCGTTTCGCCTCCGTGTACCAGGCCTTCGACACCCTCGACGATTTCGCGGCGGCCATCGAGGAGTTGCGCGAGCGGCAGGCGGGCACCGCGCCCAAACCGCGCCGCCCCCGTGGGCGCAAGCAGAAGAAGGAGCCCGAGCAGGGGCCCACGCTCCTCGACAGTTGAGGCCGCCCGGCGGACACTGGCCCCGGTCGCCGACGTGGGCCCTGTCGATCCGCTGCTGGCGCGCCCAACCGGGGTCCACGAGGCACGCGCCCCGCTGAGGGGCCGCGGGCGGGGCCGGCCGCGCGCCGTGCCGCTGCGCCCGGGACTCAATCCCGCTGCTGGCCCCGCTGCTGGCGGTCCTCCGGCGAGGTGATCCTGCGCAGCGCGTCAGTGGCGCCCCGCGCGGCCCCGCGCGCGGCCTCCCCGACGGCGTCGCGGGCCCCCTCCACAGCGCCCCGGGCGCCCTCAACGGCCCCCTTGGCCGCTTGGATCGCACCGCCCGTCATCCCGGTGATCTGCTCGCGCACTTTCTTTCGCATGACCTTGCCCAGCTGGGAGCGGGGCAACTCCCTCATGACGACCAGCTGGCGGGGCAGCGCGTAGTGCGCGATGGACTTCTCCGCCCACTCGCGGATGTCGGCCAGCGTCACGGAGGCCCCCGCCTCCAGGACGATGGCGGCCACCACGTCCTCGCCCGACGAGGACGAGGGGATGCCGACGATGGCGACATCGCGCACGCCCGGCATCGTGCGCACGGCCTCCTCGACTTGGGAGGGGTAGACGTTGAAGCCAGACGAGTTGATCATCTCCTTGCGACGGTCCGCCATGTAGACGAAGCCGTCGCGCAGGCGCACCAGGTCCCCGGTGCGCAGCCAGCCGTCCACGAAGCACGCCTCCGTCTCCTCCGGCTGGTTCCAGTACCCGGAGAACACCTGCGGGCCGCGTGCCAGCAGTTCCCCGACCTCGCCGTCCGCGACATCGCGGGACGGGTCCTCGGGGTCGACGATGCGGACCTCGGTGGAGGGGTAGGCGATTCCGAGGGCCCCCCTGGCGCGGGTCGAGGCCAGCGGGGAGCCGAGGATGATGGGGGAGGCCTCGGTCATCCCGTAGCCCTCGATCATGAGGCCGCCGGTCGCCTCCTCCCACGCGTCGGCGAGCTCGCGGGACAGGGGCATGGCGCCCGACAGGGAGAAGTGGATGGAGGAGAGATCGGACCCCATCTGCTTGGCGGTCGCCAGCAACCGCTGGTACATGGGCGGGACCCCCAGGAAGAAGGTGCACGGCAGGCGCTTCTGGGAGGTGAGGATCATCGCCTGGTCGAACTTGGGGAACATCGCGATGGTGGCGCCCATGCGCAGGCCGGCCAGGAAGCCGATCGTGAAGCCGAAGGCGTGGAACAGAGGCAGGACGCAGTAGAACACCTCCGCGCCCTCGTGGAGGACGGGGACCCAGTCGATGGACTGCTCGACGTTGGCGATGAGGTTGCGGTGGGTGAGCGCGGCCGCCTTCGGGACGCCGGTGGTCCCCCCGGTGTGGATGAGGAGGGCGATGTCGCCCGGGGAGGCGGGGCACGCGCCCTGCCACGCCTCGGCGCGCGCGACCTCCTGGTCCCAGCGGCGCGCCCAGGCGGGCACGCGGGCGGCCAACTGCTCGCGGCGCTCCCGTGCGGCGCGCAGCGGCAGGCGCACCAGGAACTGCGAGGCGCGGGGGAGGGCGCGGACGAGGTCCATCGCGAACACGGTGTGCCCCGGATCCAGGAAGGACAGCTTCTCCAAGGACTTCGTCCAAGCGATGGTGGTGCGGGCGCCGTGGGCCTCGTACTCGCCGCGCAGCTCCGCGGCGGGCGCCAAGGGGTTGTGCTCGACGACGACGGCTCCCAGGGCCATGGCGCCGAGGACGGCCACGGCGTGCTGCGGGCAGTTCGGCATGACGAGGGCGACGCGGTCGCCGGGGCGGACCCCGGCCGCCGCGAGAGCGCCCGCGGCCTTGCGCATCTGGACGACCAGTTCGGCGTAGGCCGTCTGGCGGGAGAAGAAGTCGATCGCCGCCCGCTGCGGGTAGCGGCCCGCGACCTCCTCCACCATCGCGGGGATGGTCGTCTCGGGTACCTCGATGGTCGCGGCCACGCCGGGGGCGTAGAGCGAGCGCAGCTGGGTGGTCAGATCCATCGTGCCTCCTCGGTCGCGGTCGGTGCCTACGTTACCGTAGGTTCGCTCCGATCACGCCAGCAACCGCGCACAGTCGCGCACATCACTAACCGCCCCGGCGCGCCGACCGTCTCCGCCCGCCCTGGCCGCCCCGGTGCGCCGCGCGTCTCCGCCCGCCCGGGCTCTCAGCGCAGGGGCGTCACGATGAGGCGGATCGTCGAGTCCAGGGCCTCCAGGCGCGCCAGTGCCGCCCCGTCCAGGGGCGAGGACACGTCGGTGAGGACGTAGCCGGTCGCCCCGGAGGTCGACAGGATCTGCCCGTCCACGTTGGCCCCCGCGTCGGCGAGGACCTGGTTGACGCGCGCCATGACCCCCGGGACGTTGGCGTGGATGAGCCGGATGCGGCTGAGGGAGGCCGGGCCTGCCCCGAGCGAGAGGTTGGGCAGGTTCACGCTCATGTCCGTGGAGCCGTTGGCCTCGTAGTCGCTGATCTTGGCGGCGACGAAGCGCCCGATGTCGTACTGCGCCTCCTCGGTGGACCCCCCGATGTGGGGGGTGAGGATGACGTTGTCGAGCAGGGCCAGGTCGGAGGTGAAGGGGTCGCCGTTCTTCTTCGGCTCGTGGGGGAACACGTCGAGGGCCGCTCCCGCCAGGTGCCCCGAGCACAGCGCCTCGTGGAGCGCGTCGACGTCGACGATGAATCCCCGCGACAGGTTGAGGAACAGCGCCCCGGTCTTCATCATCGCGAACTCGCGCCGCCCGATGAGATCCGTGTTCGCCTCCTGCCCGTCGACGTGGATGGAGACGACGTCCGCCTCGCGCAGCACCGACTCCATGGTGGGCATCTGGGTGGCGTTGCCCAGGGCGAGCCGCTCTGCGGAGTCGTAGAAGATGACGTTCATCCCCATCGCCTCGGCCAGCACGGACAACTGGGTGCCGATGTTGCCGTAGCCGATGATCCCCAGGGTGTGCCCGCGCACCTCGTGCGCGCCGTCGGCGCTCTTGTCCCACACGCCCCGGTGCAGGCGGGAGTTCTGGACCGTGACGCGGCGGGACAGGTCGATGATCTCGCCGATGGCCAGCTCCACCACGGAGCGCGTGTTCGAGTAGGGGGCGTTGAACACGCCGATCCCCAGGCGCGTCGCCGCCTCCAGGTCCACCTGGTTCGTGCCGATGCAGAACGCCCCGATGGCCCTCAGCCCCGGTCGGGCGGCGAGCACCCGGGCGCCGACATGGGTCTTCGAGCGGATCCCCAGGTAGTCGATGCCGTCGAGGGCTCCGATGAGCTCGTCCTCGTCGAGCGCGCCCGCGTGGCGCACGACCTCGATGCCGTGGGCGGCGAAGACCGAGTCGGCGACGGGGTGGGGGTTCTCAAGGAGCAGTGCGCGAGTCATGGCTCCATCCTGGCAGAGCGGCGCGGCGTTCGCGAAACCCGTCCGCAGCGGGTCCGCGCTCCGGGGCGGGACGAGGCGGGGGACGGGGACGGGGAACGGGTGCGGTCCGACCTATCGGCAGTGGCGTGGACGAAGCGGGTGCGCTCCGCTCTGCGGCGCGGCCGCCTTGGGGGTCAGGCCCACTCCTCCATGCCCGCGGGCAGGGGGCGCGAGTGGACGACCCGCACGTCGTGGGTGGCGCGCGTGAGGGCGACGAAAAGGTCCCCGACGCCGTCGGCCAGGATCTCGCAGGGCTCGACGAGGACCACGGAGTCGAACTCGAGCCCCTTGGCCGCCCCGGCCGACAGCACGCCCACCCGGTCCTGAAGGGCCGAGGCGCCATCGGCGTCCGCGCCCCACGCCCTGGCGCGCCGGGCGCCTACGATGACGGCGATACGGCCCGCCCCCGCGCCGTCGGAGGCGTCGAGGCGCGAAGCCGCCCGTCGGACGGCGCCCTGCGAGACACCCCACAGGGGATCGCGCTCGCGCGGCGGCAGCGGGCCCTCGGACGCCCCGGCGGTGTCGACGCGCTCCACCGAGTAGCAGTCGGGTACGTCGCGCACCGCGCGCATCGGGTACATGACCGGCGAGCCCGCGCGCGCCACGACCGCCTGGGCGAGCTCCGTGAGGGCGCGGGGCGTGCGGTAGGACACTGTGAGCACGTACTCCTTCTCCAGGGCGCGCGCCGCCGGCCCCAGTGCCTTCTCCCACGACCCGGGTCTGCGCGCCCCGCGCGCCTGGTCGAGGTCGCCCACCACGGTGAACGAGCGCGACGGGCAGCGGCGCAGCAGCGCGCGCCACTCCATCGCCGTGAGCTCCTGCGCCTCGTCGACCACGACGTGGCCGTACGCCCACGTGCGGTCGTTCGCAGCGCGCTCGGCCAGGGGCGCCCACTCCTCCTGCGGGGAGGCGGACTCGGCGAGCATCTGGGCGGTGACGATGCCCCCGCCCAGGCCCTGGGACTCGATGGCGGCCTGGGCACGGGCGACATCGGCGGCGCCTTCCTGGCGCGCACGCGCGGCGCCCGGATCGGGCATGGGCCCCAGCAGCTCCTCCAGCTCGTCGATCAGGGCCACGTCCGACACCGTCCACGCCCGGCAGCGCGGGCGCGCGAGGGCCCGCAGTTCGTCGGGGCGCAGGGGCGACCCCGCGCGCCTGTTCGCCTCGGCGAGCACCTCGGGCCTGGCGTACAGGCGCCCGAGCAGGGTCGTCGCGGACGTCGGCATCCACGCCAGGTTGATCGCCCTGCGCGCATCGACGGAGTCGCGGATCTCGGCCAGCCACGCGCTCTTCTCGTCCTTGCCGACGCGACCCTCCCAGTCCGCGCCGCCCGCCTCCTTGGCGAGGCGCACCGCGAGCACGTCCATGAGCTCGCGCGCGAAGCCCTCGCGCGCCACGTTGTGGGGGCGGCCGGAGCGCTTCGCGTGGCGCCTGGCGCGATCGACGTCGGAGCGGCGCAGAACGACCCGGCGGTTCCACACGCGCAGCTCCTGGTCGCGCTCCGGCAGCCGCGCCAGGCGCCGGACCGCCTCCCGCAGGATCCCCGCCCAGGCGGGCAGGCCCTTGAGGCGCGCGAGGGCGGGGTTCTCCACCGCCGTGGCGCTCACGCCCGGCACCAGCGACCCCATGGTCCTGGACACGACCCCCGTCTCGCCCAGGGAGGGGAGAACGGCCTCGATGTAGCGCAGGAATATGCGGGAGGGGCCCACCAGGAGCACGCCGGAGCGCTCCAACCGCTCGCGCTGGGCGTAGAGCAGGTAGGCGACGCGGTGCAGGGCGACGGCCGTCTTGCCCGTGCCGGGCCCTCCCTGGACCACCACCAGGCCCCGGTGGGGCGAGCGGATGATCTCGTCCTGCTCGGCCTGGATGGTCGCCACGATGTCGCTCATCCTGCCCTCGCGCGCCGCGTTGAGCGCGCTCATCAGGGCACCCTCGCCCGCGAGCTCCAAGTCCTGGCCGTGGGGGTCGGAGGCGTCCAGCAGCTCGTCCTCCAGCGCCGTCACCGTGCGCTGGCGCGTCGTGATGTGGCGGCGGCGCACCACACCGCCCGGCTCCACGGGCGTCGCCTGGTAGAAGGGCTGCGCCGCGGGGGCCCGCCAGTCGATGAGCAGGGGCGATCCGTCGTCGGTGGACATGGAGATCCGCCCCACGTGGCGGACCGTGCGGTCTTTCATGTCGAGGCGCCCGAAGACGAGGCGCTCCTCCACGCCCTCCAGGCGCGCCGCCATGCCGCCCAGGTGCTGGGACAGGGCCTCGCGCTCCGTCCACGCCTGCGCGTTGCCCGCGCCGTGGGCGGAGTGGGCCCTCGCCTGGCGCTCGCGGTACGCGGCTCGCAAGTCGTCGAGGCGCTGGTACGCGCCGTCCACGAAATCCTGCTCGGGCAGGGGGGAGCGCACGCGCGGCGCGTCGGCGGTCTGCGTGTGCAAGGCGTCCTCCTGCCAGTCGATCCCGGGCCCCCCATTGTCTCGCATTTTCCTCCGATCCGCTGCCGCCTGCGCGATCCCGGGGCCCGACTACGCCACCAGCTCAAAACCGGACACCGGGTGACGCGGGCGCCCCCATACGGGTAGCGTTGACAGTGAGGAAGTGACGGAAGAACTGGTAGTGGAGGCACGATGGATCTGACAGCGCACGATCTCTACGCCGACGGCCCTGCCGTGGGGGCGAAAGCCAGGATCCTCCTCATCCACTTCGACGGGGCGATCGACGCCGGGGGAGCGGGCCGCATGGCGGTCGCCCAGATGCTGCGCTCGCTCCACAACGAGAGGGTCGCCACTTTCGACCCCGACGCCCTCATTGACTACCGCTCCCACCGCCCGGTCACCACCGTGGAGAACTGGGTGTCCACGCAAGTGCGGGTCCCCGAGATCGTGCTCGACCTGGTCGAGGACGACATGGGCCACCCCATCCTGGTGCTCCACGGCGCCGAGCCGGACGCGCGCTGGGAGTCCTTCGCGCGCGCCGTCGGGCGCATAGCCGAAGGGGCCGGGGTGGAGATCACGTTCTCCCTGCACGGGGTCCCCTCCGGGGTCCCCCACACGCGCCCCACCCCCGTCCACGTGCAGGCGACCGACTCGTCCCTGCTGCCCGACCAGACGCAGATGGCGAACTACATGCAGTTCCCCTCGCCGCTGTCGACCTTCATCCAGGTGCGCCTCGCCCAGCGCGGCATCGGCGGCATCGCCCTGCTCGGCGCGGTCCCGTACTACATGTCCGACACCGGCTACCCGGCGGCCGCCAGCGCCCTGCTGCGCTCCCTGTCGAAGTTCGCGGACCTGTCCCTGCCCGTCGGCGACCTGGAGCAGGGCGCCGCCCAGGACCAGGAGGCCATCGAGAAACTGGTCGAGGACAACCCGGAGATCTCCCACACCGTGGGCGCGCTGGAGGAGCACTACGACGCATGGAGCGGCCAGGGAGGGGCGATCCCCCTCAGTTCCCTGGGCAAGCGCGCCACCGCGACGGCCGCCGAGGACGCCAAGTCCGCCAAGGACATCGGCGACGTCATCGAGGCCTACCTGGCGCAGGTGACCCGCGCGAAGGACGTGGCCGTCGGCGAGGGAGCCCCCCATGCCCGCGGCGCGGCGGCCGCGTCCGCACCGGAGGAGTCCGCGCGCCCCGACACCCTCGAGGACGTCCTGGCCCGGGTGGAGGCCCGCCGCAGGGGCGAGAACGGCGGCGGGACGCGCGCCCCCAGGCACCGGGCCTGACGGGCCGTCCGCCGGCGCGGGGCGCGCCCCGCTACTGCGCGGGCGGCCACTGCGCGGAGGCGTCGAGGGGCGGGCGGGGGCCCGC
>ERZ773099.695-NODE-695-length-27002-cov-3.463614_pt1 | contig 27002 bp, 20 predicted proteins | sample MGYA00511120_ERZ773099 | MGnify/ENA primary metagenome ERZ773099 (study PRJEB29015, sample SAMEA2738012) | human oral metagenome | biome: human oral; feature: human-associated habitat; material: dental | place: China | collected 2104 ... | reverse complement strand
AGATCCCCGCAAAACTCCTCATCGAGAACCGAGCCCTGCTCAACGCCCACCTTGCGCGCACAACCGGCGGGAAAGTGTCCTTCACCCACCTCATCGGATACGCCCTCGTCGAAGCACTATGCGAAATGCCCGAACTCAACGTCCGCTATGAGATGACAGGCGCAAAACCCACCATCCACCGCCACGCGCACGTCGGCCTCGGCCTCGCCATCGACGTCGCCATGAAGAACGGCGAACGTTCCCTGATGGTGCCCGTCATCCACGACGCCGACACCCTGACCTTCATGGAGTTCGTCGCCGCCTACCAAGACATCGTCCAACGCGCCCGCACGGGCGAACTGACAACCGCCGACTTCGCAGGCGCGACCATCACCCTGACGAACCCGGGAACCTTGGGCACGACCACTTCCGTGCCTCGCCTCATGAACGGCCAAGGCGCGATCATCGGTGTTGGCGCCACCGACTACCCCGCCCAATACCGGGGGGTCTCCGCCAGGAGGCTCGCCTCCATGGCGATCGGTAAGACGATGTACCTGTCATCCACCTACGACCACAGGATCATCCAAGGCGCGGCCTCGGGACGCTTCCTCGGCCTCATCGACAAGAAGCTCTCAGGCGTTGAAGGCTTCTACGAGAGGGTCTTCACCTCCTTGCACGTCCCCGTCAGCCCCTACGCCTGGGAAGCGGACGTGGAGTACGACCCCGAACGGGAAAAGGGCAAGCCAGCCCGCATCGTTGAACTCATCCACGCTTTCCGCTCGCGCGGCCACCTCGCAGCCGACACCGATCCCCTCGCCTACCGGGTGCGCCACCACCCCGACCTCGATATGACACGCTACGGCCTGTCCGTCTGGGACCTCGACCGGCCCTTCCCCACCGGGGGGTTCGGGGGAGTCGACCAGATGCTCCTGCGCGACATCCTCACCCGACTGCACGACACCTATTCGCGGTCCCTCGGCATCGAATACATGCACATCCAAGACCCCGAGCAGCGCGCCTGGGTCCAAGAACGCATCGAAGGCCCCTACGAGGCGCCCTCAGCGGCTGAGCAACGACACATCCTGCAAACCCTCATCCGCGCTGAAGCCTTCGAAGAGTTCCTCCAAACGAAGTTCGTCGGCCAAAAGCGTTTCAGCCTCGAAGGCGGGGAGTCCCTCATCCCCCTACTCGACGAGATTCTCGCCCGCTCAGCCCGCAACGGCCTGCACGAAGTCGCTATCGGCATGGCCCACAGGGGCCGTCTCAACGTCCTCGCGAACATCGCGGGCAAGTCCTACGGGCAGATCTTCTCCGAATTCGAAGGCCACCAGGATCCCTCAACCGGGCAAGGGTCCGGGGATGTGAAGTACCACCTGGGCACCTGGGGCGTGTACTCCCTGGACGACGGTGTCGCGACGAAGGTGTACATGGGGGCCAACCCCTCCCACCTCGAAGCGGCCGACGGCGTCCTCGAAGGGATCGTACGGGCCAAGCAAGAGGAGCTCGGCGACCCCGAACTGCCGATCATCCCCGTCCTCGTTCACGGCGATGCCGCCTTCATCGGCCAGGGCGTCGTCCAAGAGACCCTCAACCTCAGTCAGTTGAGCGGCTACAAGACCGGGGGCACGATCCACGTGATCGTCAACAACCAGATCGGTTTCACGACCGGCCCGACCTCGGGGCGCTCCACCCGCTACCCGACCGACCTCGCCAAAGGCCTGCAGATCCCGATCCTGCACGTCAACGGCGACGACCCCGAAGCGGTCGTCCGCGCGGCCGCCCTCGCCTGGGAGTACCGCACCGCGTTCCACAAGGATGTCCTCATCGACATGGTCTGCTACCGGCGGCGAGGACACAACGAGGGCGACGACCCCTCAATGACTCAGCCCGTCATGTACGAGCTTATTAACCGCATCCCCTCCACGCGCGCCGTCTACACGCGTAATCTTGTTGGTCGCGGTCAACTCACCGAAGCAGAAGCCCAGGCCTCCATCGCCGAGTACGAAGAAGAACTCTCCCGCATCCTCGAAGAGACCCGCGAAAAGCGGCTCTCGACCACAGCCGAGGGCGCCGAAGCTTCAGCTGACAAAGCCCCGGGCACAGCCCTGGCGGGTTTTGGCTCACCAGCGGGCGAAGAGGCGGTCCCCAACTGGGTCGCGCACGAATCCCAGCTGCCCGGACGAGGAATGATGATCGGATGGCAGTCCTGCGCCTCAGAGGACCTCATCCGCAGGATCGGAGATGCGCACACCGCCTTCCCCAGCGGTTTCACGCCCCATCCGAAACTCGCGCAATTGTGCGAACGGCGCCGCGACATGGCCTATGGAACCCGCCCCATCGACTGGGGATTCGCGGAGCTCCTCGCATTCGGGACCCTCCTCATGGAGGGCACGCCGATCCGCCTGTCCGGCGAAGATGTCCGCCGCGCGACCTTCGTCCAGCGTCACGCGGTCCTACACGACTTCCTCGACGGAAGAGAGTTCACTCCCCTCCAGTTCCTCACCGCCGACCAGGCGCGCTTTGACGTCTATGACTCTCCCCTCTCCGAATACGCGGTTCTCGCCTTCGACTACGGCTACTCAGTGGAGCGACCCGACGCCCTGACCATTTGGGAAGCACAATTCGGGGATTTCGCGAATGGTGCGCAGACCGTCATCGACGAGTTCATCTGCTCTGCTGAACAGAAGTGGGGACAGCGTTCTTCGCTCGTCATGCTCCTGCCCCACGGCTACGAAGGGCAGGGGCCCGACCACTCCTCAGCCCGCATTGAGCGCTACCTCCAGCTCGCCGCCCAGGACAATATGTGGATCGTTCAACCCTCCACTCCGGCGAACCACTTCCATATGCTGCGCCGTCAGGCCTACCAGCGGCCCAGGCGCCCGCTCATTGCTTTCACTCCGAAACAGCTGCTGCGTTTGAACGCCGCGACCTCCAGCATTGAAGAATTCACCTCCGGTTCTTTCCGCCCCGTCATTGACGAAATGGATCTTTCAATCGATCCTTCGGCGGTGACTCGCGTCCTCTTATGCTCTGGTCGCGTCTACTATGACCTTCTAAGAGAACGCGAGGCGCGCTCCGATCGTTCAACCGCGATTGTGAGGCTCGAGCAGCTCTACCCGCTCCCGGAAGCCGAGATCCGCGAGGTTCTCGACGCCTACCCGTCCGCTCAGGTCTCCTGGGTCCAGGACGAGCCCCGGAATCAGGGCGCGTGGCCGTTCCTCGCTCTCAATATGTTCATGGAGTGGTCGAAGCCCGTCCGCCTCGTTTCGAGACCGGAATCGGCGACGACTGCGGCCGGACGCGCGTCCCTTCACAAGGCGCAGAACGCCGATCTGATCGCGCGCGCATTCGACCGCTGAAGGCGAAGGGGGCGGTATGCGCCTGTGCGTCATCGGCGACGAGCTCGTTGCCGGCACCGGGGACCCGCGAGGGCTCGGATGGGTGGGGCGCGTCCTCGCGCGCTCGAAGTTCAGTGAGCCGCCAACACTGATGACGCTCGCCTCCCCGGGGGAGACGACGAAGGACCTGTGCGCCCGTTGGGAGGGTGAAGTCATGTCGCGCCTGTCCTCCGGCGGACCCCGGGGCCTGCTCGTCCACATCGGTGCAAACGATATCCTCGCGGGCCTGAGTTCGGCGCGTTCACGCCTCAACCTTGCAAATATCACCGATCGAGCGACGGCCCTGGGGATCCCCTGCTTCGTCATCGGCCCCGCTCCCCTGGCCGGAGTTGATCATCACAGTGTCAAAGAGCTTTCGCGCTCTTGCGCAGAGGTCTGCCAACGCCGGGGCCTGCCCTATGTCGATCTCGCCACTCCCCTGGCCACCCACGATCAGTGGTTCGAAGACATGGCGGCATCGCGCGCTCAAAGCGCCTCGGGACTGACCTTGCCGGGACAGTCCGGCTATGCTCTCATCGCCTGGCTCATCTTGCATTCGGGCTGGTACGAGTGGACGGGGGCTGAGCCTCAGGACTGACCCTCGTTCTCCTCTCCTCATTGTGTGTGGGCTCCTCCAAGAAGCAAGAGACTGCCCCAGCGCACGAGGGCGGACACCGCTGTGCCGAAAACGACGGGAACGATCCTCGAACCGCAGTACTCACAGTGCAACACCTAAGGATCGCTCCTGCACAGCCACAAACGGAAGAGGCGACGAAGGCGGGAAGGGGAGCGCCGATCCTGCGCAGTGTTCGTTCATGCGTGACTTCCACGCCCCATCGCCCAGCACTGTCATCGAATGGCACTCTGATCTTGTCCTGCTATTCCTCAGGATTCCTCAGTCCTGGGGATAATGGGGAGCCTGGGGGGCAAGCGAACAGCCAGGCTTCCTCATACCAGGGGATGATGAGACGAGGACGGGCCAACGACTAACGTGGGGGCGTGCCACAGCCCCGACTCCCCTCCTTTCGCGGCGCCGATCTTGTGAGCGCAGGCCTCCTCGGCCTCGTCACTGCCACGAATCTGCATGCATTCACGCCCCCGCTCTCCAGTGTCGGCGAAGCCCTCGGCCCCGAGGCTGAGCTTCCTCTCTTCGGGGTCTTCACCCTGGTGTGCTGCGCGGCAGTAGCGGTGCGAACGCGCCACTCCTTACTTTCTGTGATCCTCATTGAGGGGATGCTCGCCCTCCATCTGCTCGTTTTCAACTCCCTCTCTGTGCTCTCCATCGTGCTCTGCCTCGTGGCGGCTGAGACGATCGGGTCGAGAATCGCCCGCCCCTGGTCGTGGGGGCTGCTCGCAGTCCTGGCCCTCGGATCAGCTGCGACGGCATTAAGGGTCTCCCCCCTGTTCAATGAGGAGATTGCGCTGTTCACACGCCTGTTCTTCGTCCTCATCGCCGCCTGGTCCCTCATCGGGGCGGCCTACTTGTGGGGGCTCAACCGACGCAGGAGACGCGACCGGGTGGAGCAGGCGATCGCCCGAGCCGAAGAGCTCGCGGCCCATGCGGAGGATCGCAGGCGCCTAGCCGTCGTTGAGGAGCGTCAAAGGATCGCTCGTGACGTCCACGATCTCCTCGGGCATTCCCTGGCGGTCATCGGAATGCAGGCCGAAGGGGCCCGGGCGATGCTCGCCGCCGACCCGACTCGGGCCGAGGAGGCCCTCGCCACGATCGGGGAGTTGAGCCGGGTCGGCATTGATGACCTCAGACGTCTCGTTGATGTCTTAAGGGAGGAGGAGTCCGAACAGGTGGACTCCTCGCTTGGGATTGAGGGTCCTGGCGTCCCTCTTCTCGCAGGCGAGTGTTCTTCAGGGAGAGCCCCCTTAGCACCTGAGACGCGCACAGGACTTGAAGGGCTCATCGGCCTCGTCGAGCGGGTTCGTGCTGCCCAACTCGACATCCGTTTGACCCTTGAGGCGGATTCTTCTGTCCCGGCCTCAGTGGATGCGGCGTGCTCGGGGATCGTGCACGAGGCCTTATCCAATGCTATGCGTCATGGCGCCGGCCCCGTCCTCGTCGATATGAAGGTGCGGGCCGAGGGTGTCGATGTGTCGGTGTGCTCTGCGCAGAAAGCCTGCGCCCCTCAAGACGGCTCTCACGCTCCTCAGGACGGCTCCAAGGCAGGGGACGGGCCCCGGGTCGGGACGGGATTGACGACGATGCGTGAGCGCGCCGAAGCCCTTGGCGGTACCTTCCACGCCGCTCCGAGAAGTGATGGGCGTTGGCTCGTGCGTGCCCACTTGCCCGCCGAAGGCCCGGGCAGCGGAAAGGAGAAGAAATGATCCGCATTGGGATGGCCGACGATGAGCCCTTGTTCTTAGCGGGACTTGCGATGCTCCTGGACGCGCAAGAGGACATGGAGGTTTCCTGGCGGGCCGAGAATGGGAAAGAGGCTCTCGACTTGGCGGCCCGCTCCCCCGTCGATGTTCTCCTCCTCGACGTGCAAATGCCCCTCTGCGATGGTCTGGAGGCGACGCGGCGCTTCGTCTCCCGGGGGCTGTCCGGCAGGATCGTCATCCTCACGACCTTCGACACCGAGGGCTATGTCCTTGGCGCCATTGAGGCGGGAGCTTCGGGTTTCCTTTTGAAGAACACCCCTCCGCAGAGCCTCATTGACGCGATCCGCACGCTCGCCTCCGGAGACTCGGTGATCTCCCCCGGACCGACGCGCCGTCTGATCCGCGCGATGCGCGAAACCACGGCCCCGAGCCGGACTTCAAGGGAGCGTGCCCCGAGCGAGCCCATCTCAGCTGAGTTGACCGAAAGGGAAGTGGAAGTCCTCGCCCTCATCGCGCAGGGCCTGACGAACCAGGAGATGTGCGACCGATTGTGGGTGTCCATGCCGACCATCAAGACGCATATCTCGCATCTGCTTGTGAAAACGGGGGCTCGAGACCGCGTCCAGCTCGTCTTGTACGCGCTGCGCACCGGGGTTGCCGACCTCGATTCGGTCCTCGCTCAAGGACACTGATCTTCTTCGCCTGTGCTCGCCTCTCCAAGCGCGACATGCCCGGCTCTTGCGGACGCTTCCCCGGACCGGTGAAAAAGCGGCGATACGCCACAAGTCGGCTCTTGTGAAAACCCTGCTTCCCGAAAACTCGCCTCGGCGGGGAGAAAATCCGGCGCTTGCGGAGGCTTTTTCCGGATATGCGAAAACCCGGCGACAACAGTCACCGGGTCTTACGCGAATCTTCTCGGCTCAGGCGTTCGGACGCTTGCCGTGGTTCGCGCCACCCTTGCGACGATCGCGACGCTTGCGGCCCCTCTTCGACATGTGGATCTCCTCATTGCTCTCAGTGAACTGGGCCAGTTTCGCACAGATCACGCCTCGAGGCCAACACCACGAGCACCACGGAGACGGGCCTCACGTCCGCACCCCATCAGGGCTGTGACTCAGGCGGCGTGCTCAGCATGTGAAGGAATCGATCGAGAGGTGCAATGCCGTGGCGATCCTCGTTTCAAGACCGTCAGGCGCATCCGATTCGAAACAGGAACGCAGGTAGACGCGCAGGTGACGTTCAGCGGCAAGAGCATCAGCACAGTGCTCGCATCCGGTCGCGTGGGCGAGGAGCACGAGACGTTCAGCCGCATCCGGCCCCTCGAGTTCACCAGAGTCAATCGAGACCCGCAGCTGTTCGCATTCCTCACAGTCGATGAGGGCGAAAAGCACCGCTTCGACTTCTTCACAACTGCGTTCAGGAGCATCAGGCACCTGGTGCAAGGCACGTCCATCCTCGTCCATGCTGTCGATCATGCGTTCACTCATTGTGCCCTCCGATCCCATACTCGGCCGCCACATGCGCTAAAGAGCGGCGCAAGGCGGCCCGCCCTCGGTGCAGACGGGACATAACGGTGCCGATCGGGATTCCCAGAGTCGCCGCGATCTCCTTGTAGCTCAGCGAATCCACATCGGCGAGGACGACGACCATGCGCTGTTCCTCGGAGAGGGCATCGAGTGCTTCCTTCACCGCTTCGGAAGGCATTTGCGCAAGAGCCTCGACCTCGGCAGACTTCAAGCCGACCGGGTCGTGGGAGGCCGCTTCGGCGAGCTGCCAATCCTCCACTCCTTCCGTTGAGGCCCTGGCGGGTGAACGCTTCGCCTTGCGGTAGTGGGAGATGTAAGTGTTCGTAAGAATCCTGTAGAGCCAAGCGGTGATATTCGTGCCCGGCTCGTACTGGTGAAACCTCGAATAGGCTTTGAGATAGGTCTCTTGAACAAGGTCTTCTGCGTCGGCCCGGTTCCGGGTCATTCCGAGAGCCGCACCGAAAAGCCTGGAGGCGAGGGGCAGTGCTTCGGCGGCAAATCGGGCATCGAGTTCGGCGGACGAGGAGACCGCTTCTGGCGCACTGTGCTCCGAGTGCTGCGCGCTCAAGTCCGCGCTCGCTGTGGTCGTCGGCAGGGAAGTCATCGGCTCCCAGGGTAGTCAAACCTGTGATCCGCGCGCTCGCCTGCACGCCGACAGCGAGTCCTTTCCACTTGGCTCTGGCGCTTCTGGGCGCCATATCCACACCCGAAGGGCGTCCCACTCCCCTGCGTCCCTTCACCGCATCCGCGTCTGGGGAGTGCATAAACCCACGCTCTCGCTCGCAGGGGAGGGGGGATGCGCTCATGGAAACGTCAACGGCCAGACACCCAACCCTATTCCGAGGATCTGTCAGATGTGGTCGACGAAACACCCGGCTCTGGTCGACAATGGAAGACATGAACCTCCTGCGTCTCGTAGCCCGCCCTCTGCTCGCCGCACCCTTCCTCGTTGATGGGTTCTCAGCACTGCGCTCCCCCTCGGAGCACGTGGACCGGGCGCACGCCGTCGTGCCCCTCGTTGAGAAACTCACTCCGGGTCTCACCATTGATGATGAGGACCTGCGTGTGACGACTCGCGTTTTGGGCGTGGTGATGATCGGTGCGGGTACGGCTTTCGCCCTCGGAAAGGCTCCACGCACCTCAGCGGCCATTCTCGCCGGACTCGCAGCGCCAATGGCCTTCGTGAATGCGCCCGTGTGGGACGCGGAGTCGAAGGAGGAGCGCTTCGAGACGATGAAAGAGCTCAATAAGCGTTTGGCACTCGTCGGCGCTTTGGCGATCGCCTCAACGGATCGCGTGGGTCGGCCCTCTGCGGCGTGGAGGCGCTCGAATTCTCGAAAACAACGCCGTGCGCTCCTCGAGGCGCGCGCCGCCGGACGCCAGAGCCTCACCCAGTCACACACTCACTCCTGAGCGAGGCCCCTCGCCTGTGAGTTCCTCCACGTCTAAGGCCCCCGATTCCCCTGTCGATCCCACGGTTTCGTCCTCGTCCATCGGGGCCCCAGAAGCATCACCCTGCTCAGAGTCTTCCCCCGTCTCCCCCTGGTTGGCGCCTTCCGCTTCGGGGCCCCTGAATGCGTGTGTGAGGCTTCCCGGTTCGAAGTCGCAAAGCGCCCGCTTCCTCTACCTCGCTGCAGTCGCTTCTGGCCCCTCGCGTCTTCGCGGGGTCTTGGACTCGCGCGACACCCGTCTGCTCGCCAGCGCCTTGGAGACTCTGGGAGCACACTTCGAGAGCGAAGAGGAGGGGGCGATCCTCGTTCACCCTCTGGATCTGCACGCCTGTCTTGGTGAAGCTCGCGTGGCTATCGAGTGCGGGCTTGCGGGCACGGTCATGCGTTTCCTGCCGCCGCTCGCAGCGCTCTTCCACACGCCGGTCCGTTTCGATGGCGACCCCGCTGCTCGTCGACGCCCCCTCGCCCCACTCCTCGATACCCTCTCCCACTTGGGCGCGCAGATCGAATTCGAGGGCGAACCCGGCTTCCTCCCCTTCACTGTGACTGGTCCGCTGCGCGCGCCCGCCGATGGTGTGCTCCGCGTCGATGCTTCCGCCTCTTCACAATTCCTCTCAGCGATGCTCTTACTCGCCCCCCTGCTCGTCGCTCCCCTCATCGTTGAAGCGCCGGGCCGCGTCGTTTCTCTTCCCCACGTCGAGATGACCTGCGAGGCCCTGCGCCGCTGCGGCTGTGTAGTTGAACAGATCAACGAGGACGGAAGCGAACCCCTCTCATGGCGCGTCCTTCCGGGCGCCCCTCGCCCTCAAGAACTCTCAGTCGAGCCGGACCTGTCCAATGCCGGTCCTTTCCTCGCGGCAGCGATGATCTGCGGGGGGAGGGTGAGAGTCCAGGATTGGCCAGAACACACGAAGCAGGCGGGCGACGCGTGGAGGCAGATCCTTGCCGACATGGGAGGGCTCGTCGAACGCGAAGGCTCGGACCTGCTCGTCACCGGACCCGCCGGAGGGCGTATCCGAGGAATCGACATTGATATGTCGCAGATTGGGGAGCTCGCACCGACCCTCGCGGCCCTCGCGGCCTGTGCGAGTTCACCCTCGTCGATCCGTGAGATCGCGCATCTTCGGGGCCATGAGACTGATCGTCTCGCCGCGCTCGCGCACGAGCTTCGCGAGGCCGGCTGCGGGGTTGAGGAACTCGCAGATGGCCTGGAGATCATTCCCGCTCCCCTGATTCCGGGGCTGCGCAGAGCCTACGGCGATCATCGGATGGCGACCTTCGCGGCGCTCATCGGTTTGAAAGCTCCCGGCACGAGCCTTGACGATATCGCCTCGACCTCGAAAACGATTCCCGGTTTCGCCCGAATGTGGGAGGAGCTGCTGGGCACTTCAGGAGAACCCTCATGAGACGCGACACCGGTACCGATGATCCCCGCGTCCGCGTGCGCGCCGGCAAGTCCTCACGTCCAAGGACGAAAGTGCGTCCCGACCGTTCGAAGGAGCCGATCGGGCAGGTGATCGCGATTGACCGGGGCCGCTATCGGGTACGCCTCAAAGACCAGGGGATCGAGGTCCAGGCGGTTCGCGCGAAGGAACTCAAACGCGGCTCGGTCATCATGGGTGATCGTGTGCGCGTGACCGGCGATCTTTCGGGTCGGGTCGACACTCTCGCGAGGATCGTCGCCGTTGAAGAGCGTTCGACGGTCCTTCGCCGTTCCCTTGAAGATGCGCCCGATCTCAAGGGAGAAAAAGCGATTGTCGCGAACGCGGAGCTCATGTGCATTGTTGTGGCGCTGGCGGATCCGCCGCCGCGCACGGGGATGATCGACCGTTGCCTCGTTGCGGCCTATGAAGCGGGAATGAAGCCGATCTTATGCTTGACGAAAACAGATCTCGCCCGGCCTGATGAGCTGCTCGAGGCCTACCGTCCCTTCGATGTGACGACGATCGTGACAAGCGCCGATGACCCGGATTCTGTGGACGAGTTGCGCCGCGAGTTGGAGGGGCGTTTCTCGGTCCTGGTCGGTCATTCGGGGGTCGGGAAGTCAACGCTCATCAATGCGCTGGTTCCCAGTGCGAATCGCGCGGTCGGCCATGTCAACGAGGTCACCGGGCGTGGTCGCCACACTTCCACTTCTTCTGAGGCTTTTGAGCTTGCGGGCGGAGGATGGATCGTTGACACCCCGGGGGTCCGTTCCTTTGGCGTGGGGCATGTGTCGGTGGAGGATATTCTCTCTGTTTTCCCCGAGGTCGGTGAGGCCACCGGGTACTGTCTGCCCTTGTGTTCTCATTCTCGTGAGGAGCCCTCGTGCGCGATCGACGCCTGGGCGAAGGGGCATTCGCCTTTTGAGCCGGTCGAGGAGGAGGTCTCGGCGAAGAGGAAGAGCATGGCCGAGTCGGCGCGTCGTCTGCTCGCTTCGGTCGCAACTGCGGAGGCGGTCTCGAAGGCGGCGCGCTGAACCCTTGGGGTGGGGTGTTTTCGCGTCCTAAGGTTTGGGCCGTTCACTTCTCGGGGCTTTTCGTTTCTCGGGGCTTGTCGTCTCTCGGGGACAGGGTGTTGCGTTTCCCGAGGGCTTTCACCTCCCAAGGCCGGGATGTTGCATTTCCCGAGGTCTTTCCCCTCCCGAGGCCGGGATGTTGCGTTTTCTGTGGTCTTTCCCCTCCCGAGGCCGGGGGCGTCCGTCCTCGCGAAGGTTACTGTTTGTTCTGACGGATTTCTTGTCCCGGGACCGGGGCGTCCACCTGAGCGTAGAAGGCACCACTTACCCCGCTGGGGCGATACCTTTGGAGCATGACCACTGACGCGCGCTACAACGACGATCTCAGACTCGCTCATGTCCTCGCCGACCAGGCGGACGCCATTACCCTCGCCCGCTTCGGCGCCCAGGATCTCGTTGTCGATTCCAAACCCGATCTCACCCCTGTCACGGATGCTGATCGCGCCGTCGAAGATATGATCCGCTCCCAGCTGGCGCATACGCGCTCTCGTGACAGTGTCGTGGGCGAAGAGCGTGGAACGAGTGGCCACGCGAGTCGGCAGTGGATCATCGACCCGATCGACGGCACGAAGAACTTCGTGCGCGGAGTGCCCGTGTGGGCGACCCTGATCGGCCTCGTCGAAGACGGGGAGGTCGTGATGGGCGTCGTCTCCGCTCCCGCATTGAAGCGCCGCTGGTGGGCCGCGAAGGGGCAGGGCTCTTTCGCCGGGACCTCGCTGTTCAAGGGCCGCAAGCTCAGTGTCTCCTCCGTGGCGGAGCTGTCCGACGCTTCACTGTCCTACTCTTCTTTGGACTCGTGGCTCCACGCCGAGCGCGGCGGGGAGTTCTTGAGGATGCAGTCTCAGTTCTGGCGCACTCGCGCGTACGGCGACTTTTGGAGTTACATGCTCGTCGCCGAGGGCGCGGTCGATGCCGCCTGTGAGCCCGAGCTTGAGCTCTACGATATGGCGGCTCTCGTCCCGATCGTCACCGAGGCCGGTGGACGTTTCACCTCGCTTCGCGCAGAAGAGGGGCCCTGGGGTGGGAACGCTCTTGCAACAAATGGTCTCCTTCATGAGCGTCTTCTCCGCATTCTCGATTGGCCAGGATTCGCCGCCTCAGACGAGGAGTAGGCGAACAAGCCCCGCCTGAGGGGCTTCACTTCCAGCTGCTTGTATGTCGATAGTTGCGTTCAAAGACTCTGCCTGAGGGGACCTTCGGTTTCACCTGTCATACGTTGAAAAGCTCTGCCTGAAGGGGCTTCGCTTCCACCTTCTTGCATGTCGAAAACGCCTTGGAAGGCTGTGTATCACGGGGTTTTCAGTGGCGCAGGGGTGGGTGAAAGGTGCTACTGCGCAATCTTCGGAGCAAACCCTGAGCTTGGATCGAATGGCTGGCCTCATCTGGGGTACCGCTGTGTCCTCTTCCTAGTGGTACCCCGTTCAGGCTCGGAGAAGCAGGATTCGACTCCCTGGTCCGCAGATGCACGTGGGCTTCGAGATACTTGGAGCATGAGGATCCTTCACACCTCCGATTGGCATATCGGACGTACTCTCCACGGGCAAGACCTTTCCGACTCTGTCGATGCCTTCTTCTCCTGGCTTCTTCAGCTCGTCGAGGCGCGCTCGATCGAGCTCGTCCTCATCAGTGGAGACCTCTTCGACCGTGCGGTGCCACCCCTGAACGCCCTCGCGAGAACCTCGAAGATGCTCGAAGAGCTCAGTGCGAAGGCCCGCGTCATCATCACTTCAGGCAACCATGACAGTGCGACGCGCCTGGGGCTTTTCTCCCCCATGTTGGATCAGCGCCTCGTCGTGACGACCGGGGTCGACACGATCGGCACCGCCGTCGAGCACGGGGGCCCGGGGGGCTGTCTGATCTACCCGATCCCTTATTTGGAGCCGGATCTTGTCCGCCAAGAGCTCTCCGATCTTGCTCCACTCGACTCTGGTCTTCCCGCTCCCCTGCCCCGCTCCCATGAGGCCGTCGTCGCGGCCGCTCTTCGGCGAGTCCGCGCCGATCTTGAGCTTCGACGGGAAGCGGGCGATCAGCGTCCGGCGATCATCATGCTTCACGAGTTCTTGACCGGGGGCGCCCCATCAGATTCGGAGCGGGTAATCGAGGTCGGCGGAGTGGGCTGTGTGCCAGCCGCTGTGCTCGACACTCTCGGCGGGGAAGAGCAGATTGACTTGGGTGTTGTTTACGCAGCGCTCGGGCACTTGCACCGTCCCCAGAGCATTTCGGGGGCCCGGATGCCCCTGCGATATTCAGGGTCCCCCATCGCCTATTCCTTCTCCGAGGCGGGCGTCGATAAGTCCGTTGTCCTCCTCGATGTGCACGGGGACTCGTGCGAGATTGAGCTCGTACCAATTCCGGTTCACAGGCCCCTCGCCCTCCTCAGGGGAACGATGGAAGACCTGCTGGCCGATCCGGATCCTGCGCTCGTCAACGCCTATTGTTCGATCAGCGTCACTGACGATGCTCGACCGCAGCAGATGGTTTCCCGCATCCGCGAGGTCTACCCCCACGCCCTCGTCATCCTTCACGAGTCCGCGATCCGATCCTCGATCCCCTCTGGCGCGCCGGGCGTTCGCTCCAGGGCCCCGCAGGAGGTGACTCTCGAGTTCTTCGAGGCCGTTGGCGGCAGGGAACTCGATGCGAGGGAAGCCCAGATCGTCTCGGACGTGTGGACGGATATGAGGAAGGAGGGGCTCCAATGAGGCTCCACAGACTCGCTTTCACCGCGATCGGCCCCTTCGCCGACACTGAGGTCATCGACTTCACGGTCTTCGACGATGCGGGGCTCTTCCTCTTAGCCGGGCCGACGGGCGCGGGCAAGTCGATGCTCATCGACGCGATCGTCTTCGCTCTCTACGGTGATGTCGCCCGTCAATCGGATGCGTCGACACAGCGTCTACGCTCCGACTACGCCTCACCCCGGGTCCATAGCGAGGTCGACCTCATCTTTGAAACCCCTGCCGGGATCTACCGTGTGACCCGGACTCCGAAGTATGTGCCGAAGGGGAATAAATCTGCTCGGAACTCTCAGGCGAGCCTCGTACGCGTCATCGAAGACCCCTCCTGTTCGGAGGGATACCGCACCATTGAGGGAATTGAACGCGGTGCCCGCCAGATCTCTTCGGAGATCAAGCGGATCGTCGGTCTGACGAAGGAGCAGTTCTTGCAGACTGTTGTCCTCCCTCAAGGCAAGTTCGCCGAGTTCCTCACCGCGAAGTCTGAGGATCGCGAGTCCATTCTGCGCGATATCTTCGAAACGGGTGTCTATCTCGACTTCCAAAATCGCCTCGTCAGTGAGGCAAACTCCGGCAAGGCCCTGCTCCTTGCCGCCGAAGAAGAGTGCCTGCGCGCTTTCGGGGCGCTTGAGCGCCTGGAATTGAAAGACATTGAGGTCCCCGCAGCTCTAGGGACACCTTCAGCATCCCTTGAGGCTCCTTCACTGTCCCCCGAGACTCCTTCACCGGAGCCTGAAGACCACACTTCCCTTGCCCCCATGGATCCTCTGGCCGATGAGGGGTGGGCCCGAGAACGGGCCGAACACATCGTTTCCACTGCCGAAAAGCTTCTCGACCAGGCCCGGGCCTGCCAACTGCCCCTCATTGAAGCTGCGGAAAAGGCCGCTCAAGCCCTCGCCCAGGCGAAGGAGGATCGGGCCCTCGTAGAGGAGAGGACTCGTCTCCTCGAAGAGAAGACGGCTCTTGAAGCCCAGGGCCCCTCTATCGCCGCCACTCGCCAGAAGATCGAGCAGGCCCGCCGTGTCGCAGCGATCCTGCCGAGCCTTGAGCAGCGAGATCAGGCACTCGCCGCTCGTCAGGCTGCTCACACGCAGGCTCTCCACTCTTTGACAGCCTGCAGCGCCGCCCAGATCCTCACCTTCGATGAGGCCTCTTTGAGCGAAGAACTCGCTCGCTCTTTCCTTCCCCAGATCGAAAACCACAAGGAGTTGAGAACCGAGGAGCGTGCACGGATTCGTGAGCTCCTCGCCCTCGAAGCCGGACTCCAGGATCGTCGACACGCCCTTGAGGCCCGTGTTGAAAAACGCGCAGCACTCGAAGCGACAATTGCGCACCTCGACGAGCAACTCGCAGAGTCACCACAGCGAATTGCGATGGGGGAAGAAGCATTGGAGGCGATGGCCTCTGAGATTAACGGACTCGAAGGGGTCGAGGGAGCCTTGGAGCGGGTGAAAGCCCGGATGAGCGCCGCCCAGGATGCGCTCCGCCTCATTGAACAGATGAAAGCTGCTTCCCAGGCGCTCGGCGAAGCGAAAGCCGCAGCCCGTGACGCGCAGATCACAGCGATGATCGCCCATGAACAGTGGCTCAATCAGACGGCGAGCGCCCTCGCCCAGGACCTTGAGGAGGGCCAGGCCTGCCCGGTGTGCGGTTCCCTCGAGCACCCCTCCCCCATGCCCGCCCATGAGGGTGAGGACCTGTCACGAGACGCAATCACCCTCCTCGATCGGGCGAAGACTCAAGCGGATGAGCGTTTCACAGCGGCTTCAAGTGCGCACCTGGCCTTGGTGGAGGCTGTGAAAGAAGCGAATGGACGGGCCGGAGGCGACGCGGCCTCGATCTCTTTGGAACTCGAGGAGGCCCAGAAGGCGGTCGAAAGGCTCTTCGCGGTCAAGAAACTCAAGGCGGAGCTGGAAGCGGATCTGAAGAAAGCACGTGAAACCGAGGCCGCTGTGAAGGAGCAACGCTTAGCGGCCAAAGTTGAGCTCGTGGAGAGACGAGTGGAGATCACCTCCATGCGAGAATCCCTCGAAGCGGATGAGCGCAGATGCGCTGAGGCCGCGGGGAAGGCCGAATCACTGGGCGACCTGGATGACGCACTCACTCGCGCTCTCACCCTCTTGAAGGAGGCTTCCTCAGGGCTGAGCGAGTTCCTCCACTGTTCGCAGCTCGTAGCTTCAGCACATGAGAGGGCTCTATCGGCTTTGGACGAAGGGGGTTTCGAAGACACTCCTGAAGCGCACGATGAGATCCGTTCACTCCATGCGAGCGAAAAACAGATCACGGCTCTCGAAGCTGAGGTTTCCGCTTACGATTCCACGCTCGGGGCTGTGACTCAGCTGCTCGCCTCTTCGCGCCTTTCCCGCGCGGAAGGTCTTGTGCCGGCAGATGAAGAGCCTTTGCGTGAGGCTCTGAATGAGGCGAAGAAACGCCAAGACGAGGCGCAGCGTCGACTTGGCTCCTTGGAACAGGCCCTGAAGCAGATCCAGAGCGCCGAGGTGGATTTCTCGCATTCCCTCTCCCAGCTTCATGAAGTCCGTGACAGCTTCGGCCCCCTCAAGCGACTCGCCGGGATCGCAGACGCCTCTTCGAGAGAGAATCTCCTCCAGACTCCGCTGTCCGCGTGGGTTCTCGTCTCTCGCCTCGATGAGGTTTTGGCGGCGGCAAATCCTCGGCTCTTGTCCATCTCCTCGGGGCGTTACGAACTCGTCTCAACTCCCGATGATGGGACGCGTTCTCGACGTTCAGGCCTCGGCCTGGCGATCGTCGACCACGACACCGAAGAGACGCGTTCGCCGCGGACCCTGTCCGGGGGCGAGAGCTTCTATACCTCTTTGTCCCTCGCACTCGGCCTGGCGGATGTGGTGACGGCCGAGGCCGGGGGCATTGAGCTGCGCACGATGTTCATTGATGAGGGTTTCGGTTCTCTCGATTCTGCGACTCTGGAACTCGTGATGGCCGAGCTCCACGAGTTGAGGGATTCGGGGCGAGTCGTCGGCGTGATCAGTCACGTGGATGAGATGGCCCGGCAGATCCCCGACAGGATCACCGTGACGCCCAGTGGGCGCGGGGGTTCGCGCTTGTCGGTTACCGGCTGAGCCGATGAGTATCTGGGCAGATGAGTCCCTGAGCGCCCAGGGTGGCCAAGGGTGAGTCCCTGAGCGCCCAGGGTGGCCAGGGGTGAATCACTGAACGCCCGCGGCAACCAGGGGTGAATCACTGAGCGCCAGAGGCGACTAGGGCTGAATCATTCAAGGGGCGAGGCGGTCGAGAGCCGCTCTGAGTCAACCAGGAGCCAGCTCAGTCCAAAGGCAGTTTGGCAAGCGACTATTCGGGATTCCTCGGGTGAAGCTAGTCTCTCGGCGAGCAAGTGCGCAGGGCCTTCCCCTCGCCCGCCTCGAGTGCTCTTCTCACAGGCCCTGCCTCGGGGGCGTTTCTCGAAGTCATGCGCCGTAGCCCCTGCCTCACAGGCCGAGGGCCCTTGCGAGGCTCTCCCTTTCGCTGACGTCGAACCATTCGAGTGCATGCTCCCACAAGGCCGCCACAGCCTCATCAGCCTCATCCTGCTCGCTCGCCTCGACGACCTTGAGCACAGCGGGGGACGCCTCGCCTGAATCCGCGAGGATTGCGACGACCTCGCTCCAAGAAACAGCGATTTCGGCAGTCTCAACGACCCCCTCGCCCTCGCCCTCGAGGGGAGTATCGGCGACATCTGCGGCTGCGATCAGACGCACCATCGGCTCGCCCTCACGCTCTCGCAGCTCCATCAAGGACACGAGGGCAGCCTCGGTCTGGGCATCGTCTTCGAGGACCTCGATCGTCTCCGAGTCCGCTGCGTTCGGCGCGATGACCGTGAACCCCCTGCGCGAAGACAAGGAATCACCGAGAAGTTCAGAGCCGAGAAGAGGAAGATAGACGCGCATACGCCTAGTGTTCCACATTCGGACCTTTGCGCCGTGAAAGAAATCCCCTCCAGGGACGAGAGAGACGATTCGTCGACTCAGCTTCTCTTGGCACTGCATCGCTTTGCGCGTCTCTTTCTCCAGGAGTGCTCCACCCACTCCCCTCAGCTTCAGGCATGATTCCCTGAGTCCCTCTACGCCCAGGAATACTCGCCTCCTCAGCACTCCTCCCACGCCCTCGTGCCTCAATCCTGCGCCCGGGAGGATATGAGCCCGCAAGAGAATCCTGCGGGGGCTTCGGCTTCGAAGACGGCTTTGAGGGCGCGATCTGCTCGGCGAGGGCTTCAATGGCTTTCGCCGCAGAAGATTTCGGGGCATTCACCACAACGCTTCTCCCCTCGAGGAGCCCCGTGGCCACGGCCTCGTCTTCGGGAACAATATGAACGCGAGCGCCCGGGACGATCCCCGACAGGGCCGCATCCAAGGCATTATGGGGGCGAGACCCGAGGGCGCAGGGAGCCACCCGATTCACCACGATCCTGGCGTGTTGTTCGGGAAGCTGATCCGCAAGCCACTCAACGGCGAAAGACAAACGGTTCACCCCGATGACATCCGCTCGCGCGACACACACGATCTCATCGGCGTTTGCAAGGACCGCCGCAGCACTATCGTCTTGGCTTCCCTGATGGCTCACTTCCTCACACATCGTGTCAGGACTGATCGCCGGAACATCAACAAGGATCCACTCGAACTCGCATCGAGCGGTTTCAATGATTTCAACAATGGCAGCGGGGCCCGCTTCGCGCCAACGATGGGGACTGGCAAGCCCCGTGAGGAGGAACAGGCCGGGCGCGCATTTGACCACGCTTTCACGCACAGCGCGCGCGTCAAGTCCCCCTCGAACGACTCGTCGCGCCAATGCCGCCAATCCGGAAGCGTCAACGGGAACTCCTGACATGTGCGCGATCGAAGGGTCCTTCGTGTCGGCATCAACGATGAGGACCTCCCCTTTCTTCGCGAGCGCGTGGGCGAGTCCGAGCGCGATCGTCGAACGCCCGGGGGCGCCTGAGGTGCCCCACACAGCGATCACATGCCCCTTCCTCCCGCCCCTGTCCTGAGCTTGGGAGAATCGCCCTGCTTCGTGATTGAGGAGAGCCTGTTCCAGAAGGTGGAGTTCGTCGCCTTGTGATTCTGAATCCGGGGGAGGTGGAGGAAGAGGAAGCGCAGACACTCCTTCTTCGGCGTCTTCGCTGCGTAGGAGGGCAAGTAGGGAGTCCACCACCATTGACGGAAGCCCCCGCGCGCACAAGCCATCAGCCCCAAGGCTTCGGGCTGGCGCAGTGTCCTCGGGATCTGCGACGAGGATGACTCCTGCGCCGAAACGATGAAGCTCGTCAATGGTAATGGCGTCCAGGTCAGGATCGGACATGTCAAGAACCACGAGGGCGGCGACCTTCGCGCGGATCGCCGCGCGCGCTTCAGCGAGGTCCGCGCAGCGCCTGACGACTTTCAGCCCGCTCGTCTGGTCGATTGCACGAACGATCTCGCCTTCTTCTTCAGGGTTGACGAGGACGACGACACCCTGTCTGGCACTCACGACGCCCCCACGGGGACTGCTGCAAGCGATTCTTGGCCGCTGGTCGCGTCGAGGACCGTGGACACAACTCCTGCATCGACAAGAACTTCGATTCTTAGTCCGCTGCGCACCAGTGATTCTTCATTATCAATGATTTTCACGAGAGTCGCGGAGGCGAGGAGGTGCGATTGTTCTTCTGTGCCTCTGCTCGGATGGGTTGAGGGAAGGGCCCAAAGTTCCACGGTATCCCCGGGTTTGGTGGAGCTGGGCAAGCCGTCGGCGACTGTGACGACGAAACGCCGCAGGCTCTGTTCGGCCTCGTTCGTCGTCGATGCTCTCGCGACGAGTTCGCCCTCGCCCATGGATCGCTTGGCGAGCGTGCCGGGGACGAGTTCCCCTTCTTCGAGGTATGCCTCGGCGTCGATCCTGACATCTGCGAGGGCGGTGTTCGTCGCATCGAGGCTTTCACCGATGGCGATGGGGCGGGTCGTGCGATAGACGCTGACTCCGGCTCGGGCTTGGGCGACCAGCCACACGCAGGCGAGGATCGACACGGCGATAAGGGCGAGGCCGCCGAGGAGGCGCGGGTCGCGCCAGAGCGGAACAGGGCCGGTCACTGTGAGGGTTCGTCGTCGGTTGCGCACGCGGCCATCTTCCCCCGATTCGAGGGGGTTTGGCGCTCTTTCCACAGGCGATGATCGTCAAGCGGGAATCCGGGGAAGAGTGAAGGATGCACTATCCACAAGAAAAAGGGACGATCTCGTAGGAATCGAGAAGAAATGAGATACTCGGGGCATGTCCCCGAGATTCTTGACGCTCGCCGATGTGGCTGAGACCTTGAACCTGACAATGTCTGCAGCGCGTTCCCTTGTCACCTCTGGAGAGCTTCCCGCGATCCAGGTCGGCGGCAAGCGCGCCTGGCGCGTCGAGGAGGCCGTGCTTGAGCACTACATTGAAGAGCAATACGCCGCCACCCGCGAGCGCATCGCGGAGCACTCCCTGTAAACGCGGCACCCCTGTCGACACGCCAGACTCCGCTCAAGGCAGGGCACGCCCCTTCCCCCGCAAAGCCGGGCATTCCCCGCGATCGCAACACCCTCCTGCCTAGGCGAAGCATTCCCACCGACCGCGACACCCCTGTCGACACACAAGATTCCCGTTCAAGGCAGGGCACTCCCTGCGATCGCGACATACTCCTGGCTGGGCGAAGCACTCCCTCAAGCGCGACACCCCTGTCGACACACAAGATTCCCGTTCAAGGCAGGGCACTCCTTGCGATCGCGACATACTCCTGGCTGGGCGAAGCACTCCCTCAAGCGCGACATGCTCTGGCGATCACAGAACACTTCCTGTGATCGCGCCCCACTCCCTGAGGGCTCTGCTCAAACAGCCCCCAGCGCCGACTCTTCCCCAGTGAGCCCCGCAGGAGCGTTCCTGCTCGAAGACTTTTCTTCTCCGCCACTCGCTTCAGTTCGCTCAACGCCCTGCTCGTAGCCCCTTTACCCCCTGTCTTGCCTTAGTACATCAAAGGAACGAACACGGCGGATCCCCGAGGTGACGAGGGCGATGCGTTGACTCGACCTACGGTCCCGGCAATCAAGCTCGTGTGTCGAGGGCGAGATGTCCAGGTCGAAGTGATCTGCGAAGACTTCACGGATGATGCCCGTATGGCGCCCCGCGTCGTGGTCGATGACGACGGGAGAGCCTTGAGTGGCAAGCCCGCGCAAGGCGCTGGAGATCCCCAGGCCTGCACGAACGCCTCCGAGGTCACACCCCGCTTTGAGGGGCCAAGCCGCCTCGATCGCTCCGAGAGGCACGAGGGATGCTCCTGAGCTCTCGCGGATCACGAGCCAGTTGCGCGTCGCGTCGAAGATTGTGCCGCTGAGTTGTTGGCCACCGCGAAGGATCAGGGTGATGGTTTTACCGCTCGCTTGCACGATCCGGTCCGCCAGGCGCACGGACACTCGTTCGGCGTCGGCGAGTTCACCGACGAGTTCATCGTGTTCTTCGCGGCGGCGCGCTTCAAATTCAGCTTCGAGGGAGTGCAGGAAGAGTTCGAGGTCCACAGCTTCCAGAGTCGCATTCTTGGAGCGCGTTCTCCATTCCTTTGAGCAAAGATGTGCATCCCTCGCCGACAACTGAACACCCCCTTGACGAAGCAGCAAAGGCGATGCACACTGAATTTATATGAACTGGCACGAACCATATACAAACGAGGTGAATCGTGGATACTTGCACAGATCGTGAGTCACGGGACCTGCGACTCACGCTGGCACACGCCTTCGTTTCAACGCCGACTTCCCTGTTCCTCGCGGCGAGCTGCACCCGCCTTCTCCCAATGGCATCCCCAGTTCGCCCCGAGTTCCTTCTCACGGCCGTCGTCACCGCATTCGTGGCGCTCATCCTTTTCCGTGCGGCCCTCGCAGCTTGGCTGGCCTTGGCGACACGACTCACTGTCCTCCCCTCAGCGCTCAGGCTCTTCTTCGGCAGAGCTGTCATGTTGATCGGTTCTGGTGCCGCCCGACGCCTGGTCATCGCCGGAGCGCGCAGTTCAGCTCTCGGGATCGCCACCCTCGGCTTCAGCATGGGTGGGGCTGCAATCGCGGCCCCTCTTCCTCTTGAAACCGATAGCACCGCCAGCAACTCAGAATCAGTGTCATGGCTGTGGCATTCGACCGATCCGGCTGAGGCTTCTCCCTCGGATCTTGGCCGTCTTACTCCCAGCCCTCAAAACGGCGCCGAGCAGGCGCAGGCTTCCACTCTGGATCTTCAAACCCCCGCTCGCTCCCCTGAGCAGTCCCCCAAGACAGATCAGACTCACCCGCAAGATCTCACACACTCAGCTCGCAGATCTGGGCCCTCCTCCACCAATCCCGATCCTCGCTCGACAAAGCTGCAGAGTACTCCTCCTGCACCAGATCTCAAGGCCTCCACGGGAAGCGCCCCTTCAGGAGAGGGGCCTCTTTCGCACCAGGGTTCCGAACTCGACTCGCTTCAGCCTCGCGCCACACTCACCGTCGAACCTGGGGATTGCCTGTGGAGTATCACTGAGACCTTCCTGCCTTCCGGGGCTTCAGATTCACAAATCGACGCCGCCTGGCGCGCCCTGTACGCGGCGAACGCCTCTGTGGTCGGCTCTGATCCCTCGCTCATTCACCCGGGCACCGTCCTCGTCCTTCCTCAGGAGTCGAAATGAGTTCTCTTCCGATCTCAGCCGCCGCACCTTTACACACCCCCTCTCGCAGGATGTTCCGCTGGGACCTCAGATTCGATGTCCCCTCATCGCAACAATCAGATACTCGCGAATGGCTCAGGTCCCGCCGCACAGACACGGGGCTCGAAGTCGATGCTCCGGAAGCGGGCGCCTGGTCAGCGGGCCTCGCGCGGGCAATCATCGAATCAGTACTCGGGCTTCGAGACAAGCGCCAACTCGAGCGTTGGCTCATCCCCTCGCTTTTCTCCGCTCTTAAACACCTGCGCTTCGACGAGGAAGTCATTGGCGTGGGTAAAAGGACATGCCGACCAACGACGTGGAGGTTCCAGGAAGTCAACGGGGCCGTCGAATCTGCCGTCGTTGTGAAAGGAGCAAAGCGCTCCTACGCGGTTGCTTTGCGCCTTGAAGCGTTTCGAGGGCGATGGATCGCCACCGCCCTCGAAATCGCCTAACTCGGAGAAAGCCACTCCCCGTCCTGACAGGGAGCATCAGCCGCGAATCAGCGGCGCTTGCGCGCCTTCCTCGCAGCCTTTCGACGTTGCTCGCGATTGCCTCCCGAAGACGAAGGCGTCCCGGCTTGTGCCTCACTCGAGGAGTAGCGCAGATTCTGAGCCTTCTTCTGACCAAAATCTCCCATCACGGATGCGGCACGAGCCGTTCGCGCCCGCTTCGCAGCCTGAGTCTTCTCCTTCGCAGCCTTCGCCTCGGCGGCCGCCTCAGCTGCGGCAATCGCATCAAGGGCATCGGCCGAAGAGGAATCCTGCTCAGGCGAGGACTTCACGCTCAATCCGGCTGCGGCGATCCCATCTGTGAAGAGCCCCTGTTCACGAGCCTGCTCATAAGCGCGTTCAAACTGGTGGGCGAAGCCGAAAACCTGCTGGACCGATTCTTCGCGGATCCGCTCCATCATCGCCTGGAACATCTGGGCGCCCTCGTCTTTATATTCGACGAGCGGGTCGCGCTGACCCATCGCACGAAGGCCAATACCTTCCTTGAGGTAATCCATCTCGTAGAGGTGCTCGCGCCACAGGCGGTCCACAGTCGCGATGACGACTCGCCGTTCAAGGGCGCGCATCGGCTCATCACCAAGTTGCTCGCGAGCAAGCGGATTCTCGTTCAGAGCATCCTCAGCGTCCTCGTAAACCGCTTGAATGTCACCGACGAGTTCAGACACAAGATCCTCACGGACCAAGGAGGCGCGCCCGCCGTGTTCCATCTCCACCTCCTCATAGGAGACCGAAGGCGGATAGTAGCCGCGCAGCGTATCCCACAAAACGTCAAGATCCCACTCTCGGGGGGCAAGACCCGCTGTCTTCTCGTTGACGATGCCGACAATGAGGGACTCCATGAAGGACTTCATCTGCGGCTCAAGGTCTTCACCCTCAAGAACGCGGCGGCGCTCCTCGTAAATGAGTTCACGCTGCCCGGTCATGACATCGTCGTATTTAAGGACGTTCTTACGGATCTCGAAGTTGCGGGCTTCGACCTGGTGCTGCGCGGACTGAATCGAGCGCGACACAATGCGATTCTCCAGGGGAAGATCCTCCGGGTAGGCACCGGACGCCATGATCCGCTGGGCCATACCCGAATTGAACAGGCGCATAAGGTCGTCTTCCATCGACAGGTAGAACCTGGATTCGCCGGGGTCTCCTTGACGGCCGGAACGGCCTCGCAGCTGATTGTCGATACGGCGCGATTCGTGACGTTCAGAACCCAGGACATACAGGCCGCCCAGTTCGCGTACCTCTTCACGCTCGGCTTCCACGGCCGCGTCTGCCTCGGCAAGGGCGAGAGGCCATTGGGCCCGGTACTCCTCAGGATTCTCCTTCGGGTCAATTCCCTGGGAGGCGAGGTTCGCCTGCGCGATGAACTCGGAGTTGCCGCCGAGCATGATGTCAGTGCCTCGACCCGCCATGTTCGTCGCGACGGTGACGGCACCTTTACGACCGGCCATTGCGACAACCGCAGCTTCGCGAGCATGCTGCTTCGCGTTGAGGACCTGGTGCGGGATGTGCTTGTCCTTGAGGAGGCCCGAGAGGAGCTCAGACTTCTCGACCGAGGCTGTGCCCACGAGGACCGGTTGTCCCTTCGCGTGACGCTCAGCGATGTCTTCGATGATGGCCTTGAGTTTCCCGGCTTCTGTCGGGAAAACGAAGTCGGGCTGGTCGATGCGGATCATCGGACGGTTCGTAGGGATCGGGATGACGCCGATCTTGTATGTCGAGGAGAACTCGGCGGCCTCAGTCTCGGCGGTGCCCGTCATTCCCGCCCGCGAGCCCTCGGGGTAGAGGCGGAAGTAGTTCTGCAAGGTGATTGTGGCGAGAGTCTGATTTTCCGCTTTGATCTCGACGTCCTCTTTGGCTTCGATCGCCTGGTGCATGCCGTCGTTGTAGCGACGCCCCGGCAGGACTCGCCCGGTGTGCTCATCAACGATGAGGACTTCACCGCCGTCGACGATGTAGTCCTTGTCCAAGTGGAAGAGTTCCTTCGCCTTGATGGCGTTGTTGAGGAAACCAATGAGGGGGGTGTTCGCGGCCTCGTAGAGGTTCTCCACGCCGAGCTGGTCCTCGACTTTGTCGATTCCCGGTTCGAGGACTCCGATGGTCTTCTTCTTCTCGTCGACCTCGTAGTCGACGTCGCGGATGAGGTCCTTCACGATGCGCGCAAATTCGACGTACCAGCGGTTCACGTCTCCCGAGGCAGGGCCGGAGATGATGAGCGGGGTGCGGGCCTCATCAATGAGGATCGAGTCGACCTCGTCGACGATGACGTAGTTGTGGCCGCGCTGGACCATGTCCTCGACGCGCTGAGCCATGTTGTCGCGCAAATAGTCGAAGCCGAATTCGTTATTCGTGCCGTAGGTGATGTCCGCGTCGTACTGTTTGCGCCGCTCAGCGGGTGTCTGTCCGACGAGGACGCAGCCGACACTCAGGCCGAGGAAGGAGTAGACGCGCGCCATGATGTCGGACTGGTATTTGGCGAGGTAGTCGTTCACGGTGACGACGTGGACGCCCTTGCCGGTCAGTGCCCGAAGATAGGCGGGCATAGTCGCAACGAGGGTCTTGCCCTCGCCGGTCTTCATTTCGGCAATATTGCCCTTGTGGAGGGCGATGCCGCCCATGACTTGAACATGGAAAGGGCGCATGTGCAGGATGCGCCAGGCCGCTTCACGTACGGTCGCAAAAGCTTCGACGAGGATGTCGTCGAGGGTTTCTCCGTTTTCGAGGCGTTCTTTGAACTCGGCGGTCTTCGCCTGGAGTTCGGCGTCGCTGAGTTTCTCGAAGTCCTCCTGGAGGGCGTCGACCTGGCTGGCGAGTTGGTCGAGCTTTTTGAGGGTGCGGCCTTCGCCGGCTCGGAGGATCTTGTCGATCAAGGACACGGGGACTCCTGTGGTTCGTTTCCGGGGCGGTGTGCGCCGCGTGCGCCTATGCGCTGCTCCAGTTTACGGAGTTCCCAGGCTTTGTCTCGACTCGGCGCCGAAATCTCAGGGAAGAATCACGAAGACGCGTATTTCTCCCTCCTTCAGCCGACCGGCTAAGGCCACAAGTCGGACGCCAGGCCTGCACACACCGGAAGATTCAAACTTCGACCTGGGACTTCTTCAAGGATCGGAGACGCACCGTTCGACTTGTGGACCAGCGCAGGCGAAGCACTCCACACAAACTCGCCGACATCCCTGTTCTGCTCCCCCGATTGTGGTTTCGGTGAGGCGTGGGGGTGCCGGGTGGGACCGAGATCATATTTGGGGTCGCACGCGTGAGGACCGAGTGCTCTCCAACAACCCCAATCACACTCTCGGCAGGACCGAGGGACACTCAGACCCACCGAGATCATGTTTGGGGTCGTGCGTGTGGGGACCCGCTGCTGCCTGGGAACCCCGATTATGGTTTCGGCAAGGCTTGGGGGTGCCAGATGGCACCAAGATCATACTTGGGGTCGTACGAGTGAGGACCGAGTGCTCTCCAACAACCCCGATTATGGTTTCGGCAAGGCGTGAAGGTGCCGGGACGCGCCGAGATCATATTTGGGGTTATTCGGCCCTTGCCCGCGCAAAACCAGTCACCGACGATGCTACCGAATACGCCGTTTCCCCTCTCAAACCTCACCGAAACGCTCGAAAATGCCACACGCTCTGCCCGACATCTCCGGGTCAGACCCCAAGTCGAACACCGAGCGTGCACAGGTTGGAGGATTCAAATGACGACCTGGGGTTTCCTCAAGGCTCCGCGACACACCGCTCGACTTGTGGACCAGCGCAGACGAAGCGCTTCACACAAACTCGCTAATACCCACCAGCACAACACGCCCACGCGGGCCCCGGCGCACAAACTCACTGGTATCCACCGGTGCAACACGTCGCACGCGGGCCCCGGCGCACAAACTCACTGGTATCCACCGGTGCAACACGTCGCAC
>ERZ773099.692-NODE-692-length-27164-cov-54.310229_pt1 | contig 27164 bp, 24 predicted proteins | sample MGYA00511120_ERZ773099 | MGnify/ENA primary metagenome ERZ773099 (study PRJEB29015, sample SAMEA2738012) | human oral metagenome | biome: human oral; feature: human-associated habitat; material: dental | place: China | collected 2104 ... | reverse complement strand
CTAGACCTACTCAATGATATAAACAGAAGGATCGAAAAATTATCGTTTGATACTCCGGAAGGTAAAGGTCGGACTTTGTTGTACAGCAATTACGTATCTGGAGAGTATGGAAGTCGAGACTATGTAAATAAGATAATCGAATCTGACAAGACGAGCTTTTCCATTCACGATATAAAGGAAGCTAAGTTAATGAGCATAGAGATGCAAAAAGCCTTGTCAAAGACTATTGGAAGCGATGCCGCAGCCGCCACAGCAATGATGGGTGAAGTTGGTTTCGACCCCTCTTCTGGATATATATCTAAAAGCTCGCCCTACGGAGTGAAACTTCCCGATGGCAGACGCGCATTAAGCATCACAGACATAGTGTCAGCTCTTTTTGCGGAACGTACTGCCAAAGGCGACGTATTCATCATTATGCCCAATGCCGATGTAAATAGTGTGCTTTATCAAACAGAACTGTCCAGATTACTGAACAACCCAAAAGTGACCTCTATCAACGGAAAGCCAATAGCTGAACTCAGAGCTAGGCTAACTTCTAATGGGCTTCTTGATGTTTTTAACTACCTAAAGGCGGATAGTGCCCGTGTAATTGTCGAGGGTGGTCTGGTGAAGTCTAATGGCCAAGGTGGCTTTGATGTTAATGTAGATCCATTTATTAAAAAGCCTTCAGAAAGTTGGCTCAATAATATTGAAAAGCAGTTTAAAGATAATCTACCAACTTTTGAAAAGTGGGTAAAAAGTTTGGACAAGGCGCCGATAAAGGCAACTGCGGTTGAGTCATACATAGGCAAATTAAACCTCAACCTTTCTGACACGGCACAAATGACTCGTTCTATAAAGGCTATGGAGGGAATACTTGGAGGCGATAAGGCTGGCCCTATCGCCAAAGCATTTCAGCAAATAGGAACTAAAAATATGGCGATGTATATGGCAGCAAGGCCTGGCGTTATGAAGGCTTTTGGGGTCGTAGGCGTCGTGTTTATCGCTGCGGATGCTGCTATAACATTAAAAAATGCAAACGATGCGTTTAGTAAGGGAGATAATTATACCGGCACTAAAATACTTCACGATTGGGGATGGAGAACTTCTTTCGGGCTAGGTGCGGCTAGTGCATCTATGAAATTAGGCCTACCTCTCGCACTGCTTGCTGTTGCTGGTGTGTCTATGTTTGCCTCTGCGCCTATGGCGATGCTAGCTGGAATGGCGGTAGAGCTCCTGATTGGTGCAGCGGGATGGCATATTGGATCACACATGGGCGGTGGTATCGGTGATTTGATATGGTCTCTTATGGATCAAGCCGGCCTACTCCCCGCTCGCGTCGATCCAATAGTCCTCGACATCAGCGGTCTCGGGATTACTACGAAATCGGCTGCCGACGGAGTGTATTACGACCTTGACAACAATGGTTTCTCTGAGAAAACAGGCTGGATTGATGCGAAATCAGGCATACTTGTATTAGATAAAGACGCGAACGGGCAGATTGAAACAGGTAATGAATTGTTTGGCGATAGAACGATTTTGGAAGATGGCAAGACAGCTTCAAGCGGTTTCGCTGCCCTGGCGGCCTTGGACTCAAACCGTGATGGAGTTATAGACGCGAAAGATGATAAGTTTTCCGAGTTGCGAATATGGGTAGACCGTGACGGCGACGGCTTTTCTGCTCCAGATGAGTTGATGACCTTGGAAGAAGCTGGGATTAAATCTCTGAACTTGAGCCATACGTTCGTTGGGCAAGTTGACGAAAATGGTAACACAATTGCTCGGGTTGGTTCGTTCACACGCACCGATGGTACGACCGCTGATATGAAAGAGTTTTTCTTGCAACGCGATACAAAAGACGTGCAAATGACGCACTCAATTGAAATTCCTGAAGATATTATGGATATGCCAGAGCTGCACCCAATGGGCAATACTTACTCGCTTCGTCAAGCGATGGTTCGTGATGAATCTGGTGCGCTGAAACAATTAGTGCAGGAGTTTATCAACGACGAAGATGTTGTGTCTCGACAAGCTAAATTACAAGACATACTTTTCGCTTGGACTGGTGTGGCTGGCATTGATCCGAAGAGTCGTGGCAGTAATTTCGATACCCGCAAATTAGCAGCACTCGAAACCGTGACCGGCACGAGCTACCGTAATTCGCCGACCAGTTCTCCGGGTGCGGCTGAAGCACCAATTTTGGAGCGGTCGTATGCTATATTAGCAGAGAGCATCTATACTATGTTGTCTATACAGACAAATTTGCATGACGCTTTAAGGAGCTTTAACTACACTATAGATCTCGAAACTGAAAATCCAATCAAACTTGACATTGCCAGTGTGAGAGCGTATCTTGATGAACAGCTCCAAACTAACGAGGCTACCGGTGAAAGGCTCCTGGCTGAAGTAACTCGTGTATTGCGCAATCGCGGACTGGTTTCGGATTCCGAGTTTGCTGATCTACGGGCGTACTTTTCTAAGAAATCAATAAGATACCAGCAGATTATCGATACTGCGCCGATGACAACCTTAACGGGGACTGATGCGAATGAAACCATGAATGGCGTGGTTGATCGAGATAATGTGATGACAAGTGGTGCGGGTAATGATACGCTCAATGGGTCGAATCGTAACGACCTCCTCTACGGCGATGACGGCGATGACGAGATTCATAGCGGCGAAGGCGACGATGTCCTTTACGGCGGCACCGGCAACGACCGCCTCTACGCTGAAGCTGGCGACGACCTCCTAGTTGGCGGCACCGGCAACGACTATCTCAGAGGTGGCGAAGGCAACGACACCTACGTCTTCAGCAAGGGGGATGGCTTGGACACGGTTGTGGATTCAAGCGGCATAGACACTATTCAGTTCGGCGAAGGAATCTCGCCAGATGACATTGTCGCTAAGGTGATAAGAGATAGTGACGGCCGCGTAAATCTTGAACTGTCTGTAAAAGGTACGGATGACAAGATTACCGTATACCAACACTTTGGCTACAACTACAACAGCTACGAAGAAACACCTAGCTACCAAGTAGAAAAAATCACTTTCGCCGATGGCACAACCTGGGATACCAAAACCATCCACGACAAAGCCCACAATATGTCTGGCACTGAAGGTAGCGACACATACCGCGTTAGTGACCAGTCTGCCACCATCTTCCGCGGTCTCGGCGGCAATGACACCATAGTTGGCGGCATTGCCAACGACCTCCTCTACGGCGATGACGGCGATGACGAGATTCATAGCGGCGAAGGCGACGATGTCCTTTACGGCGGCACCGGCAACGACCGCCTCTACGCTGAAGCTGGCGACGACCTCCTAGTTGGCGGCACCGGCAACGACTATCTCAGAGGTGGCGAAGGCAACGACACCTACGTCTTCAGCAAGGGGGATGGCTTGGACACGGTTGTGGACATATCCGGAGAAGCAGATGAGATTCGTCTGGGTCATGAAACGATTGATGTTGTGTTTGAGCGAGTGAATAACAATTTACGCGTTCGCATGCCTGGAACGCTTGACTCCATAACTATAAACTCGTGGTACAATGGCGAGCAATACAAGATTGAAACATTTACATCAAACGATGGACAGGTCATTACTAATACGCGCATAGAAAGTCTCATTCAAGCTATGGCTAGTTTTCAAAATGACACCGGCATGACCTGGGAGCAGGCACTGACGACCCAGCCTACGCAAGTTCGCTCAATTATCCAAGAGTATTGGACAGTGCCAACCGCTTAGTGCTTAAAATTCTCAAAATATCTGTGCGTCATTAGCCTAATAAGCTTGTACAGTTTGTCAATCTCACTATCTTTATGGACTATACTAACGATGTTGTTATTCTTCGCGCCAATGTCGAGTTGAGTAACCGTATCCGTTAACAAGCTCAGCAAGAAATCAGCATCATAGCCTTCGCTATGAACAACTTGACGACGCGCAGCATCAATCGTCCTAAGCATAGATTTATACTCTGTCATGTCAATTCTCAACTTATTAAACGCAATTTCTAGCGACCTCATGAATGTAGGGCGTGTCATTAATTTATACACTTCTCTATCTGAACGCAGGTAGAATTTTTGCACATCCTCATGTAGACCATTTATATTTTTAATAGCTTCTAGCACTTGTGTTATAGATTCATATTTCAGCTGTCTTTCTTTTCTGTTCATATACCTGATTTCACCTTCCGCCACTGCCTCCGCAAAGCTCTGCAATGCAAATATTAAACTAGTAATATTCATATAAAACACCTCTGAATGGTTACCAAATCTATAGTCTATTAGGCGCACAAAAGCTAGACCAATCTTACTTGAACCTCCCAACTTCTTTGAGTTTTTTGGATTGAGAAAGAAATGGGTCATCTTTGCTAGAGTTTCGACATGGAGTTTACGACTCAATAATGGTGTCGAGCGATAATCTGGTGAAGTCGTAGATACAGAAAATAATTGACTATTCGCCAGATACAGAAATAATTCATTACCCAGTTTAATAGACTTAATGTTGCAATCAACATAGTCAAAATTGTCTATCCAATATAGCTTAAATGCCAACAAGATTTTTCCTATATCACCAAAAGAGAACGGTCTGTTTCTATATAAAAAACGATATCGTATAAATGTATCTAGTTGCGAGTGGCTCTTTCTTCTAGTCTGCACACCTTGACGACTGGTGATATATCCAGAAGAACAGTCTACTGAAATATCACAATAGTCTGCAGAACTCAATTTAGTTGAGAGTGCATGTCGCATAAGCCTCTCTGTAGTGCCTCTTGGATACACTTCTGACTGCAAGCTGTCTGGTGTATGTAGTGCCTGTATGGTTATATCTAACGATCTAAATTTCTCAAGGGGGTATGCAATATCCTGACTAGCTGACCAAAGTAAATAGGCGCGAATATCATACGAGACGCTAGTCTTAGTCTCAGCTAGTAATGTTTCTCTGTATAACACAAAAGGCGCAATGAACTCATCATGCGTTTTCAAAATGATGAGAATTTTATTGAAAATACCGGGAGTTACCACTTGAACATGGGCTGTTAGCCTGAGTTTCGATAAGCTAATTTGCCCATATCCTTTAGCTACAGCCTCACGACTAGATGTGTCAAGATATATTACTTCACCTATGCGTAAATCCTCATCCAGATAGCTGTTTTGCAACAATAGACACTCCCTTAAATTCAACTAACTATTAACATTATACATAACTTCTGTAGGGAGTAGTGTTAGTAATTTGACATTTAATCAAAACTCTGCTATATATTTACCTAGAGGTCATTATTAATACATATCTCTGGAGGGCATGTCCAGAGATATTTTATATCAGCTATTTTTACGCCAAATATACATTTACATCAACGGGAGGTAACCATGACAAAAACTACTGTATCCAAAAATCAGTACGCCGATTCGCGTGATTTCATGACAAGCCTGTTGTTTCGCAAATGGACTATTGCAATTATTCTTTCGCTTGGGACTGAGACTAAGCGCTATTCTGCGCTGCACCGCTCTCTTCCGGGGGTGACTCAAAAAGTGCTCACCGAGCACCTCAAACAGCTAGAACGCGCCGGCATCGTCCGGCGTTTTTTCTATCCGACGATTCCGCCGCGGGTTGAATATGAGTTAACGAAAACCGGTCTTGAATTATTGAAGCTAACAGGCGACATAACCATGTGGTTTGATTCTCATTCTGAAGCTCTACACAAATCCCAGAAAACTTACGATAAGAAACGCGTGACCGTGTTGCGGTGATTATAAGTTACGGTTTTTCTCTATCGCATCCAGCACTTCGCGGTGCCGCAACTTTGCTTGCTTTTGCTTACGACTACTTCGCCGCAGCAGCCGATATGGAATGAATAAAATTCCAAAAACAACATACATCAACACATACCAAAACGCCACGAAAATCCAAGCAAACAAAATGAACGCGGCGGCTACCAAACTAAGCAACACTTTCATAGCTGGATTATCCACGTCCGTGATTTTCCAAATGCGCTTCGCCGAACCAATAAACGATAGCGGCGAAGATATGACAACCTTTTCAGATTTTAACTTGCCCATATTTTTAGTTTACTTGTAATTTTTATTAGTGTAAAGTTGGCGACAAAATATATTTTTTAGTAAGTTCGTTAATTTAATTTTTAACTCAAACTAAAACATAACTCTACCTCTATAAATTTAACAAACCTCTCAGAAACTAACATACTAATATCGCCGTAATAGACTTTTAAGTGCCGTCTTGCCAGGTAAAATGATGCCTGCTAACGTAAAAATAACAGAGGTAAACACAAAGTTCACGCTCTGGCGAAAGGGAGTTTATGGTGTCAAGAAAAACATATTGTTTGGCGGCAATATTTATCGCGACTGGAGCGCCACTTGTATTGGCGAACGTAGCCTTAGCTGCACCTGCGGGTGTCAGCAATGTCGAGAATTTTATACGAAGCGTCATCCAAGTGGTGGCGGGACTAGCTGGTCTGGTAGCGACCGGCTTTTTTGTTGCCGGCGGCTTTACCTATATCACTAGTTCGGGAAATCCCGAGCAACTCGACAAGGCAAAGCGTACTATCACATGGTCGGCAATTGGTTTGGCAATTGTCATTGCGGCGTTTGTTTTGGCGAATATCGTGACGACTTTGGCGCGACAAGCCTTCGGAGGATAGTCACCCATGTTCGACTTTGTCGATATTTTTACTAGCAATTTAGTATTCTTTGCCGATACGGCTGGTGCCATAAAAACTGTGCGCGATTATGTTTTGCCGACAGCCAAAATTTTATCTGGCATAGCGTCGTTGGCTTGCGCTTTCTTTTTGACTCATGCTGGTTATATTTACATGACCAGTAGTGGCAAGCCAGACCGTATGGAATATGCTAAAAGTATTGCCAAAAAAGCCGTGATTGGGCTGGTCATCGTGCTGGCAGCTGTGACGATAGTTTCTATTTTGAATGGTTCATATCAAGCGGTGCAAAATCCAAACGACGCAAACCTACCGAACCTGCAAGCCGTTACACCCAAGTCAGAAAACAACGGTTTGATCGAAATGATTATCAAAGCCGTGACGGGATTATTGTCGTCAATCATTAACGCCATAGCCTCGCCATTCTTGAATGCGCTAGAATTTTTCACCAAATCTACACCGCTAATGGCGAGCAATAAAGCCGTGTTTAACCTGTGGCTGGCAATCGTTGGCATCGCTGATGTGCTGTTGATTTTAGTTGTGGCGCTAGTCGGATTTCAGGTCATGAGCGCGTCAAGTTTCGGTTTTGACGAAGTTGAGGTTAAGCACTTGCTGCCACGTATAGCGCTGATATTTTTACTAATGAATACCTCAATATTTTTGATTGATGGCATCATTAGTTTATCTAATGTCCTCATCTCAGCCGTAAATCAAGTTTCGGGCGCATCGACCGTCTGGAGTACGCTCATCAAAGTTGTCGAAAAAACGTCTGGTCAGGGCGTGGCAGCACTGCTAATTATGGTGGCATTTTTGATTTGCTCGATCATATTGTTGGTGTATTATGTTATGCGCTTGATTACTTTATTCATCGGCACTGTCTTGTCGCCGCTAGTGAGTATGCTATGGCTAGTGCCGGGGTTTCGTGATTTTGCCGAAACTTCAATGAAGACATTCCTGTCAACAATTTTCGTTTTGTTTGTTCATGTGATTATCTTGCAATTAGCGTCATCGCTATTTTCTGGTATGGCGACCACCAGCAACAATGCTCTTCCCGACACTTTGATGGCGATGGTAGCGGGCATAGCAACTATTCTAACTTTGCTAAAAGTTCAAGGTGTGATGATGCAATTTAGTTTCGTTAGTATGGGCGCACGCAATTTAAAGAAACTGGGCGGTCAATTTATGAACGGTGTTAGTTACCTGACGGGCACTGGCTCGAAAGTGGCGCACAAAACTACCCAGCGCGTCAGGAATACTACTTACGCCGCCAAAAAAGCCCGGGTTCACTCGACTCTTGAAACGGTAGCGTGCCAGACAAAATCGCCGATGAAAGTAAGTTACCTGAATAAAAAAGGTGATGCGGAAATCACCTACGCTGTAAATCCGCGCAGCAAAAATAATCCAACCGTTGTTAATATGCCCGAGTCAAAGCCACTCAAAACCGGCACAACTTACCGCGCCGGATCGAAGATAAAATCGACCAAACAACGAGGTGAAAAATCATGAAAACGACAGTCGTTCCTGCGCAAGTTACTACCGTAGAAGATCGGATTATCGGCAAGCTCGGTTTTTCACAAATCGTGCTCTTGATGATTCCTGTTTTCTTTAGCGCGGGAGTTTTCGCGCTGCTGCCGCCGGTTATGAACGGCGCGCTTTATAAATACGTTTTGATGGCGTTAAGTTTGATGATTTGTGGAGTTTTGTCGGTTCGTGTTAGGGGTAAAATCATTGCGCTTTGGCTGGTGACGGTACTGCGTTACAATTTGCGACCAAAATATTATCTGTTCAATAAAAACACTACTGCGTTTCGTGATGAATATAAAAGTACTCCACCTGAAGACGAAGAAGCCACAAATCAACCAACCAAAAAGCCGCAAAAGCTAGAAAAATTGGATGACGCATCAACCATCAAAACCCGCCAAATTATAGACGACCCAAACGCTGATGTTCGTTTTGAAACTGATAAGAAAGGGGGTTTACATGTTCGGTTTACGAAAGTCAAACACTAAATCTAGCGCCAGGCGGCAGATTGCGCTAAAGGGTGTGCGCGACGGAATTTTATTATTGCCGCAGAATAATTATCGGGCAATTTTGTCCGTTTCGGCGCTGAATTTTGAGCTGCGTAGCGAGGATGAGCAAGATGCAATCATTGATACCTACGAAAGTTTTCTCAATTCGATTGGTTGGCCGATTCAAATTTTAGTACGCACGCGCGAAATTGATATGGACGGATATTTAGAGGATTTGAACTACCGATTGCAGAGCGAGACGATTCCCGTTTACAAAACTCAACTGAAAAATTACGATGAATTTATTCGTTCGCTCATCACCGACAACAAGATTTTGACACGGCATTTTTATATCATTATTCCTTTTCGACCGACCGACAACAAAGCTGATTTTGATTTAATCCGCGAACAGCTCAAACTCCGCATTGATATTATCGCCAAAGGTATGGCGCGGCTCGGCATGCGCGCTGATCAGCTAGATAGCCTCGAAGTGCTTGATTTGTTCTATAGTTTTTACAGCCCAGTGCAAGCAAAAATTCAGCCGCTAACTGAACGCGCATTGCAAACAATTCACACCGCACTTGTGCTAGATGGGAGTAAAATTAATGACTAGAAAATCACGTACACCAATATTTATCAAAAGAATTAGTGACTCAATTAGTGCTCTGAAACGACGCCGCGACCGCCAGCGCGAGGAACAGCAAAAAGAACTCAATATCACATTTGGCAAACAAGACGCGCTGGATATTTTATCCTACGCTGGGCTGGAAGAAAACGTTGATTATCTTTGCATCGACGGTGTGTACATGCGCACGTTGTTTATTTCTGGATATCCGTTCGTAGCGAGTTCGGACTGGATGGATAGCTTGATTCATTTTAATCACGACATCGACATTAGTTATCATCTGCATGAAGTAGATGCCCGAGCGGCACTGCCAAAACTAAATCGTAAAATTACCGAGCTTGAATCCACACGCCGGGCGATGATGCGCGAGGGACGAATCGTTGGCTCGGAAATTACCGACCCGCTTGAGTCGGCGATTGATTTGCGCGATAAAATTCAGCGCGGTCAGGAAAAATTATTCCAAATGGCGATCTATATTTGCATTCGTTCTGAAACCAAAGAAGAACTTGATAAAACCGCCAAGTTGCTTGAAGCTAATCTGTCGGCGCGGTTGTTTTACTCAAAAGTAGCGCGCTATCAGCAGTTAGAGGCGCTGCAATCAATTTTGCCACGCGGCGAAGACCAATTGGCGCAAAAGCGCAACCTCGATAGTTCCAGCGCCGCTCTGACTTTTCCGTTTATGTCATCAGAATTGGTGCAGGAATCGGGTATTCTTTATGGTGTCAACAAATCAAACAACTCGCTGGTTATTTTGGATAGGTTTAGTTTACATAATGCTAACTCAATCACATTTGCGCAGTCGGGTGCTGGCAAAAGTTACACCACCAAGGTCGAGATTTTACGCCAACTCATGCAAGGCACGCGTGTCATCGTCATCGACCCAGAGCGTGAATACAAGCGCCTCGCCGAATCAGTAAAAGGCACGTATATAAAATTATCAGCCAAGAGTAAGCAGAAAATTAGCCCTTTTGACCTAGCGACGACTGTTCACGAAATTAGTGATTTGTCTGAGCATACGCAAGACTTAATGGACATAATCGGTTTGATGGCTGAAAGTCTAACGGCGCGCGAAAAAGCCGCCATCGACAAAGCAGTTTTGAAAATATACAAAAAGTCAAAAACCAAGTCGCCACTTTTAGAAGATTTATACGCGGAACTTCAAAAGTTGGGTCAGTTAAAGTTGTGCGAAAAGTTAGAAAAATATATTTCCGGCTCGTTGGCAGATGTGTTTAACGCGCAAACAAATGTTAAATTGGACAACCGCTTGGTCATTTTCGACATCAAAGATTTGCCAGAAAATTTGCGCCAAATTATGATGCTGATTATCTCTAATTTTGTGAAAAATCAAGTCATGGCTAAGCCAGAAAAGCGGCTACTGATTATTGATGAAGGCTGGATTTTATTGCAGCACGAGGAGTCGGCGCGATTCGTAGCAGGACTAGTGCGTCGAGCTCGTAAGTATTATCTCGGCGTGTCGATCATATCACAGCAAGCCAATGACTTTCTCAAAAGTGAATATGGCCGGGCCATCGCTTCGCAAAGCGCACTGCGGATTTTAATGCGCCAGGACACAACGACTATCAAAGGCGTGGTTAACGAATTTAACCTCAGTGAATATGAACAAAGTTTTCTGCTCACTTGCGAACGAGGCGATGCTTTGCTTATCGCCGACCAAAACCATGTTGCCGTTAAAGTTGTGGCAGCCGAAAAAGAACACCCGCTCATCACTACCAACCCTGCGGAGCTATATTCATCATGAATGGTGCAGTAATTTTGTTTACAAATTTTGGCTTCAGTATTAAGAAGATTCTAGCTATAATCATCGCTACCTTGTTGCTTATTTTGATGTTTCCGATTCTAGCTATTTCATCGCTTGGCTTGCCGGCAATGAGCTTTTTAGCAAATGCACCAAGTGCCAAAGCGGCGGAAGAACGCGGCTTTTATAATGGCGGCGTGATGCCTGGAAATACTTACGCCTGGGGCAACTGCACTTGGTGGGCGTATGCGATGCGTCAGTGGGCAAACAGTCCGATTCCGAACACTTGGGGTAACGCTAACACCTGGGATGATAACGCCAAGCGTGAGGGCTACATCGTCAATGATACCCCAGCGGCTGGTGCAGTTTTTCAGACCGACGAAGGTCCTTATGGTCATGTTGCATATGTGATAGAAGTTAATCAAATCAGCGGCGATTGGAAAATTTCTGAAATGAATGCGCGCGGTTTGAATATAGTTTCGCAGCGTACTTTTTCTAAAGAAGCCGCCAAAGCGTATAAATTTATTCACAATAAACCAGGAGCACACCCGTGGAATCCGCAGCCGATTACCTCGCCACCGCCTTACGGTTTGGGTCGATAGTCTTGTGTGTAATTGCGCTTGCAATTAGTGCAACTATTCTGTGGTTGATGGTTCGTTTTATTTTGAATTATCGATATTTACGAACGCGAGATATGATTTGGCTAGAAATCACGCCACCCGCCACGGTCGCTAAAACGTCCGAGGCAACCGAGCAATTATTTTCGGTGATTCATGGACATAGAGCAGCGCGCTCGCTCAAAGAAAAGCTACTCAGTCGGTCGCCAGTCATAAGTTTTGAAATCACATCAACTAAAAAGCACGGGGTGCGGTATTTGGTGCAGGTCGAACGGCGTCACGTCGCAAACATACAAAAAGCAATTACATCGTACATTGCCGACTCAAAAGTCCGCACGGTCAAGCGGAAAAGTGGTGATAATTATCAGGTCGTTGAATTTCGAGAAACTGGTCATTATGTTTTGCCGCTAGCTACAAATTCTACGCTAGAGCAACGTGATCCGCTGAGCTATGTAATGGGCGCGATGACTAGACTGAACGATGATGAGGAGATTATTTTACAACTCGTAGCAACACCGACTCGCTTGCGTGAAGCAGAAATTTTATCGCATAAAATTCTCGGCAATGAAAATATTTTGCAATATGTTAGCAGCAAAAACTTACCAATTCTCGGCAAACTAGTTAGTCTCTTTGGTAAAATTTCTTCTGGCGCAACCGACCTTATTGGCGAAGTTTATACTAGTATGACGGCCAATCACCGCAACTACTACAATTCAAAAACCACACTCCCGCGACAGCAAATCAAGGTGTTGCGAGACGACCGTCCGGCGCGTGTGCTCAGTGCTTTTGAATTGGAATTGATGGAGACCATGCACCAAAAAGTGACTCGTCCGCTATTTCGCGTCAACCTCCGAGTCATGGTAAATAGCCCAGAGCCAAAGAGGCATATTGCCGCTCTTAAATCTGCGCTAGACGGTTTTAGTACGCCGCCATATCAATCACTCAAGGCGAAATATCGTCTGCCGATTTTGAATAAACTGCTAATTCGTGCAGTCACAAACCGTCTGCCGTCATTGCAGGAAAGTAGCTCCGTAATTCTCGCTTCTAACGAACTCGCCAGCTTATTCCATTTTCCCTCAAGTTATCATAGCAAGACAGACAACCTGATAACTTCGCTAAGTCGCACACTGCCCGCGCCGATTTCGCTCAAGCAATCAGAAAAGTTTGATGTGGTTATTGGCGAAAATCATCATCACAATACGGTGACACCGATTGGCCTGACGGAGGCTGAGCGCGAGCGCCACCAATATATTATCGGTGGCACGGGCAGCGGTAAAACTACGATGTTGCAATATCAAATTGTGCAAGATATTTGTAACGGCAAGGGTGTGGCTGTAATTGACCCGCATGGCGATATGGCGGAGACGATTTTGCGACACGTTCCGCCAGAGCGCCTTGGCGATGTAATTTATTTCAATCCTGATGATTTGGATTATCCGATTGGTTTGAATTTATTGGAGCTAACACCTGGGCTAGATGGCAGCGAGTTGATGCGCGAAAAAGACCTTATCACTGAGTCGGTCGTGTCGATTTTTCGAAAAATCTTTAGCGACGAGGACTCGGGTGGGCATCGTATCGAATACATTTTGCGCAACACCATTCAGACAGCGCTTACACAGGAAAATCCCACACTCTTCACTGTGTTTGATTTGCTAAATGATCCTAAGTATCACCGCAGTGTTGTTAAAAATCTTGACGATACAAACTTGATAAACTTCTGGAAAAACGAATTTGGCAAAGCTGGAGACATGCAGAAAGTAAAAATGTCGGCGGGAATTACGGCGAAAATTGGGCGGTTTTTATTTTCGGCGTCAGCTCGGCAAATTCTCGAGCAACCAAAATCGACGATTGATTTTGATGATATTATCAACTCGGGAAAAATACTGATTTGTAATTTGTCAAAAGGCTTGCTCGGCGAAGACACGTCTGAGCTGTTTGGAATCACCGTACTTGCGAAGCTCCAACTCGCAAGTCTCCGCCGTGCCCGTCTCAAGCAGGCGGAGCGGCGGACGTTCTATTTGTATGTCGATGAGTTTCAAAATTTCGCCACGACGTCATTTGTACAAATGCTATCCGAAAGCCGCAAATATCGCGTCTTTATGATCATGGCTGAGCAGTCCACTTCGCAACAAAGCGACCAGCAAACAGTGAATATAATCCTGGCAAATGTTGGCACGATCATCTGCTTCCGAACCGGCAATCCGCAAGATGAACAGCGTTTGCTGCCGATGTTTAGTCCATATATTGAGCCGGGTGAAATTAGCAATCTGCCAGCGTACAATTATTACGCTCGACTGGCGGCGGTACACGCGCAAGAGCCACTGTCTGGGCAGACTTTGCTGCTAGAAAATGAGGGCAATGAAGCAATGCAAGATGAGATTGTTAGACATTCACGAAAGAAGTTTACCGGGAAACGACAAGAGGCTTCTGAGCGAAAAAGTACTGACGGAGCTTCGTCAAGAAAAACTGCCAAAACCAACAAGCGGGCAAAGAAAAAGCCACAGGTTGAGGCAGAGCCGATGATAGATGAAATCTGAGGCTTTAGCTAGGCACAAGCGATATCGAGTGATACAATAATAGACAAATGGGCATTTCTCAATCAAGTATGAAAATTCTGTGGGCAAAAAGCGGCAGTCGCTGTGCAATGTGCGACAATCTAGTAGTTGAGCGTCAAACTGACACCCTAATTCCTGTAGGAGAAATGGCTCACATTAAGGGGCATAAGCCGGATTCTGCACGCTACGACGACAGTCAGAGCGATATCGAACGTCATTCCTATAATAACCTTATTCTTCTCTGTCCGACATGTCACACTATTATTGATAAGAGTGCAGCAGAATACTCTGTTGACTATCTTCATGAGATCAAATCTTTACATGAGGAGCGCATTGAGCGAGCCATAAAGAAAAGCCTACCAACAATCACATTTAGAGAACTCGAGGAAACCCTTCGGCACATAATAGATAACCCTCCTTTGAAATACGATAACGAAGACTTTGGATTGATACCCATAGAGGACAAAGTACATAAAAATAGCCTAACCCCCCAGGCAGAACAAATGTTAAAAATGGGCATGGCTTCTGTATCGCTAATTGATGATTTTTTAAACAAAAATACCAACGAAGACTATCCAGAAAAATTAAGGATATTTTTTGTACAAAAATATAAAGGTTTAAAAAGGGACACTGATGACGGTAATGCTATATTTTATTCTCTAGTGCAAGCAGCCTCTAATGACAGTAGCGACCCTCGTCATATGGCTGCAGCTTACGGAATAGTGGCCTACTACTTTCAGTTGTGTGAGGTGTTTGAAAAATGATAATACTTCCAGATAAAACTATTCGTGTGGGGTTTTCGGTCGTTGGAGTTGGCGCAATACTTCTTCAAAACATAGATTCAGTTGAAACAGTGAGTTCGCTATGGAGTAAAGTGAAAGCGTACGAAGAAATAGGTACGTTTGAGAAGTTTATTGCAGCTCTGGTGCTACTGTACTCCTCCAGAGCTATACTGTATAATAATGGAGTAATCGAGAAAAATAAAAAACATGAAATTAGTTAAATTAAGTGCAAATAAAAGCAGTTTTAAAACCATACAATTTCGTAAAGGTTTTAATATAATCATAGCCGACCGCGACCAAGATTCCAGCGACAAACATTCTACCAATGGCTTAGGCAAAACGCTATTGCTGGAAATTGTAAATTATTGCCTGGGAAGCAAGCCATCAAAAACTCTCAAAAAAGAAGAGATGAAAGACTGGGTATTCAGCCTAACTATCAAGATAGACGGAGAAGAGATTGTTCTTAAGCGAGCAGTAAATGATCACAAAAAATACATAGTGGCACTAGGAGTTGAAGATATTAGCGCAGACGAAGTTTGCTTAATCCTAGGAGAGAAATTGTTTGGTCTTAGTGTGCGTGGAGTAAAAGACAAAAGTAATCATCCTACGTATCGCACATTAGCGTCGTACTTCATGAGAACTGATGACGGCGCATTTTCTAATCCTTTCTTATGCTTTGCTGGGCAGAACGCGCTATCTAGAAATAACAATGCTGCTTTTCTAATAGGGCTAAACTGGCGACTATCTGTCAAATTCTCGCAGCTCAAATCTGAATTTAATAAATTAAATAACGCAAACAAAGCCATTGAAACGGGTGCCTTTGAGGTGTTTGGGGGCACGGTGGGTGATTTGACCTCAGAAAAGATAGATGTTGAATCGCAGCTTGCAGAGAAGATGAAAAGACTTGAGAGTTTTCAAGTCCACGAAGACTATAGAGATATACAAGCTAAAGCAGACACTTTAACCAAAGAAATCCACGATATTATTAATGAAATCACTATAAACTCTCAAATTGTAGAGAGATACAAAGATAGTTTAAAAAACGAAAACGGTGATGATATAAAAATAGAGCAAATATACGAGGCAGCGGGCGCCATCTTTGAGAGATCATCTCTACGCACGCTCGATGAGGTGATTAATTTTCACAGAGACGTGGTGCTTAACAGGAAAAATTATCTAGAAAGCGAGATCGAGCTATACGTAACAAAAAACAGAGCTTTAGATAGTAAAATGGAAAAACTCTCAAACGAGAGAGCTGGCTATTTGAATATACTAAAGACACATGGAGCTCTTGATGAGTATACAAAACTTCAAGATGAAGTCAACAAGAGCAAGGCCAAGATAGCAGACATAGAGAGCAGAATTTCTCGACTCACGGAGATTAAGTCAAGGATTGATGACATACGAATAGAGATTAGCGATATCATATCAAAGATGCGGCAGGAATATAACGGAGACCAGCCCCTAATATCAACAGCTATACGTTTATTTAATTCAAACTCTCGATTTTTGTACGAACAGCCTGGGGTACTCTCTATTGATGTAGACAAAGAAGGATATAAGTTTAAAATTGATATTAAAAAAGCTGGCAGCGACGGCGTTAGTAGTATGAAGGTGTTCTGTTACGATCTTATGCTAGCTGAATATTGGTCTACTATACGTCACAGAGAATTTCCTTTATTCCACGATTCAAAAATATTTGCAGACGTAGACCCTAGACAGGTAGCAAAAGCTCTAGAAATTTCTAGTAGCAAAGCCGAGTCGTCGGATTTTCAGTATATTTGCTCCATGAATTCTGGGTATATGCCGTACGACTATCTACCGAAAGAATTCACCGACAACCTTAGTAAATACACTATCGCAAGATTTAATGACAAGGACGAACACGGCACACTACTGGGCGTAACTTTTTAATACACCGTAAGCCTCTATTAAGAATCGCTGTCCTGTTTCTTGTATTTATCCAAAAACCCCTCAAAATCAAACCCTTCACTCCTACTAGCAACATGCGCAAATCGCTGCATGAATTTCAAGAATCCGACCGCGTATTCGCGGTTGGCGTTGCCTGGGTCATGAAGTTCCAGATAGCGGATGGTTTTTTGAATCGTTTCTTCGTCTTCGTACAGATGAAGATTCTTGATCGTGTCCTCGTCGTTCATAGCTATTTCACCTCCATGAATTTATTTAAGCCGATAAAATCTATCAACATTTCCGCTTCGAGCGCAGATGTCGTCCTTCTCATTATCTCACAACTGTCGCGATATGAGAGGATATTTAGGCTGCCTTCGTAAATAATTTCTCTGTCGATGATGGCTAATTTACGGTGATGTTTGACTGTAAAAAGTACTTCGACGCCTGATGATTGTAGTAAACTTAGAGATTCTTGGGCTTGTAGCCGATATGTTCCGTCATGCTCTTCGGGCGGCTTAGTGTTAAGTAATATTTCCACGCCGCGTTTTTTGAGGCGATGGAATGTTGGGATAAATTTTTCAACTCGGGCGGTTCTGAGAAACGGGCTTTCGACGATGACGCTTTTTTGAGCTTTTCGTAAGTCACACATAAACTGGTTGTCAAAAGTGTTTTGGTCGTAGAGTTTTGAGTTCGATTTTCGTAGATTAAACATCACGCTCCTCCAAATCCGGCAAATACACCTCGCCATTTTTAATGACCATACCCAGCTCCTTGAAGCGATCCCGCAGCGCAAACAGATCGCGAAAAAGGAGTTCCACATTTATATTGGTTGGCTCACCATAGAAGAATTCATCAATATATGGTGAATTTTTTTAATTTCCACATAAATTAGCCGACTTTCATTGTAAGCTATCCGACACGGTGGTGCTTGCTACCAGACGATATCGTCAGCATAAGATTGCCACTTTTGCTGTTCGTCAGCCGTCATTGAACGAGCCGAGCTAATTGCTTGCGAGAGGGCTGTACCGTCAATCTTTACGGATTGCCCAGCATCAACTTCTGGCCAGCCAGCTTGTTCTACTAATTTAGCTTCAGCAGCAATCTTCTGCGCAGAGCTCAAACTTGAGCCACCATGCTCGCTGATGGCGCGGCGAGCAATTATTGAATATGAATCGCCCTCTTGTACGATGTAAGTGTAGCTATCTGGTTTGGCTTTTGGGGCATTTGCAGGTTGCTGCGTGACCTGGTTTTTATCTTTAGTGTCTGCTGTATTTTTCTTTCCTGTATCATTAACTTTATTATTTTGCGTGTTAGTGTTGGTGGTCTTTTTTTCGGTGTCGGTATTAGTATTATTGTTATTCTTTTGCGGTACAAATTGTTGAGATAAGTCGTTATTTGGCTTGGTCTTTAATTTCTGTTCGGTCGGTTTAGAAGTTTTTTGCGACTCTTTATTATCTAGCAAATTCGCCATAGTATCTGACGCGTTAGCTTGTTTAATAGCCGCAAGCAACGAAACCACTATTAGCATAGCCGCACAAGCAGCTGCCACTCTTTTTTCTGTAATATCATACCCTCTGATCTTCATAAGCACCCCTCCTTAATGCCTTATAAAAAGATAATAGCAAACTTTACATAAGCGTAACAAGCATAAGTGTTATAAGCCACTATCTAAACCCTAACAACCCAGATATTAAAGCATAAGTATATTAGGGTATATTATTTACAAAAAGAGAAGTTTATGCTACAGTCAAATAAATAACATATTGCAACATTAAAGGGAGTCTCATGGACGAAATTAATCTTTACGACTTATTGCGCTTTTATGCTAAAAGGTGGCTAACTATTGCCATCGCCGTCATGATTGGCGCAATTATCAGTATCACTTACACGTACTTTATTCAACAGCCGCAGTACAAAAGTTCGGCCACTATTTTATTGATCGGTGCTGACCATTCGGGCAGCAATCAAGGTTCGGTGACATTGAATAACTACGTAAAATTGTTCACATCGCGCCGCGTGCTTGATCCGGTTATCGCGAATAACGATTATTCAGATGATTATAAAACCCTATCTGGCAATACTACGGCTGAAAACGTTAAAAGCACCGACATTATCAATGTATCAATGAGTACTTCTAACCCAAAAACCAGCAAAGCGCTTTTAGAATCAGCCATCCAAGAATTTGAAAAGCAATCCAAGTCGCTTTACGGTAACAGCTCTGTTAAAATCAGCGTCGTTGACTCGGCTGACACGCCAAACGGTCCATCAAACATCAAGCCGCTGCAGCAAATTGGCTTAATGACTGCAGTCTCTATGGCACTAGCTATAATCGTACTTTTCTTTATCTACGATTACAGGAAATCGCAGCTAACTACCAAAACAAAGCCAAAGAAGTAATACTAAGGAGGCCGAACGATGTACCAAAAATACGGAAAGCGCCTAGTAGATATATCAGGCGCACTAATCCTGTTTCCATTTACTGCAATAATTTTCATTATCGTTGCTGGCTGTATTAAACTTGATTCGCGCGGTCCAATCCTATTCAGACAAAAGCGCACTGGCAAAGGCGGCAAGCCATTCACCCTATACAAATTCCGCAGCATGCCTGCCGATAACGATGTACATGACACCTCGAAATCAGATTCTCTGACCAGGGTAGGTAAAGTGATTCGCGCTACCTCTTTGGATGAAATACCGCAGCTTATTAACATAATAAAAGGCGACATGTCTTTCATCGGACCGCGTCCTTGGATTACTGACTATTACGATAATATGAATAGCGACCAGCGCCGCCGGAACAACGTTCGTCCGGGAATTACAGGCAGAGCGCAAGCTTACGGGCGTAATAGCATATCAATCCAGCAAAAAATTGCCCACGATTTGGACTATGTCGATAACGTTACTTTGCTAAACGATGTTAAAATTATATTTGTAACTATCAAAACGCTTTTCGACAAAGAATCGAATACTTTGGGCAAGAGCGGCATACACGAAGAGTTGCAGGAGCTGAAGAAGCAGAACAATAGGGAAGAATAGAGCTATGAATATAGTATATGTGATAAATGCGATAAAGTCATCTGGACCAAATGAAGTCCTGTTAAATATGGTATCTGGACTTGCTGAATCGCATGACATTACTATAGTGTCATTTATGTCTCCAAACAACGAAGAAATGGAAAAACTCGAAAAATTAGGTGTAAAAAACATAAATCTACACACAGCTAAGTCAAAGATACCTATGACTGGAGCTAAAAGATTGAGAAAAATCTTAAAAGAAATTAAGCCTGATATTGTGCACTCGCACGGAATATTGTCTGATATTGCTACCATTCGATCGGGATACGGTAAGAAAGCGGTAACTACCATCCATAATGATATGTTTGAAGACTATGTATTTACTTTCGGCAGAATAAAAGGATTAATTTATGTTATATTGCATATCTTATACCTACAACGCTTTCGAAAAGTCGTTTGCTGCTCAAAATACGCGGCAAAAAAATTGGAACATTTTGTATCAAAAGCTTCATACGTACATAACGGTATTGCGATAGGTGTGGGTAAGGGTGATATTGATGTACGCAAAAAACTCAATATACCAAAACGATCTAGAGTGTTTATATATACTGGAAAGTTAAGTGCCAGAAAAAATATAGTAAAGCTAATAAAAGACTTTAAGGTCTGTAAAAAGCCAGCAGACTATTTACTGATACTTGGCGATGGGATACTTAAAGAAGAATGTATGAAGCTAGTTGGCGACTCTAGTCATATACTATTACTAGGATTTCAGTCGAATGTCCAGCCATACTTAGCACAATCCGATGTTTATATATCACTGTCTCGTTCCGAAGGTTTTTCTATATCAATACTAGAGGCTTTACGTTCTAACTTATTGCTTTTACTTTCAGATATTCCGTCGCATAGAGAGGTTTTTGAGGTAGCAAACGGTAAAAATATAGGCGCACTGGTATGTAATGCTGACCTATCAAAAGCTATGTGTTCACTGACTGCAAGAAATAAAGCATCATCTGACCTATTTAATAATAATTTTACGAATGTAAAAATGATGGATAAGTATTTTACTATATATGAGGATATCGTGCGATGAAGTTTTCAGTGTTAATGTCTGTTTATAAGCAAGAGAAACCTGCCTACTTGCAACAAGCTATTGACAGTGTAGTTAACCAAACCTTGCCGCCGTCGCAAATAGTCATAGTTAAAGACGGGCCTCTCACTAAGGAGTTGGATGCAGTAATTGATCTTTGTGTCAAGAAAAATCCTTGCTTTACAATTGTGACCTTAAAAAAGAACTCTGGTCTTGGTGTGGCTCTTAATAATGGTCTCAAAGCCTGCAAATACAACATTGTAGCAAGAATGGATACTGACGATATATCAGTTCCTGAGCGTTTTGAAAAACAAATTGCCTACATATTTAAACACAGAAATTTAGCTATAATTGGCTCTAACATCCAAGAGTACAATGAAGACATGTCGACCAAGCTTTCGGCGCGTAAGGTGCCAAAAGACACAGCCGATATATTAAAATATGCAAAAAATAGAAATCCATTCAACCATATGTCTGTTGTTTATAAAAAAGATGCTGTATTAAAAGCTGGCGGATATTTGCATTGTCCATATTTTGAGGATTACTATTTATGGATTCGCATGTTAAAGCAAGACGGACAGTTTCACAACATACAAGAGTTGTTAGTTAATGTCAGGGCTGGACAGTCAATGACGGATAGAAGAGGCGGAATAGGGTATGTATCGTGTATCATAAACTTCCAAAGAAAAGCTCTCAAATTAAAATACGTTAATCTACCCACTATGCTTTACAACATTGTAATTCGCTCTGTCATATCTGTTGCTCCAAGTAATTTTAGAAAATATCTTTATAATAAAAAATTAAGAGAACGTTCATGACTTTAGTAGTGCTTTCTTTTATAATATTTGCAGTATCGCCATTATTGTCTTTGCCGATAACCTTGTGGGGGGTTTTATGTGATAAAAAATATAAACCCTATTTTGGCTTAGTGCTAGCTCTTTTTGTAGGTTATTTTTTGTACCATGTAGAACCAGATATAACGAAAGATTTGTATAGATACATATCTACTATGGAAGAGTTCCTTAGCCATTCATTTAGTGCAACGATTAAAGATATATGGAATAATAGCGACCCACTATCTTACACAATCATGTATCTGGTGTCGCTAATTTTCAGTCCAAAACACATAGTATTCATAGCACCTATTATATGTTATCCAATATACCTGTGGATAATTTCAGATTATGCAAAAAGGGAGAGCGTCAATAATACAACCGAGAAGTTTGTAGTAATATCTTTTCTCGTGATATTCGCTATAGCTACAACATTCTTGGGTATTAGATATGGTATAGCTGTAGCAGTATTCATCCTAGCTCTATATCAAGATAGTGTTCATAAAAGACCTTTTGTTGGTATAGTTTTATATATAATATCAACTTTGTTACATAGTTCAATGGCGCTAGTAGTCATATTACGCGCGTTGTTATTTGTACTCAAAAATATACCTTGGCTATGGTATACCTTAGTGGTATTGTCAGCTACATCCGTACTCCTCATGCAATCGTTAGCAAAAAATTTGTCTAGCGTACCTTTTTTGTCTACGTTTAGTGATAGAGCAGATGTATATACGCAACCATACACTCCTATTGGTATGGTTTATTTTCTTAGCATAGGTATTTCTATAATAGCTACTGCACTGTTGATATTATTTAGAAAATACGGAAAAGATGAAAATAAACTATCGACTATTTTTCACTTAAATTTAACAGTTTTTGTTATCGGATTAGTAAATATACAAAACTACTACTTGGCATCTAGATATTTTACAATAGGAAAAATACTATTCTGTATAACAATTATACCAATGCTGTCAGAGATAGCTAAAATAGAAGACTCTGTAAAAAGAAAAACTGTCGCATATGCTCTATGGTCTGCTGTTATAATATTAATGGTACTTAGTGCCCCCCTGCAAATGAATGGTATTCTTGATTATCACTATAACGGTCTATCAAAATCACTATTAATAAACGAACTACTTATACATTAGAAAGCGCGCCATGAAAAATACAGTGTCAATAATTATACCTATATATAATATTCAAGAATATATAAAACCATGCCTAGAATCAGTGCTTGGACAAACACACAACGATATAGAAGTGATATTAATAAATGACGGATCTTCTGATGATAGCGGTAGTATTTGCGATTCATATGCAAATCAAGACGACAGGGTAAGAGTTGTCCATCAAAAGAATCTAGGTGTCTCAGCCGCCAGAAATAAGGGCTTAGAGGTAGCTACTGGAGAGTATATAATGTTTGTCGATGGAGACGATATGGTAGACACCAATATGGTGACATGCATGATGGACAAAATATCGATCAATAGTGGCTGCACTCTTGTGTCCTGTGCAGTGACAAGGCACTATAACAATTTTGGCGTCAGTGGCGAGAAGGTCTTCCGCTTTAACAAGACAGAAGCTAGTATTGACATGTTATATATGAATAACATGGACAATGGTCCTTGCGCAAAACTTATACCCTCTAAAATAGCTAAATCCATAAAATTTAATCCAAAAATAACTATAGCCGAAGATTTAGACTACATATATAAAATATTGCAAAAAATAGATAATGAAGTATTTATTAACAGTAATCTTTATTATTATAGAATAGCTCCAGGTAGCGCAATGACGAAACCCTTCACCGAGAGAAGGATGGATGGATTTATAGCGACAAGGGAGATAGTGTCTCACGCCCTGAAAACGGGAAACAATAGAATGATAAATGCTGCTAAATTTCGTCATTTTGCAGAAGCTTTCTTTGTATTATCGTCAATAGGCGGAGAGCAAAGGAAGTACCGCGAGCAATATAATATAGCTTGTGATGAATTTAATAAATATAGATTTAGTGTGATCGCAAATAAGGAAGCGCCTAAAAAGTTTAGGCTTCTAGCTATGTTAAGTATAATAAATATTAAATTGGCTATATATTTATCAAAGTTAAGAATACGCAAGAAAGTATAAGTTGTAGGTATGAAAACTGTAAATTTACGATATTATGGGGCGGCTAACCTAGGCGACGATATCTTTATAAAAATTATTTTAGATAGATATAAAAATAAATTTTATCTAGGATGCAAGGAAAAACGGTATATAAAAGAAAATAAGAATATATTATTTCGAGACAACTATATCCGCTTGTTGATAGGAAAAGTCAAATATATTCTTACTTCTAAGTATCATATACCTTTTGGACTAAACAAAGGTGACCTACTAGTATACATAGGAGGCTCATTATTTATTGAAAACAATAATTTGGACGCCTGGAAGCGAGAGAAACAATTTTATGATAGCTTAGGCAAACCATACTATATTTTAGGATCCAATATTGGGCCGTACAGTTCGCCTGAATTTATCGAAATTGTACGTTCGATTTTTAGTAGGGCAGAAGATGTGTGCCTGCGCGATAGCTATTCCTATGAGCTAGTAAAGGATTTAGACAATGTTAGGCTTGCGACAGATATTGTATTTACTTTAGATGTCTCCAAATATAAATGCGACACTAAGAGTAATAATCATGTAATATCTGTGATTGATGCATCCAGAAAGTTCGATAACGAAACCTCTAAAAAATATAATGAAACAATTGCTAGAATCATTAAAAAATTATTAGCAGAGGATGAATCGTCTGTTACGCTAATGTCGTTCTGCGAGAAAGAAGGTGATGAAAATGCCTGCGCTACAATTATGTCGCTACTGCCGGAAGATATAAAGGACAGAGTTGAAACATATAGATATAGGGGTAATATAAGCGAAGCTCTGCAAGTTCTGGCAGGCGCCAAGACTATAATTGGATCGCGATTTCATGCTAATATATTAGGCATGGTGTTTGGCAAGAAAATTTTGCCAATAGCCTACAGTGATAAAACGATAAATATACTTTCTGATATGAAATATCCTGGTCTAATTGTCGATATCAGGGCTATTGATAATTTTGATATTAATGAGCTTGACTTTAACAATATACAGGTAGTTGATATATCAAAGCTTAAAATACTGGCTGAAAAGCAGTTTAGCGAATTAGATAAGGTACTTGTGAAAAAATAAAATGTCCAAAACCTCGTCTCTCATAAAAAACACCATTATCATAGCACTGGGCAAGATATCGACGCAGTTTATTAGCTTTTTATTACTGCCGCTTTACACCACTTACCTGGCGGCGGGCGAGTTTGGCGTAGTTGATTTGATAACAGTCATAGTTTCATTAACAGCTCCAATTATTATGCTGTCGCTGGAGATGGCAGTTTTCCGATTCTTGATCGATGGGCGAGGGGTTAAAGAGCGGCAAGCTTCGGTCATTACCAATTCGTTGCAAATGGTGGTTTATAGTACGCTTTTGGCTTCATCGGTCTATGTAGTCGTAATGCAATTCGTCGCGATACCGTACGCCTGGTTGGCACTCTGTTCAGTGTTGGCGTCAATCGGCTCAAACTACTGTTTGCAGGTTGCCCGCGGGTTTGGCGATAATGTCAAATATGCCATTGGTAGCGTTATCGCTGGAGTTTCAGCAATCTTGCTAAATATATTGTTTATCACCGTATGTAAAATGGGTGCAACTGGCATGCTTTTAGCGACGGTGATTAGTAATATGCTATCCGCGTTGTATCTGGTATATTCGCTAAAAATACAAAAATACATCAATATTAAACTAATAAACGCCGATAAAAAGCGCGAATTGTTACAATATTCGCTACCATTAATTCCTAATGGTGTGTCGTGGTGGATTGTCAATGCCGCTGATCGTATGATCATCGCCGCGATGCTAGGCGTGACTGCCAACGGTATTTATGCTGTTGCTTATAAATTTCCGCAAATTTTTACTGCTATTTATAGTTTTTTCGGATTGTCTTGGACAGAGTCGGCGTCGGTTCACATAAAATCGGCAGATCGCGATACGTTCTTTTCCAAAGTTGCCAATATGAGTTTGCGCGTTTTCGGCAGTTTCGGTGCTATTTTAATCGTCGGGGTATCGGTGTTTTTCAATATTTTAATAAACGCAAAATATAGCGAGGCACGGTTATATGTGCCGCTACTTATCGTGGGGTCGTTGTTTAATTCTGTAGTCGGTATTTACAGCGCAATTTATATCGCTAAGAAAGAAACTCGCCAGGTGTTAAATACTTCCGTCGTGGCGGCGGCTATCAGTATCGTGCTTTCTGTGATTTTGACGCCGTTGATTGGATTGTACGGACCGGCTATAGCGTTGATTGCTGCTTATCTCGGCATGGCAATTTTTCGCCATTTTGACGTTAAAAAGTCTATTAAAATAACTTACGAGCCAAAAGCTATTATCGAGATTACCGTGTTGTATATAATATGTATAGGCTTATATTACGTAAATTCTGCCTATGCTACTGCAGTCAATGTGGTGCTGATCGGTGCGGGCGTCGTGTTTGTTAATAAGAACACGCTTAAGATAGCCAAAGATACTATATTGAAAAAGACGCGCGGATTAAGGCGAAAACAAGCCGATAAGCTAATGCAAGAATGGGATTCTGAGAATGGCGCAGACTAAGAAATTATCTAAAATCCACCTACTTCTTCCGCTACTTTGGATGGTAGTCATTTTCATGCTTTCGCATCAGTCGGCCTCAATATCCAGCGGGCAGAGCGGTGTGTTTGTCGAGCAGCTGCGCCACATTGCGCCGAGTGTCGACCAGCAGTTATTGACTTTTCTGGTTCGCAAAGGCGCGCACATTTTCGCTTATTTCGTGCTGGGTATTTTGGCATTCAACGCTTTATGGCGGGTGGATTTAAGCAAGTTCAAGTTTAATTATCCGGTGGGGCTGTCGATTATAGTTTGCGCGCTTTACGCTGCCAGCGATGAGTTCCATCAGTTGTTTGTTAGTGGTAGAAGCGGCGAAATTCGCGATATAATTATAGACAGCTGCGCCGCAACCGTCGGGGTATTTATAATAAGTATTTTCTGTAAGAATATTGCAAATAAGTAAAAAATAGAGTATAATATAAGGGATATGGTGTCTGAAATAACTAAAGCTACTAAATTAAGTGTTGGCTTGCGAAGAATGGTCGCCGGCGTTTTATTATTATCATTTATAGCGCTAATCGTTAGCGTCTGCCAGGCAGGAATCGTGCCCGAGCGTTATTTGTGGATTGGTTTGCCGATTTACGGGGTGGTGACTGCTGCTATAA
>ERZ773099.690-NODE-690-length-27197-cov-29.893302_pt1 | contig 27197 bp, 26 predicted proteins | sample MGYA00511120_ERZ773099 | MGnify/ENA primary metagenome ERZ773099 (study PRJEB29015, sample SAMEA2738012) | human oral metagenome | biome: human oral; feature: human-associated habitat; material: dental | place: China | collected 2104 ... | reverse complement strand
TCAAAATTTCTAGACTGTCTGTAAAGTATTTTGAAACATCTGCCACAAACCATTCTAGTTTGTCAATTTTTCTTGAATTTCCCAAATACTAATATTTAACTGATTTTCAAGTTCTCTGAGAGCGTTTTGTTCCGAAAACTTTCCCATTAAAGATACAAAAGCTCCAAATTTAAACATAAAATCTCTATTTGCTGCTATCTGCTCTTCTACCTTCGCTAGCTGTTCTTGCCTCGTTTTCAGCTCTTCTTTTAGTAAATCTAAATCCAACGTTCCATATTCAGCTACTGTGGAATCAGCATATTTATAAGAATTCAGCTCCCCTTGAATATCATCAATAGCTGCTTGTAGCTTCTTAATGCAAGGGATGATAATATCGGTAAATAATCCTTTTCCCGCTGTATAAGCCGCTCCCTGCAGCTCACCCGAATCCAAAGAAGCAATCAGATGATCACATCCACTAGATAGACGATCGGTCACCTGATTAGCTACCTGCAGGTTGCTGGTCATCGCTTGGATAAGCTGGGCCGAATCAGATGCACTGTATCTTACTCCCATGGCAGACTGTTCCTTTCTGCAATAAGTTCTTCTCGCTCTTCTTCCAGATTTTTTCTCATTCGGCGACTTAATTGAGACAAGTCCTCCAGCTGTGTATTCACATAAAGCCTCATCTTTTGACTTAAATATTGGTTTTCTTCAAATATTCGGCTAAGAGTCGACACTTCTCCATTCGTCTGACTCTCAAGCGAGATATTCAAACGATCATTCAATCCCTGAAAATCCGCAGCGAATGCTTCAATTGAATTTTCAAATTTCTTTTTTAGATCTAAAAATTCATCTTCTTTTTGCTCTACCTTTAAAATTTTATCATAGAGTTCTTGCCGTTCTTTTTCGCTTTTATCTGCCTTCATCTCAACTCTCCCAACGCTTGGCTTCCTCTATATCGCGTTTCTCAATTTTTGCAGCAATTTCTGGAAATTTATTGGCCTGAGTCAGAACAGCCGAGCTGAAGTCACTGACAGCCCGCAGCATTTGATTGCAGGCTTGACGGCCAGCTTCCATCCCAGCAATATCGCTTGTATAAGCAAATTCAACTTGATTATTCCTAAAGGCTGAAGCATCCACTCCTACTAATTCACTAATTGCGGAACTTGCCGCGATAGTATCCGAAGAAATTTTCCCTGACATCTAGTATTCCCTACCTTTTACTTCTAATATTGGACGGCCTCTCACCGGCTGTTACGATTAGTATTCCACGTACTACCTCCCAAAATAGCGGACCATGCTTTTTGATAGTCGGAGTCTGTTGCTCCGATACCAAAGCGATAGCTTGTCGTTGGAGCACCATTTTTAGCCCAATAACTTGTAACAGTCGGACCGCTTAGGGTGACGGAGCGTCCATTCACCGTAACCGTACCCGGTCTTTCGCCAGTAGCTTTTAAAACAGATGAGTGAATCACACTAGAATCAAGATTAAATCGGTCTCCAACTCCCCAGGCATTTGGATCCGCTTCATAGATGGCATTAACCATATAGGCCATATAAGCCGCATTGTTATTATAACCCGTTAAGGCGGCCATTGATGTGTTATCATCGTGACCAATCCAGCCGCCTAGTGTCATTTTCGGAGTTGACAGCATGAGCCACATGTCACCGTTGCTGTTGGTTGTTCCTGTCTTGCCAATCCAGTCTGCTCCCGCCAGTGTTCCATTGACTTGACTGATTCGTGATTTAAAGGTAGTGGTCGCGCCAGAATTGAGAACACCGCGCATCAAGTCTTGCATAATAGTTGCAGCTGCAGGTGAATAAACCTGAACAGGATTTGCCTTATGCTCATAAACTACTTTGCCATCTTTATCCGTGATTTTCTCTACCATATACTTCTCTTGATAGGTTCCGTTGTTGGCCAAAGTCTGGAAGCCATTGGTATGCTGGGCAACAGAAACTTCAATTCCCCCACCCATCGGCAGACTCTCAATACTGTAGTCATCAATGTAGTAGCCCATTTTTTCCATATAGCCACGAACGTTGACTCCCTTCTCACGCAGTGCGCGGTAAGTCCAATAAGCTGGGATATTCCATGAAGTATTGAGAGCTTCTTGGAGATTCATCATAGCTGTCCCACGGCTATCCACGTGCATAATCGGCTCTCCGCTAGAGAAATTCGTCGGATAGTTGGACAGGACACTGGCACTGCCCATCAGACCTTGGTCAATAGCAATCCCATAAGCCAGAATTGGCTTAATAGTTGAACCCGGTGACCGTTCCGTATCAAAGGCATGATTGTTCTGATTGGAAGCATAATCTCTGCCTCCCACAAAGCCAATCACAGCACCGGTTTTATTGTCCATGAGGACATTTCCCACTTCAACTGTACCAGTTCCGTCATCCAAGACGCCACCATAATTGGCTACTGCATTTTGCATAGCTTCATAGATTCTCTTATTGATGGTTGTTGTGACGGTATAGCCACCCTCTCTCAGCTCTTTAGCTGCAAGTTCGCGATAGGATTTAACGGTAGCATTATTTTTCAGCTCTTGCTGCGAAACATTGTCTCGTTGAATCAAATAATCATACATGGCCTTTTGGGCTTCCTCAAAAGCAGTGAAATATAGATAATCATGAGAAGATTTCTCCGCGCTTTCTGAGGGTTTGAAATCCTTCGTCAAATCATAATTGAGGTATTCTTGATATTCCGCTTCGCTCAATTTCCCTGTTCTGTACATATTGTATAAAACATTTTTAGCCCGCGTTAAACCAAGAGACATGTCCTCCGGAGTTTTTAAGCTGCCATCAGCTGCATAAGGCGAATAAACAATCGGACTTTGTGGCAAACCTGCAATAAAGGCTGCCTGCGGAACAGTTAAATCTTTGGCCGAAACACCAAAAATCCCTTGGGCCGCTTCTTCGATTCCTGCAATATTCTGGCCTTTATTATTCCGTCCAAAAGGCGAAACGTTCAAATAGGTCGTCAAAATTTCATCTTTGGTCATATAGCGTTCCAAAGCCAGAGCATCCACAATTTCTGCTGCTTTTCGTTTAAAAGTCGGAGCATCACCAACGACTTGCTGCTTAATCAGCTGCTGCGTAAGCGTAGAACCACCACTAGACGAGCCAACGCCTACAACCGAACCCAATGTCGCCCGAAGCACCGCCTTGGGAACAACGCCATTATGGCTTTCAAAATTTTCGTCTTCCGTCGCAATCACGGCTTTCTTGACATTATCTGAAATCGCTCCACTTTCAACTGGAATCCGCAGCAAATCATTATCTATCTCTGAAATCAAACTACCGTCTGAATAGGTCAGTTTCGAAATGCCGGAAATATTATAAACTTGCTGGAGAAGTTCTTCCTTATTAGGAACTTCTGTTTTGCTAAAGAGACTGGCTCCATAGCCGACCCCGATTCCTGCTCCTAAAACCATCCCAAAAAGAATAAAGACGAAAGCCACATTCACCAACAATTTGAGAGTTCGCAAAATAAGAGCAGCTATATCCTCCAAGCCCCAGCGTTCCTTCTCATTTGTTTCTGCAAAATATGTTTTTCTTAAAAATTGTTTGAACTGCTTCCAAAACAGCGTTAATTTTTCCATTACTTGTTTCAACATAGATTCTCCTTCTTGACTATTATAACAAACATTAGCAGTTTATATCAAGAAATAGCTGATTCTAGCGCTTTTAGACCAATTATTTTTTGACTAGTCATTGCTATTTATCGGGTTTGTGATAAAATAGAGGGATAAAACAAAAAAATAATTGAGCAAGGGAAAAATCTTTGCTATTTTAGAAAAGGAGAGACAGATATGCACATTTTTGATGAGCTGCAAGAACGTGGTTTGATTTTTCAAACGACTGATGAAGAAGCTTTGCGTAAAGCCTTAGAAGAAGGGCAAGTCTCTTATTATACTGGATACGATCCAACAGCAGACAGTCTTCACTTAGGTCACTTGGTGGCTATTTTGACCAGCCGTCGCTTACAGTTAGCCGGCCATAAGCCTTACGCCCTTGTCGGCGGTGCAACTGGTTTAATTGGCGATCCATCCTTTAAAGATACAGAGCGTAGCTTGCAAACCAAGGAAACCGTTGATGGCTGGGTCAAGTCTATCCAAGGGCAACTGTCACGTTTTCTTGATTTTGAAAACGGCGAAAATAAGGCTGTGATGGTTAATAACTACGACTGGTTTGGCTCCATTAGCTTTATTGATTTCTTGCGCGATGTCGGCAAATACTTCACTGTCAACTACATGATGAGCAAGGAATCTGTGAAAAAACGGATTGAAACAGGAATTTCTTATACTGAATTTGCTTACCAAATTATGCAAGGTTACGACTTCTTTGTCCTTAACCAAGATTACAATGTAACCCTGCAAATCGGTGGTTCTGACCAATGGGGCAATATGACCGCCGGCACTGAGCTTATGCGCCGCAAAGCGGACAAGACAGGCCACGTCATCACCGTTCCGCTCATCACCGATGCGACTGGTAAAAAATTCGGTAAATCCGAAGGCAACGCTGTCTGGCTTAATGCCGACAAGACTTCTCCATACGAAATGTACCAATTCTGGATGAATGTCATGGATGCAGATGCTGTTCGTTTCCTGAAAATCTTTACCTTCCTGTCACTGGATGAGATCGAAGAAATCCGCCAGCAGTTCGAAGCGGCACCGCATGAACGCTTGGCTCAGAAGATCCTCGCTCGAGAAGTCGTGACCTTAGTTCATGGAGAAGATGCTTACAAGGAAGCCCTCAATATCACCGAGCAGCTCTTTGCCGGAAACATCAAAAACCTATCAGTCAAGGAACTCAAACAAGGACTTCGTGGCGTACCAAACTACCAAGTCCAAGCTGACGAGAACCTTAACATCGTGGAAATCCTCGTATCTTCTGGTGTGGTCAACTCAAAACGCCAAGCCCGTGAAGACGTCCAAAATGGCGCTATCTATGTCAACGGCGACCGCATCCAAGACCTTGACTACGTCTTGAGCGATGTAGATAAACTCGAAAATGAGTTAACTGTTATCCGCCGTGGTAAGAAGAAATACTTCGTCCTTACATACTAATAAAACAGACTGGAGGCATTTGCCATCCAGTCCTTTTTTTGCTAGACTTAAAACTATGAATACAAACTTGAAACCAAAACTCGCTCGATTTGCTACTGCTACTGCCTTTATCTGCCCCATCTGCAAGGAAGAACTGCAACTGATGGAAAACAGCCTCAAATGTCACCATCGGCATTCTTATGACTTGGCCAAGTTTGGCTATGTCAATCTGGCACCCCAAGTCAAACAATCTAAAGACTACGATAAGACAAGCTTTCAGAATCGGCAGTTGATTTTAGAAGCTGGATTTTACCAGCAAATCTCCGACAGCCTCCTCCAGATATTAAAGGAAGAGCCAACTCTCAAGACTGTCCTCGATGTTGGATGTGGCGAAGGCTACTACACTAGAAAGATCCAAGAGCATTTCTCAGATAAGATGCTCTATGCTTTCGATATTTCAAAAGATTCCGTCCAGTTGGCAGCCAAAAGCGACAGTAGTTTAGCAGTCAATTGGTTCGTTGGAGATTTAGCCAAGCTGCCCCTGCAGGATGCCAGTATGAACATCATTTTAGACATCTTTTCACCAGCCAATTATCAGGAATTTCGGCGAGTCATGTCTGACAATGCCCTCCTCATCAAAGTCATCCCTACTGAGCGACATCTTCAGGAAATTCGCCAAAAAGCTGCTGCGCAACTCAGCAAAAGGGATTACTCTAACCAAGAAGTCATCCAGCATTTCCAAGAGCATTTCGATATTATCTCCGAGGTCAATATCGAGTCCAGCCACTCCCTGACTTCCGAAAGCCGGGCAGCTCTTTTAGCGATGACACCGCTCCTCTTTCACATCGAGCAAGACCAGATCGACTGGACTGACCTCACACAAGTGACCATTGCAGCTACCATTCTTATAGGGAAAGTGAAATGAAAAAAGAAGTTGAATACATCTCAATTTTTCTACTAGCAAATACCAACTCATGTTCTACTCAACTTTGTAGCATATCATCCCTAATAAGCCCTCTAATGATAAATATTAAAACAACATGTACTGAGAATAGCATACCCTATCAGCTAATAAATCAGATAACTTAAAAGTAGCGCTTCCCATTTAGTTGCAGTCTTTTTAAACAAGACGCGACTACTTCAATCTATTCATCATAACTTTTGTATTTTGAATAAATGTCTTGAATTTTCACAAAAACTCCCCTCTTGTCGTTAGAAATAATCTAACGACAAGAGGGGAGTTTTTAGATAAAGTTCATTCCTTTATGTCAATAAAAGAAGCAAATACGAAGGAATTGGTTAGAATGTGACATTGTAGAGGGAGATTGAATCATGTAACTATGCTACAAGATATAAACTGAATTAATCTCGTTTGAAAATATCCCTAGTGTAAACTTTTTCTTGTACATCTTCTAAGCTTTCATCAAAACGATTGGCAATAATCACTTGACTAAGTTCTTTAAAATTTTTAAAATCATTGACCACCTTACTGCCAAAGAAGGTAACACCATCCTCAAGTGTTGGCTCGTAAATAATAATGGTGACACCCTTGGCCTTCAGACGTTTCATAACACCTTGAATAGAAGATTGCCTGAAATTATCTGAGTCACTTTTCATTGTCAAACGATAAACACCGACAGTAATGTCTCGCTCCCTAGCTGGCTCATAGGAGTCATTACCAACATAAGCACCAGCAAGATCTAAAATCCGATCGGCAATATAATCTTTCCTTGTCCGATTACTTTGTACAATCGCTGTCATCATATCCTGAGGAACATCAGAGTAATTTGCAAGAAGTTGCTTGGTATCTTTAGGAAGACAATAGCCACCATAGCCAAAGGAAGGATTGTTATAGTGAGAGCCGATCCGTGGATCTAAACAAACTCCATCAATAATAGCTTGAGTGTCTAGACCTTTCATCTCAGAATATGTATCCAGCTCATTAAAATAAGAAACACGCAGAGCAAGATAAGTATTCGCAAAAAGCTTTACTGCTTCAGCTTCTGTAAAGCCCATATACAACGTATCAATATCTTCTTTTAAAGCCCCTTCTTGAAGAAGTCCTGCGAAGGTTTCAGCAGCACCTACCAAGCGCTCATTATTTTTATCTGTTCCTAAAATAATTCGACTCGGATACAGATTATCATAAAGGGCTTTTGACTCCCGTAAAAACTCTGGGCTAAACAAGATATTTTCAGTCTGAAACTTTTCTCGTACTGACTCTGTATAGCCCACAGGAACTGTACTTTTAATCACCATGATTGCCTCAGGGTTATATTTCAGCACTGTTTTGATGACAGACTCTACAGCCGACGTATCAAAGAAATTCTTTTTCGGATCATAATTAGTTGGAGCTGCAATAACAACAAAATCCGCATCTTGATATGCTTCTTTTGCATCCAATGTAGCCACTAAATTTAAATCCTTTTCTGCCAGATATTTCTCTATGTAGTCATCTTGAATAGGCGACTTTCTTTGATTAATTAGCTTGACCTTCTCAGGAATGATGTCCACCGCCATTACTTGATGATTCTGAGCCAATAAAACCGCAATGGATAGACCAACATATCCTGTACCTGCTACTGCTATTTTCATACTTTTTCCTTTCATGGAAGAATATTATCATTCATTATAATATTCTTTATACCATTCTGCAAATTTTCTTAAGCCTTCTCGCAAAGAAGTTTTTGGCTTAAAACCAAAATCTCTCTCTAGAGCACTTGTATCTGCATAAGTAACGGGAACATCCCCTGGCTGCATAGGAACTAATTTTTTATGATTATCGAAGTCATAATCCTCTGGTAAAACTCCAGCTCGAATTAGTTCTTGCTGCAGGATATCAACAAAGTTTAAAAGATTTTCTGGCTGATTATTACCAATATTATACACTTTATATGGTGCTAAGGGTAGATTATCAGTTCCTATTTGTTTTACCGGAGCAGATTGCATCACCCGTAAAATTCCCTCAACAATGTCATCTACATAAGTGAAATCTCGTTTACAATTACCATAATTATAAATTTCAATATCAGAACCACTTCGTAATTTGTCTGTAAAACCAAAGTAAGCCATATCTGGTCGACCTGCAGGACCGTAAACCGTAAAGAAGCGTAAACCTGTAGAAGGAATATTATAAAGCTTCGAATACGCATGAGCTTGAAGTTCATTAGATTTTTTAGTTGCAGCATAGAGCGAAACAGGATTATCTACCTTGTCTTCCGTTGCAAACGGAACTTTTGTATTTCCACCGTATACTGACGAAGATGAAGCATAAACCAAATGTTCTACACCACCACCGTAAATCTCATAAGACTGGCGACAAGCTTCCAAAATATTATGAAAACCAATAATATTACTTTCTATGTATGCATCTGGATTTGTGATCGAATAACGAACCCCCGCCTGCGCTGCTAGATTAACAACTATTTGAGGATGATATTGGTTAAAAACTTCATCAATGAAAGTTTTATCTGAAATACTTCCTTTAAGAAATATCCAGTTTTTTTCTGGATACTTCTCACTAAGCTTGTCAATCTGATCTAATCGATAATCTTTGAGTTCAACATCATAGTAATCATTCAAATTATCCAAACCAATGATTGTCATCGGTCCGTCTAACTCTAATAATCTCTTAACAAGATTTGAGCCAATAAAACCAGCAGCTCCTGTAATGAGGATTGTTTTATTTTTAAAATTGATATTTTTTTGTTCCATTATTATTTTCCTTTTGATTATCTTGCAAATCCAATATCATCATATTAAACATATCCTCTAAATCATATAGCGGCTTCCAGCCCAACTGCTTTAACTTACTTGTATCTAAATTCATACAAAGAGTAGGAGCATAACCATATTTGTTTTCTTCTTCCGCTATTATTACTTTGATTCTTTGCTTAGATATTTTACGAGATACAAAAACAGCCATATCATAGATACTACAATATGTAGCCTCATTAGCCACATTATAAACATTGCCACTGTCAGCTAGATAGAGCACTTGAAAAATAGCGGTCAATGCGTCGTACACATGTAGGTAACTTCTTTTTGTTAAACCTTTTGTTTTTAAGCAAATATCTTTATTTTCAAGTACGCAACGTGCAAACTCTGCAAAAATTCGTCCATCGTTGTATTCAACTCCAGGTCCAAAAGTTTGAGTTAAACGTAAAATATTAATAGGCAAATCATATTCCCGGCTGTAAGCTACACATAAATTTTCACATAGCCTCTTGCTTTCAGGATAGCATGAACGAACATCCATCGTATCAATATTAGTCCCTGAGGTTTCAAAGATTTTTTCATCAGATTGAGGGTAGCCATAAACCTCCATCGTTGATAGATATACGAATTTTTTTAGTTTACTTTTTCTAGCAAACTCCAGTAGATTTTTAGTGCCATCTATTGCAACAGACAACGTGTCTATTGGACTTTCTATAAATCCTTTGCTTGAAGTTTGACTAGCAGCATGAATGATATAATCCACATGGAGGTTGCTTAAGTCAACAGTTCTAACATCTCCCACTAGGTATTCTAAGCCATCTACCTCTTCTCCAAAACATGCTTTAAGTTTTTTTAAATCCCGAACTAGAGCAATTATTTTTAATTTCTGCTTTGCTTTTGCATTCCATGCCAATAAAAAGCGAATTAAGGTTTTTCCAATTAACCCTGTTGCACCTGTAATTAAAAATGTTTTCCCGTTATCCTTTTGTTCTAACAATTCATTTAATATTTGAAATTCTTTTTCGAACATCTGAATCTAAACTCCCTGAATATATCAATTTCTTTTAAATTTTTCAAGCAGATATGCTTTTTTCTCTAAATAAGTTAGTGACTTAGTATAATCGCATCTAGTTAATACCTTTTCCTCATATTCTTCTACTGTTTCAATAACTCTAGCTGGAATACCAACCGCTATACTATTGTTAGGTATATCTTTTGTTACTACTGCTCCAGCACCAATAACACAATTATCACCTATTTTGACGTTTGGCATAATAATTGCGTTCCAACCAATATGGACATTATCTCCTATTATAATTTCACCAAAACAATCAATATCCTTTAGACCTAAATTCCTAAGAACCCACACTCCACCATCGTGGGTAACAAATTTAACACCATTGGTAATTCTAACATTGTTACCAATGGTAATTAAATAAGGCTCACTCCCAAATTCAACATTTGGAAAAATCTCACAATTCTCACCAATCTTTCCTCCGTTTCTTAAAAATTTAGTATAATTTGTTGATAATCCCAGGTTAAATTGACTAAATATCAATTGCTTTATACATCTTTTTAAAGAAAACATTATACTATCCTCCCAACACTCCTAATAGACTCTTCAAGTGTAGTTTAAAAAATAAAATTAACGAAACAATAATGAAACTGATCATAGGAAAAACGATAGAGTATCTCCTAATATATTGATAATTTTTGAATTCAAACACAGGAGATATTCTGATAAATTAGATAAAAAACATAAGAAATGTTGCCTATAAAAACTATATATTTTTCACTAAGAAATGAAATATTAATCTAAAAGTAAAGAGATACATCTATTGAAGACAAAAGTAAGAACATAGCATGCAACTAGTAATATAGCAGGCTCCCTCATCCCTAAAATATACGTAGTCTATGCTCTCATTGTATCACCTTTTTAATATCTTTTTACGAGTAATTTAGTTGATAGTTTAAAAATCATTTTTCGATAGCTAGGAAAACACAAAATCACAAGACTATAGATGATTATGGCACATACTATAGTAAAAAATTCCCATCCAATATCACTTGATATTGACAGTAAGGAAAAAATCACAAGCCCCATAACAGCCGAACTTATATAAGGAGGCGCCAGATTTTTGAACATCTGTAAAAAAGGAACTTTGAGATATTTTTTTGCTAAGAAAAGATTAATGAAACCATAAAATAATCTAATAAAACATCTCACTACAACAATTACTTCAAATCCAAAATTTGAGAAAACTGTCAGTAAAGGAATCAGAAGGATTAACTGAATACTTTGAGATAATACAGACAATTTTGGCAATCCTTTGGCAGTAAATATCAAACTAATATATTGTCCAATAAGAATTGAAAAACCGTTCACTAAGCTATATAAACCGATTAAGAAGCTAGCTTCTTTCCACTGATTTCCTAGTAACACATATGTCACTAAATCTTGATACAGAAAAACTCCAACACTTAAAGGGATTAGAATAATTCCAACTGTTTGCTGAAAAGTATAAAATAATTTATAAAATTGCTCATCATCACCTTTAGTCGCAGCTAAGGCTGACAGCAGGACTGAGCTTGTGGCTGCAATAATTATATTAAAGATACTATTTGTTAAAGTAATGGAGTTTTTATACAAACCAATATAATAAGACGAAAGTGTTTGACTTAATATAAATATATCACCATTAGTTGTTAGCCACAGCAAAATAGATTCAACTAATATCCAACTACTAAAAGAAAACATTTCCTTCAGCTTGACAAGACTATATTCGAAAGAAGGTCTCCATTTAGATTGTATTGTCAAAACCAATGCAACTGAAAACTGAGCTACTAACGACCCGATAATAACACTCCAATAGCTAAAACCTAAAAACGCTAAAGGTAGAGTTACACCAACGGGAATAACGACCATTAAAATACGTATCCAAAATAACACTTTGAATTGAAAATTTTTCTTCAAAATAGCCGATTGTATACTTGAAAATGAGGTGAAAATTAAGCTGATGCTAGAAAACGATATCGCATGGCCTAATCCACGACTCCCAACCATGCTAGCAATCTGCTCTGAAAATATGATAATCAGTAACATTAAAAGACAAGAAATTCCCATGTTAGTCCAAAATGCCACATTTGCATTATCAATTAACTCTTTTTCATTATTAAATTTTTTTTGAATAATATATTTTTGAAATCCAGCATCTGTAAAAACATCCGCAAAACTGATAACCATATTAACTGTTGCAATAACACCAAATTCCGAAGGAGTTAGCAAACGTGCCAAAATCATTGCAGTTATTGGAGTTATTAATTTTGTTGCAATTTCTGTTAAACTTGACCATTTTACAGAATTGACGATAGTGCCTGACATTTTTGTATCTAACATACTAGCTCTTTTCCAAATCTGTATTCAAAGATAATACTATTAATATTAATATTGTCCTAAAATAAAAAACAATACGAGAATAAAAAGTAACTGTTATCATATCTGACAGGATCAAACTAATTATTAAAATCAATAACATATCTTTCATCTTAGATTTTTCTTTCAAAAAAATAGTTATACTAAGAAGCAATAAGTACCCATAATAAATGATAAATCCTATTATTCCACCACTTACTAACAGTTCTAAAAAAGTATTATGGCTGTAATATCCATATCCCCCAAATTTTGCAAATGCTCCAATCCCCCAACCAAATATAGGCTTTTCTGCAAACATTCTCCATGCCGTTTCCAACATATCTATCCGCTTAAGTGTTGAAGTAGCATCTACAGACACCCCAGCTATATCACGTCCAATCCCTAATGTTAACAACATTTCATCAATTCTTTTTCCGACCAATGTATATAATAGTGGGTTATGCTGGATAGAAAACCACAAGATTCCTATTGCTAAAATAATAAGTATGGTTATTTTAATATTGAGTGTAAATAAACTTTTAATTCCGTAATATAAAATAGGAATTAAGATAAAAAGCAGTCCAGCTTTTGATCCACTTAATAGTATAAAGATAACTTGAAGAACAATTAAAAACAAATATGTCTTGTGACGCTCATGAATGTATAGGAATAAAGTTAACATACCCAGTATTCCAAATAACCATGCGATTGTATTCGGATTTATATCTGAAGACAAACCTAATCTATAACCTATGTGTCCTTTTAAATAATCGGTCCACCTATACCTTAATATAGGAAGCTCACTTAAAAATATAAAAAACGAAGTGATAATAGTTGTAAAAAACAATGTATTCTTTAGGATATAAAAGAAATCTTCACTATATTTCAAAAATAATAGATAGATATTTAAAATATTCAAAAAAGAAACTATGTTATATAAAAAAGAGAAATTCTCAGTGTTATCCGATAATTTTACTCCAATTAAAGATGTGTAAATTGATAATAATACTATCCATACGACTCCTGTGTTGATTTTAATTTTTTGATCATCAAACAATAAAAGAAACAATCCAAATATCGGAGTTATATATAATTCTCTCCCTCTGAAGTATAATTCATCAAACAATATAAAAGCTATGAAAGCCCCAATAAGCAATAAATTAAATTTTGTTCGTTTTTTATGTATAACAATTTTTCTCATTATAAATGATTCAACCCTCTATTAAACCTCGGATTTTTATTCAAATTATTACCTAATATACAAATTTCATCTGATGGAATTTGATTTTTCCATATTAAATATGGCAAACTTAATTGATCCCGAGTTGGGAATTTTAAATATTCCTCCCACCATTTATCCATTAATTTGCACATCAATTGACTGTTATGATTTCGGATCATAATAGTATTTTCGTACAGGCCATTATGTGTTGGGAAACCTTCATTTCTATAAATGTTGAGCTGTTGATTAACAATTGACATATCCGCTTTTTTAGCATACTTAATCATAATTGCTTCATCATAAATACAGTCTCTCTGGTTGTGAAAATGAACTCCTAAACTAGATGATTTCATATTCTCAATTAAAGGTTTCATACTACAAACTATTTCAATCAACCCATCTACATAGATACTATAATCATAATCTTTCAGATAAATATGTGGCAACATTTTTATTTTACGGTTTAATTGAATAGGTGAAAGTTTATTATACTCTTCGAATTGTGTAATATCTATTTTTTTCCATTTGGAGTCACTTGGTAAATCTAAATCAGTAAACATGAAATAGTCAATATCGCAATCAATGTAAAGAGGTTCTACAATAGAATCATATCGTCCGACAATACAACTATAAACTGCAATTTTTTTCCCTGTTATATCTAACTCGCCTGATGTATTAGGCTTGATAACATTTCCAGCCGTTGATGACGGTATCTTAATAAAGATTTTAAAAAATATATCTTCAATAATCTTTTTAAAATTACCATTTTTAAAATAGTTTATATATTTTTCATTTCTACGTTTTTTTTGAAATGATGAAGAATAAAACAACTCCTGATATCTTTTATTTATTTCTACAGCAGTTTGATCATATTTTTCTTCATTCTTTTTCATTTTATCCACTATGTATTCCCTCTCATAATCAGTAATAGTTGAGAAATGAGTAACAGACTTCTGTATCTCTCTTTTATAAATAACATAACATATAATCTATCTTTAAATGAAGCATTTAACACTATCGAACTGTTCGCTTCTATATTAAATGCAACGCTATTTTTCAAATCTTTTAATTTAACTATTTTATCTAGAAAAGATAAACCACTCTCACGATGCATCATTACTTTAACTATTTGTCCTAAATACATCGCCATACTGTGGGCATAATATTCATTCTGAATTTTTTCATTAATTAGCAACTTCAATTCAGACTCTGCTACTTTTTTTATAGCTACAATTCTATTTTCCTGATATTTGGTAGAGGTGCTATGAGATAATCTTCTATAATAAATATAAAGAATATCTGGAATAAACAGTATATTTCTAAATACTGCATATAATTCCAAGTTCAACAACCAATCTTCTCCACCAAATTTTATGTCTGTATCAAATCTAATTTTATTATTTTCAAATAATTCCCTTTTGAAAACTCCATTCCAAATACCAGAAAAACAACCGCTATTGCGCACTCTAGGATAGCTATTGAAAAATTCAGCACGACTCATATAAATTGGAGCATCATTTATACAGAGCCCTTTACAACCATATATATCTTCCTTTACTTTATTTTCAGTAAATATTTGGACTCTCTTACGATTAAATCGAACTATATCAACATTGAACTTATTTATATAATCACAAAGAACATTTAATGCATCTTCACTTATTTCATCATCATTATCCATAAACATTAAATACTTTCCTGAAGCATTCTCTATGCCAGTATTTCTAGCCGAACACAGTCCCTCATTCTTCTGACTATATAATTTCATCCTAAAATCTTTTTTACAGAATTCCTCACAAATACTCTGGCTATTATCTGTCGAGCCATCATTAACAAGAATAACTTCAAAATTCTTAAAAGACTGATTTTGTAATGAAGTCAAAGCAGGTATCAGGTATTTTTCAGAATTATATACAGGCATTATAATGCTAATCAGTGGTATCATAAAATATTTATTTCCTTTCAAAATATCCTTTTATGTTAAATACCAAATATCTGCGAATTTTCTTTAGCTTCTAAGATTGCTCTAAAAACATAGTAATCTGAAGGAAAAGTTATCTTGATATTCTCAGAAGGACCCTCGACAGTATGTAATGTATATCCAAAGAAACTCATTAAACTGGCCGAATCAATAAAATCATTAATCCCTTGTTCCTGGGCTTTTAAATGAGATTGATAAATATCCTTAAGTATAAAACATTGAGGAGCTTTTGCAATTTGACATTGACTTCTATCTATAATTTTGCCAACGGTATCATTCTCTCCTCTTAAGCTTATTGTTTCGCTGGCTACTGATACTGTTATAGCAGAGCGATTTTTTTGCACACATTCTATATCCTTGGATATAGTTTCAGCATTAATTAACGGTCTAACCCCATCATGTATTAAGACAATGCTATCCTCTGGGAACTTTTTAAAAGCCTCATCTAATCCATTAAAAATTGATTCTTGCCCAGTCGCTCCTCCTGAAACAATATTGCATACCTTAGTAATTTTAAATTTTTCTATCAAGTCCTGGCAATAGTCTTTCCATTCTGATAGGCAGACCAAAACAATAGCATCAATTTGTTCATGTCTTTGAAACTGTTCTAATGTATATATAAGAATAGGTTTCCCGTGCAATTCTAAAAATTGTTTTGGCTTGGTCTTAGAATTCATTCGTTGACCTGTGCCTCCAGCAAAAATAATGGCAATATTCATATTATTTCCCCGCTTTTATAATTAAGTTTACTCATTTTTTATGCAGTAATAAACACCTTTGAATTGTTCATATGGTTCCGTGGTACTAATATATATAGTATCGTGCTTAGGCACTCTAGATTCAACTGGTGGTAGTTGCATATAATCTCCCCATATCTTTGATAAATATTCCTTGTAACCTCTCATAACTGGCAAACTGTAACCTTCAAAATCACACCGTATAACACTATCAAAATCTTCTTTTGGATGTTCTATCAACATCCCTTTAACAGCTCCTATTAATTCTGTAACCTTACTACACTGTTCCCAAGAATACTTAGACATTTGTTGTTCTGAGTATTTCCATAACTTATATCTAATATTTTGAGAGGGAACCAAAAAATACATAATTTTTGCCATGTTTCTAAGCAGCCCCCCCTTATTATCAGGTAATCTCTGGACATTAAACAGAGAGAAGACAAAAGCATGAAACAATTGCAAACATCGTCTAATTCTAGAATCAGGACAAGCATCAATCGGCATTATTTCGATTCCTATACCATGACAAATGTCATCATTAATACTATGTCTATTGATAAATGTCGTTCTCCTATCTCGTATAGAAGCTCCCGCATCATGATAATTATGTTTTCGATCAGTTCTACAATAAACATAACTTGATTTTTGATTATATTTTGACCAAATTACTGCCAATCTTTCATAATCTTTTCTGGGCATAAAGATATCCACATCATCATCCCATGGAATAAAACCTTTATGCCTTTCAACACCAATTAAACAACCTCCACAGAGAAAATAGGTCAAATTATGTTCTTTACAGAATGTATCAAAATACACTAAAATTTCTAATGTTTTCTCTTGCAGTTTTCGTACATTAACAGCAGTCATTAAATTTCCTCTTACTATTACTCATCAAACAATTGATTCAATATAAATTTATAGTTATCAATAATATATTCCACTTCCTTGTCACTTAGTTTGGTATGTAACGGTAATGTAATTTCATTTTCAAAATAGCGATATGCGTTTGGATAATCTTTAATATCGAATCCTAAATCTTTATAGGCTGTCAACATTGGTAGTGGTTTATAGTGTACGTTGCACGCAATGCCTGCTTCAGCCATCTTTTGAATAATCAAGTTACGTTCTTCTAAACTGATTCCTTCGACATGTGTAACATACAAGTGTCTAGATGACTGATAGTGAGGCCCATCATGTTTCAGGGGTGAAATAGGCATACCTTCAAATGCCTTATCATATTGAGCAACAATCGCTTTTCTTCGTTCCAGTAATTGAGGATATCTTTTTAATTGTACTAACCCAATTGAAGCCATGATATCTGTCATATTACACTTATAAGCTGGCTTCACAATGTCATATTCCCAAGATCCTAACTGAGTTTTTGCTAATGCGTCTTTGGTCTGACCATGAAGTGATAAAATCTGAAATTCTTTATACAATTCATCATCATCAATATCAGGATGTGATTTCCAAGTGACACTGCCTCCTTCTGCTGTTGTAAAGTTTTTTACAGCATGAAAAGAAAATGATGAAAAATCAGCAATATCACCAGCAGGAACATTTTTGTACGTTGCGCCTAAGGCATGAGCACTGTCAGAAATAACTACAATCCGATTAAAGACATCTTGTAACTTACCAGTCGCTTTAAATAGATGCTGTTTTGTAAAAACAATATCGAAAATTCTATCGTAATCACATATAATTCCAGCTAATTCTACAGGGATAATCGCTTTTGTATTGGATGTAATGGCTTCTTCAAGCAAATCATAATTCATTTCAAAAGAATTTTCTTGAATATCAACCATAACAGGAGTCGCACCTACATGAGTGATAACACTGCAGGAAGCTGTATAAGTCATCGCCGGAACAATGACTTCATCTCCTTCACCAATCTCTAAAACTCGCAGAATAAGCTCCAAAGCTGCTGTAGCCGAGTTTAAACATACCGTACGATTAGTATGGGTATACTCTGATAAGCGTCTTTCTAATTCTTTTGTTTTAGGTCCGGTTGTAATCCAACCTGAACGCAAGGTGTCTGCAACTTCAGCGATTTCTTCCTCTGTAATATCTGGGGGGGAAAAAGGGATATTATATTCTGTCATGATAGATCACTCTCCTATTTAACTACTTCCACTACTGTCTGAATCATGATTTTTAGATCATTAATAAAACCAAACTGTCTCAAATACTCTAAATTATAGTGCATTTTTGCGGGCAAAACCTCTTTAACATATGCATCATCAACCGTTAAGCCACGTTCGACACAGCCATTGATTATAAGATCTTCATCTTTGAACGAAATGCTTGCTGGAGAGGTTATCCCAGCTGGCAATAATAAAGTTGCTTTCATTTCATCTGTATACTGATTGGTATATTTAGGAACTTCCGGTCTGGTACCAACAAAACTCATATCTCCTAATAATACATTAACCAATTGCGGCAGTTCATCTATCCGATATTTCCGAATAAACTTTCCAATTTTAGTAATGCGGTTATCATTGTGAGAGGTTACGAGAGAGCCTTTTTTATCAGCTCCCTCAACCATGGTCCGAAATTTCCAAATTTTGAATTCTCTGCCATACTGCGTAATTCGGACTTGCTTATAAATAGCCGGACCCGGACTATCTAATTTTATCCAAATCCCAATTATCAAAATAACTGGAGAAAATAAGACAAGTAGTACAAAGGCTAATAAACGGTCCATTAAGAATTTAAAAAACAATGAAAACCTTTTATCTCTGAGAAATTTGTAATACCTTTTTACTTCTTCGTTCCTAATTTGGATTGGTAAATCTTCGAACTTTATCATCTATACCCCTACTGCTGTGCAAATTCTACTAACTTTTCTTTCAATTCCGAACCATCTAAATTAGAAATAGACTGAATGAACGCATCCACTTCTGTATTAGAAACGGCCTGCACATTCCCTACAAATATCTTTTCATAGATTTGCTCATCAACCCGCTCCTCGTTTGAGAGTAGCTCCTCATATAATTTCTCTCCTGGTCGAATCCCAGTCTCTACAATCTGTATTTCTTCTTCCGTATGTCCGCTTAGTGTAATCATTTTTTTAGCTAAATCTAAAATTTTAACCGGCTCACCCATGTCTAATACGAAAATTTCTCCGCCATGCATTAACGCTCCCGCTTGAATGACTAGGCGACTTGCCTCAGGAATTGTCATGAAATACCGTGTCATTCGGAAATCTGTCACCGTAATTGGACCACCATTTGCAATTTGTTCCTTGAATAGTGGCACAACACTTCCTCGACTGCCTAAAACATTTCCAAAGCGAACTGCAGCAAATAAGGTTTTCCCCTCTTCGTTTAAACTTGTGACAATCATTTCGGCAACACGTTTCGTAGCCCCCATGACATTTGGAGGATTCACAGCCTTATCGGTAGAAACCATCACAAACTTAGCAACTCCAGCCGCCTTAGCAGCCTCAGCAACATTTCTTGTTCCATAAATATTATTTTTAACTGCTTCAGTTGGATTATACTCCATTAGAGGAACATGCTTATGTGCAGCTGCGTGATAGACACGATCTGGTCGGTACTCTTTCATAATATGAAATATCCGCTCTCTGTCCTGAATATCCGCTATGATAGGAACAATTTCTACCTCTTCTCCGTAGTTAGTAGTCAGCTCTTTATGGATTAAATAGATAGAATTTTCTCCATGGCCTAATAGTAATAACCTTGCAGGAGAAAAACGAACTATCTGGCGACAGAGTTCTGAACCAATTGACCCTCCAGCTCCCGTAACCAAGACTGTCTTACCTTCAATATTGGACTGCAAACTTGTTTGGTCAAGTTTAACTTCTTTTCTCCCCAACAAATCAGCAATATCAATTTCTCTTAATTTGTGTACCTTTAACTTCCCTGTAACAACTTCTTCATACTTTGGCATGGCACTGACTTTAGCGCCTGTCTTTTTACAAAGAGAGAGAATGCGCTCATACTCATCTGGTTTAAGCGACGGAATAGCCACTACTATTTGACTTATCTCATAATTTGCTACAATTTCTGGAATTTGTTCGTCTGTGCCTACAACCTTAATACCATGCAGGAGCGAACCCTGCTTACTTACATCACGATCCACAACTGCAACAATTTTTAATTCTGGTGAGTCTTTTAGAGCGGTTGTGATAAATAAGCTTCCGCCATCCCCTGCTCCGACAACCAAGGTTCTGCTAACTTTACTTTCTTCAACTTCCGTGTAGGTAGTCCCATTCTTAAAACTGTACCACATTCTCCAGCCAAGTCGCATAGATATAGTAAACAAAACAGAAAACATGCAACTAAGTAACAGAAAACGATAACTAATTTTCAGTGACAACGCAATTTCTGTAAGAAAAGTAATAAAATAGGAACCTATTAAAATAAGACTTATGGTACTGAGCGTCTTATAATCTGTGTAACGATTGATGATCGAAAACAATCGAATTTTAAGACCAATTACGAAATAAAGGGCGGCAACTCCTGTTAAAGTTTGTATTAAATTCAAATCTGATAACAGAACATACTCAGATAAGAAAAAGTATGCTACATATCCACTAAAATATATCAGAGTAGCATCAGCTAACATCAAAATAATTCTTTTTTGTGACCGTGTTAGTTCCATTGTCCCCCCAGATTTATATTATCTACTTAGTATTTTCTTTCCCATAGTTCCCGTAATTGCCGTACGCACCATAGATTCCGTATGAGCCATATTTATCCATAGCCACATTGTATTTATTTAAAATAACTCCTAAGAATGGTGTGTCTGTTTGTTCCAGCTGTTCTTTAGCCTTCTGAACTAACTTGCGTTTGACAGCTCCTGCCTCTGTGACCAGGATAGAGGCATCACATTTTTGTGCAATGATGGCTGCATCGATAACAAGACCGATTGGTGGTGTATCGACAATAACATAATCATAATATTTGCGCAAAACATTCATCATAGAGTCAAAGTTTTTGCCCTGAAGAAGTGCTGTTGGATTAGGAGAGGTTTGTCCAGACTCAATGACAAAGAGATTTTCTACATCCGTCTCACACAAACCTTGAGACAGATCCGTCTTTCCTGCTAAATAGTCTGTCAAACCAGTTATTTTCTCTTTTGATTTGAAGACCCCAGACATGACTGAATTTCGGATATCCGCATCAATCAAAATAGTTTTATAGCCAGCTCTGGCAAAAGCAATGGCCAGATTTGTTGAAGTCGTTGACTTTCCTTCATTGGGCTGAACAGAGGTCAAGGCAATAATTTTGAGGTTGTCCCCGCTCAACTGGATATTGGTACGAAGGGCGTTGTAATACTCTTCTGTCTTCTCAATAGAAGCTTTTCTGCTTCTTGATAATTCTAATCTCGGCATACTATCTCCTTATTTCAGTTTATTCATGTCAGGTACAACGCCAAGCAAGGTCAAGCCCATCACTTCTTCAATATCTTCTGGCCTCTTCACTCGGTCGTCTAGAATATCTACCAACAGTACAACTAAAACCATCACAACGCCTCCCGCAAGGAAACCAAGCAACACATTACGACGGATATTTGGTGAAAACGGTTCCTTAGGAACCTCCGCTTCTTCCAAGGTTGTAACATCTGAGACTTTGGTGACAGCAATGATTTTTTCTGCAGCCACTTCGCGAAGCGTATTGGCAATTCGGCTAGCCTCGTTTGGATTTCCATCTGCTACGGTGATTGATACAATCCGTGTATCGGTCGGTACCGCAACCGTCACTTTCGCAGACAAACCAGCTGGTGTCGTTGGCAGATTTAGCTCTGAAATCACGCTCGCTAAAACGTCTTGTGATAAAATGATTTCTTTATAGTCTTTTACCAGATAAGCCCCTGCTTGCAAATCTTGATTTGTCAAAGCGTTGTTGTCAGATTGCTGACGATTGACAACGTAGATCCGTGTCGTACTCTGATAAGAAGGTTTCGCTAAAAACACACTGTAACCCAATGCTAAAATAGCCATTACCAAAGCTGTCAAAACAATCAGAAACTTCCTTTTCCAGACTGTTTTCAACAAGGACAAAACGTCGATTTCAACCATTTGATTTTCTTGATTCATTTTTCTTTTTTCTCCTAAATTAAGATTGATGGTCTATCAATGCGAGGAATCGCTACCGCAATTTAGATAAACTCATCACTTAACAGAATTTCCTGATTTTTTCTAAATATTCGTTCTGCATATGATTCTCCGTATTTCTTAGCAATGATATCATAGGCTTCTTTTAGATATGGTGGACGGGAAGCCAAATTATGCATATCACTCGCTACAAAATGCACCAAATCATGGTCAAGAAAGAATTGAGCTCGTTTTTTCATAAATTTATATTTGTCACCAAACAATTTTGGCTTCAGAACACTGGAGCTGTTAATCTGCATATAACAACCCATATTTATCAACTCACGGACTCTTTTCTCATCATTTTCTAAGCAATGGTAACGCTCAATATGAGCAACTACTGGAGTCAGCCCCAGACGCAAAACATTGCTCAAAGCTGAGTGAATTTCCTTGTAAGGAGTACTCATACTAAACTCAATCAAAGCGTAAGTCGTCCCCCCTAATTTGGGAATCCGCCCCTGCTCTAACTTTTCCAGAACATCACTTGTATAATAAATTTCTGCTCCGTACAAAATCGTCAAATCATCTGCGATTTCCTTGGCCAACTCCTGTACTTGCTTGAAGTTTGCTGCAATCTTTTCTTCCGGAGTCTCAAACATTCCTTTTCTGCGATGAGAAGTTGAAACAATCGTCCTCACTCCTTGGCGATAGCTTTCTTCTAGCAAAGCTCTGCTATCTTCAATCGTATTCGGACCATCATCAACATCAAAAACAATGTGAGAATGAATATCAATCATGTTTTACTTTCCTTCCATAGTATCTTGAATGGCTGCTTTAGCCGCATTCAAGCTATTTTGATCAATTTCCATCATATAAAGACTAGCATCTGGCATGGCATGAGATGGCAGGCCAGTCGTTCCATTTCCCGTTAGGGCTTGGGAAACTACATTATAACTACCACCAGATTCTAGCTGTGTATTCACTAAGTTAACCATGGTTTCAAGGCTCATATTTGTTTGCACAGAATCCTGCAGACCAGAGATAATACCATTGTAATTTCTCAAGGCGTCTGTTGACGTTAATTTCTGGATAATGGCCGCAATGACTTTTTCTTGATTTTTTCCGCGATCGTTATCGCCACCGCTAAGGGAATATCGTTCCCGAACAAAGGTTAACGCTTGTTCTGAGTTCAGAGAGATCGTTCCGATCGGATAGTTTGTATTTCCCACAGTAAATTCCTGGTCATTATAAACATCAATTCCACCAAGTAAGTCGATTAATTTCAAGAAAGAGGTGAAATTGAGACGAACATAATAATTGATGTCGATCCCATAAAGATTTTCTAGGGTGTGAACGGAAGCATCAACACCGTAGATCCCAGCATGGGTTAATTTGTCAGATTGGTTGAGACCGCCGTCTGCGATTGGTACATAGGCATCCCGTGGTGTTGTCGTCAACAAGACTTTCTTAGTCTTACGATTGACTGTCATAATGATATTTACGTCGGAACGAGACACAGATGAAATCGGCCCGTACGTATCAATTCCACTAACATAAATATTGAAGACATCCGCATTTGGATCTTGTTTCCCTATGGCTGTTTCAATCTTTTTAGTTAATTTATAAGAATATATTTTCTTAATCTTGGAAGCGTAGTCTGGATCCTCACTGCGAAGCGTATCCTCAAACACACTATTCAAAACAATGGCCTTTGCTTCCCCGTTTGTCAGAGACCGATAGGCAGCTAAGTAAGATGTTGCTGTGTCAACTGTCAAGTCAACTTTTTTTAGTTGAGCTACATTCTGCGTCAGCGCATTGATGTTGTCAGCATCTGTCCCCGTCGGAGCTAAAACATTTGTTAAATCCTTAACATCTGTAATTTCACTGTCTGCCAGAACAGCAATGCTCATTTCATATTCTGAATAATTAGAAGTAGAATTCAAACCACTTGATAAATCCATCACTTCCTTGAAAGCATACATAGATATAGAGCCTGCAAACAGAGCCAAGACAAGAACAATGCTGGTAGTAACACGCGCCTTATTTTTAAAGATAAGAAAGGCCGATGCGACTGCTACCAGCAGAATGCAAAAAATGGCGACAATATTCAGATATCGGAAAGCCAATAGATTGTAACGAATAATCGTAAAAATTAGCAGGGCTGCTAACAAAGCATAGACACCCAAGAGTGCACTGTTCAGAATTCTAAAACGTTTTGTGTTCTTTGACGAGATCCTTCTTTTATGAGACATTACCGTTAACTACCTTCTATGTAAAATTACTCTAGTCTATTATATCACAAAAGTCCCCCTTTTTTAAGAAATTCTTAAGAATATTACATAATTGTAAAAAGTTTCTACTTTTTTGTGAACAATTTTAAATCTAAAATAGATGCCCTTTTTAAAATCAAAATAAGAAAACGATGCCTTAAAATAGGCACCGCTCGTTTCGGAAATATGTATAAAAATAGCGACGATCATTACTCTGCTAGTCTTGGATATTGACTTAAAAAAAGTAATTCTTTCGTCAAAAATAGCGCTTTGAATTGCTAGCGGTATGAATCTACACTTTTTTGATTTCTAATAAGGATAAAATACTAAACCCATTGGTTACACTTTATTCATTACACTAGTTTGTCTCGGTCAACTTGTTCATAGGCCTGCAGCCCGTCATTGAGCTTATCCCAGATGACTACCTCACCTGCCCGAAGTGACTTCTGCACATCAATGATGCGTTGATTGGAAGAACCGCGGAACTGCAACATGAGATTCTTCTTTGTGATATCAAAACGGCCGTCCACCAAAATGTCAATCAGACTCAACAGCTCCAGCTTATCCTCCGTTTCTAGCATCATCTCCTCCCAGGTGTAGCCCGTCCAGGACCAGATGTCCTTGTCCGGCAGCTCTCTCCGAATCCGCTTGACCAAGGGCAGGAGAATGCCTGTATTGAGAAAAGGCTCACCGCCTAGGAGGGTCAGCCCCTGCACATAGGGCTCCGCTAAGTCTTTCATAATCTGCTCCTCCAGCTCTGGGGTATAGGGAATGCCAGCGTTGAAGGACCAAGTTGCTGCATTATAGCAGCCCTCACAGTGAAACATACAGCCACTGACATAGAGGGAGTTGCGGACACCTTCGCCATCCACAAAGTTAAAGGCCTTATAGTCAATGATTCGCCCTTTACTCAGCTCCTCACTTTTCCATTCTTGAGGTTTGGGATTGTTCATCTTCATCCTCCAAATCAATCCAATAACGCTGACTTCTGTCGATTGTATTTTCGTAAACACCGCCAGCAGAGAGAATGGTACGGCGGCTGGCTTCGTTGTCTTCATCGCAGGTAATCAGCACTCGTTCCAGTCCTTGCTTTCGAGCCTCTGCTAACCCGAGCTCCAGCTGCATCTTGGCCAAACCCTTTCTGCGTTGACTGGGCCGGATAGAATAGCCTATATGCCCACCCTCCACAAATAATTTGTCATTCAAGGACAAGCGCAGAGCTAAAAAGCCCAGAGGCAAGCCGGTCTCATCAAAGGATAAAAATTGGATGGCAGGAACCCAACCTGCTGGCAAGTTTGCCACATCTTCCTTCCGTTCTACAATTTTCAGCCAATCCTCATAATCCTTTGCTCGTTTCCAAGTAGAGCCCATGCCGCCGTGCATGTAGGATTTTGCAGCATCGAACTCCGCAATCATCTCTAATATCGCGTCTTTATCTTCCAAAGTTGGTCGTCGTAACTTCATAAACTATCCTCAATCTAAATCAATCCAATAGCGCTCTTTACCAGCTCGAACATCCTCTAATACTCCTCCATTGGCCAGAATCACTGCTCGACTGGCAGAATTGTCACTATCACAAGTCACTAAAGCACGTTTGATATTTTTACTTTTGGCTACTTGCAAGCCTTGCCGCAGCTGCTCTTTTGCCAATCCTTGCCCACGCGCAGAGGGACGGAGACTATAGCCGATATGCCCTCCTTCTTGAAGCAAATGGTCATTGAGCCGCAAGCGCAGATTGAGAAAGCCCACTGCCTGACCATCTGCAGCAAAAGAGATTAGCTGGATGTAAGGAACAAAACCTTGCGGCAAGCCTAGACCTGCCTCAGCTAGCCGAATTGTTTCCAGCCAGTCCTCGTAGACAAAATCCGCTCCACCAAAGAAGCCATCCTGCCTGCTGCCTGCTGCTTCAAAGTCAGCCAGCATCTCTAAAATTTTTTCCTTGTCTTCTAGCTTCGGTCGTCTCAGTTCCATAGTTCCTCCTGATACGAAGAGAGTGAGACTGCCTTGCGCCCCACTCTGACTTCTATTATTTCTTGTTTTTTTCTAAAAATTGCTGACGCAGTTTGGCCAATCGCTCTTTTTTGCCATTGCCTCCCCGCGAATGTTTTTCATGGAAACGCTGCACCTGAGCCTTTCCTTTGTCATCCAATTGATACTTTCCCATCTTAATTTCCTTCGTACTTAATAGTTGAGCCATTCATGTGCTTGACCCGAGCTGATATTTCCTTGTGGCGGCCATTGACCATTGGGCGGGCTTGCGGATTTCCTAAGTAGCCGCAGGTTCGCTTAACCACGTCAACTGTCTTGGGATCGCTGTTGCCACAGTTTGGACAGGTGAAGCCCCGCTCGGTCGGCGTGAAATCTCCTTCAAAGTTACACTTGTAACAGCGGTCAATCGGTGTATTGGTTCCCAGATAGCCGACCCGATCATAGGCATAGTCCCAGACAGCTTCCAGTGCCTTTGGATTTTGCTGCAGCACAGGATATTCACAGTAGTGAATAAAGCCACCAGAAGCACCCACTTCAGGATAAATCTTCTCAAAGTCCAGCTTTTCAAAAGGTGTTGGATTCTTGCGCACATCGTAGTGGAAGGAGTTGGTATAGTATTCTTTGTCAGTAATATCTGGAACGATGCCAAACTTCTCTGTATCCAAACGGCAAAAACGGTCGGTCAGGCTTTCGGATGGCGTCGAGTAAACAGAGAAATGATAGTCATACTGATCTGACCACTCTTCCACACGGCGTTTCATATCTTTGA
>ERZ773099.689-NODE-689-length-27208-cov-11.676721_pt1 | contig 27208 bp, 18 predicted proteins | sample MGYA00511120_ERZ773099 | MGnify/ENA primary metagenome ERZ773099 (study PRJEB29015, sample SAMEA2738012) | human oral metagenome | biome: human oral; feature: human-associated habitat; material: dental | place: China | collected 2104 ... | reverse complement strand
CCGACTCCGGGTACCTGACCCGCCGCCTGGTGGACGTCTCCCAGGACGTCATTGTGCGCGAGGAGGACTGCGGCACCCGCAAGGGCCTGACCAAGCGCATCTTCTCCTGGCGGAAGATGCACGAGCCCTCCGAGGAGGAGGTGGCCCGGGGCGTCGAGGCCTACCCGGTCCCGGCCGGGCCGCAGGACGAGGGCGCCTTCAAGCAGCCCAGCGAGATCCTGGGCACCACGGTGTTCGGCACCACGCTGGCCCGCAACGCCGTGGACGCCGCGGGCAACGTGGTCATCCCCGCCGGCACCGACCTGGGCGACGAGGAGATCCGGGCCGCCATCGACGCCGGTATCGAGGAGATCGCCGTGCGCTCGGTGCTGACCTGCGACTCCACCGTGGGCACCTGCGCCGCCTGCTACGGCCGCTCCCTGGCCACCGGCAAGCGGGTGGACATCGGCGAGGCCGTGGGCATTATCGCCGCCCAGTCCATTGGCGAGCCGGGCACGCAGCTGACCATGCGTACCTTCCACACCGGTGGTGCGGCCGGCGCCGCCGACATCACCCAGGGTCTGCCCCGCGTCCAGGAGCTCTTCGAGGCCCGCACCCCCAAGGGCGAGGCCGCCGTGGCCGAGGTCGCCGGCACCCTGGCCATTGAGGACGACGATGAGGGCAAGCGCCTGGTCATTAAGCGTGAGGACGGCGAGGAGGACGTGGTCATCCCCGTCTCGCGCCGCCAGCGCCTGCTGATGGTCGGCGGCGTCCACGTCGAGCCCGGGCAGGCCCTCACCGAGGGGCCGGTGGACCCCAAGAAGATCCTGCGCCTGCGGTCCGTGGGCGACACCCAGCGCCACCTCGTCAACGAGGTCCAGGAGGTCTACCGCTCCCAGGGCGTGGACATCCACTCCAAGCACATTGAGGTCATTGTGCGCCAGATGATGCGCCGCGTGACCGTGCTGGACCCCGGTGACACCGACCTCCTCCAGGGCGACCTGGTGGACGTCATGACCTACCGGGCCGAGAACCGCCGGGTCATGGCCGAGGGCGGCAAGACGGCGTCGGGGCGCACCGAGCTCATGGGGATCACCAAGGCCTCCCTGGCCACGGACTCCTGGCTGAGCGCCGCCTCCTTCCAGGAGACCACGCGCGTGCTCACCGAGGCCGCCATGAACGGCAAGTCCGACCCGCTGCTGGGCCTGAAGGAGAACGTCATCCTGGGCAAGCTCATCCCCGCCGGGACGGGCCTGGCCCGCTACTCCGACATCGAGGTGGAGCCCACCGAGGAGGTCAAGACGGCGCTCCTCACCCGCGTGGTGACCTCCCAGGAGATGTTCACCAACGATGGGGCGCCCCTGGACGACGTGCCCTACGAGGGGGAGTTCCGGACGGAGTTCCCCAACGAGTTCCACGCCGACTTCTCCGAGGAGGACCACCGAGTCTGAGCCGTCGGCCCGGGTACTCCGGCCGGTGCCGGCCCGGGGCCGGCACCGGGGCCACGGTGGGGGCGGCAGACGATCCCGTCTGCCGCCCCCACCCGTGTACCTACCCGGTGGGGCCGTGGAGGCGTACCCACGGCCGCCCCGGCCCCGCGTTGGTGGGGGACCTACCCGGTGGGGCCGTGGAGGCAGCGGGCGGGGCGGTGGGCTGTCGCCCGGCCCAGGCGGGGCGTCGGATGAACTCAGGGTGCCTTCCGCTGAGGACGGGGTACGCTGAGGGCGGGGTCCGGCCCCGGCGGGGCGTCGGCATGGGAGTGAGTTCCTAGACGGGTCCAGACGCCAGGGACTAAGGTCCGAAAACGCGCGGGATACAGGAACTTGTACCGCCGCGACACCCCGCATCCCATCGTCCTGCTCACAGCGGTGTAACCTGCCTCAGAAGCCCTCGCCCTGGACCGCTCCGCCAGGCCCTGTCGCCTGCGGGCTCCCTCGGCCGCCAACCCCTCATCCCCAAGGTCCTTTATGAGCCCGAGATCCTCCCAACGCCGCGTCATTGTCACCGGGATGCCGGTCTCCCACGCGCCCCTGCCCCAGGGGGCTCCCACCCCGCCCCCCGGTGCCCCGCGCACGGCGCCTCCGGGCCCCGTGCAGCCCCCGGCGCAGGCGGCGCCCGCGCTCAGCGCCACACGCCTGGCCCAGATGCGCCAGGACGCCCAGGCGCGCACCCAGGACGTCCTGCGCCGCGCCCAGGTCGTGCACGCCGCCGCCGCCGACCTGCGCGTCAGGGACCTGGAGGCCCTGGACGCCCAGGCCACCGCCCTCCAGCAGCGCATCGAGGGCGAGCGGCGAGCGCGCCGCGCCCAGGCCGACCAGGCGGCGCAGGCCGAGTGGCAGGCCGCGAGCACCGCCCTGCGCTCCCTGGTCACCGAGCTGGCCCCCGGCGTGGCGGGCAGCCCCCTGGACGCCGGGACGCAGGCCGACGACGGCACGGCCGACCCGGCCCGGTTCCTGCGGGTGGGTACGGCCCAGATCCCCCGGGGCGCCCCGGCCGGCCCGTCTGGCCCGGCTGCCTCGCCCAGCCCGGCCCGGGACGGGGCCGTGGGCGACGCGACCGCGGACCGGACCGCGGACCAGGTGGCGGCCCTGGCCCCGTTCCTGTGCCGCAGCCACTGGCACCTCCGCGGCTCCACCCGTCAGGCCCAGGAGCTGGTGCTCTCCGCCCTGACCCGCGTCATCGGGCAGGTCCCCCTCAAGCACCTGCGTGTCCTCGTCTTCGACCCCCGCGTCACCGGCGTCGTCGGGCCCCTCAGCCCGCTGCGGGCCGCCTCCGGGACGTCCTTCCCGCCCCCCGTGGCCGATCCCGGGGCCCTGGTCGCCGCCCTGCGCCAGGCCCTGGAGGCCACCACGCAGAACGCCGAGCGCATTGCCGTGGCCGGTGCCAGGGACCTGCTGGACCTGTGGCGCCGGGAGGGCGAGGCCAGCGGCGTCCTGACCGTCGTGGTGCTCCTGGACCACCCCTACTGCGTGGACGACCAGCTGAGCCGGGTCCTGAAGCAGGTGGCCGCCATGAGCCCGGGCTCGGGCCTGCACCTGGTGGTCCAGTCCGACCCCGCCTACGGCCCCTCGCAGGTGCCGCCGGGCCCCTGGCTCACCCTCTGCGCCCAGGACGGCTGCTGGCAGGTCCCCGGCCTGCCGGGTACCGTCCGCGTCGCCCACGACGGCGCCCCCGCCCTGGACGCCGTCGAGCACGTCATCCGCCAGGCCGTGCAGCGCAGCCGCAGCGTCACCGGACCCAGGATCCCCCTGGTGGAGCTCATTGGCGACGACATGGAGCGTCCCTGGACGGGCTCCTCGCGCGACAGCCTGGAGGCGGTGGTCGGGCGGGTCGGGCGCGAGCCGCTGGTGCTCTCCTTGCGCACCGAGAACCCCCCGCACCCCAACCTCCTCATTGGCGGCGCCGTGGGGCAGGGGAAGTCCAACCTCCTGCTGGACATTGTCTACTCCCTCGCGGTGAGGTACCCGCCCGAGGAGCTCACCATGCTCCTGCTGGACTACAAGCGCGGCCTGGAGTTCGCGCGCTTCGCCCCGGACGAGGACGGGCAGAACTGGCTGCCCCACGTCTCGGTGCTTTCCCTGGAGTCCGACCAGGAGTTCGGCGTCGCGGTCCTGGACTACGTGCGCCAGGAGCTTGAGCGGCGCTCAGAGCTGTTCAAGGACGCCGGGGCCAGCTCCATCGTCGCCTACCGCCGGACCACCGGTGAGGTCATGCCCCGCATGCTGGTCATCATCGACGAGTTCCACGTCATGTTCGAGGGCGACGACGACCTGGTCGACCAGGCGGTGGCGATCACCGAGACCATTGCCAAGCAGGGGCGCGCCTACGGCATCCACCTGCTCCTGGCCTCCCAGACGGTCTCGGGGATATCGGGCCTGCGCGCCAAGGGCGACTCCATCTTCGCCCAGTTCCCCCTGCGTATGTCCCTGAAGAACACGGCCCAGGAGTCCGAGGCCATCCTGTCCCAGCACAACCGCGCCGCCGCCGAGCTGACCTACCGCGGTGAGGTGGTCCTCAACCGCAACTTCGGCCACGACCCGGCGGGATCCAACGTACGGGGCACCGCCGCCTGGGCCCAGAGCGAGGTCATGGCCGTCCTCCAGCAGGGCCTGTGGTCCCGCGGGCACGCCGCGCCTCCCCTGGTGTTCCTGGGCGCCGAGGAGGCGCGCTGGCCGACGGCGCACCTGGAGCGCCTCCGGGGGACCGGTGCGCCGAGCGCGCCCAGGCTGTGGCTGGGGCGCCCCGTGGCGGTCAGTGACGCCCCGAGCGTCCTGGAGCTGGACACCGACGTCGACCAGGGCGTGGTGCTGGTCGGCTCGGGGGAGGAGCTGGCCGGGGCCGTCATGGGCTCGGCGGTCCTGACGGCGCTGGCCACCACGCCGCAGGAGGCCTCCCTGCTGGTCCTGACCGGGCTCGACCAGCTCCCCGGGCGCCTGGAGGCCGCCGTGGACGCCTGGCGGCAGGCCGGACGCGGCGTGCGCGTGGTGGGGCGCACCGAGGTCGCCCGGGTGCTGGTGGAGGAGGTCGCCCCGCTCCTGGCCGACGGCGCGCCCCACCCGATGCTCATGGTGGGCGTGGGCCTCCAGCGGGTGGTCGGTATGAGCCGCCCCTACCAGGCGCCCGCCACCGCGTCGGCGGACTCGGCGCTGGTGGACTCGGCGGCGGGGGCCTCAGGCGCCGCGCCGGGGGCCACGCCGCCGGGGAGCGGGGACCTGGCGGTGCCGGGGTCTGTGGACCTCCTGGGGCCGGCGGACGCCGCGGAGCCGGACTGGGACGCCCGGGCGGCCGGGATCGACCTGGGCGCCGGCGGCTGGGAGGGCGCGGGGGCGGGCGCCCTTGGGCTGGCGCCGGAGCCGGTGACGCCGGCCTCGGTGCTCCAGCAGGTGTTCACCGACGGCGGCCTCCAGCAGGTGTTCGCCCTCGGGTGGTGGACGACCCTGCGCGCCATGGGACGGGACCTGGGCCAGTACCAGCGTCCCGGGGTCCGCGCCACGGTCCTGCTGCGTCTGGGCCTGGCCGACCTGCGCGAGCTCACCGGCCCGCACACCAAGCCCCTGGGCCGCGGGCCGCGCGTCGGGCTGCTGGACCACGCCAGTGACGCCGAGATGCAGGTCCTGGTGCCCCTGGCGGCACCGGACGCCTCGGTGGTGGCGCAGCTCGCCGGGCAGGGTGCCCGAGGACCGGGCCGGCCCGCCGTCCAGGACGCCGGGGGACCGCACCAGGGTGCCGGGCAGTCCTCCCCGGTCGGTACCCAGCGCCCCGGTGGGCAGGAGGACGTGGCATGAGCGGCTACCAGGACTACCTCGACGCGCTGGAGGTGCTGGGCAGCGCGGCCGAGCGCGCCGCCCGGGCACGGGATCAGGCCGGTGACCACGGGCGTGATGACCTGCGCCACGCCGCCATGGACCGCCGGGAGCACGAGCAGGAGTGGGACCGGATCCTCACGGAGACCACCCACCTGTCCCGCTCGGCCCAGACCCTGGCGCGCTCCCACGGCCTGCCGGTGGCCGAGGCCGCCGAGGCGCCCGGCGTCCCGGCCGACCCGCCCAGGGACCTGGCCGGGTGCGGGCGTGCCGTGCGCGGCCTGCGGGCGGACCTGGACGCGGCCCAGGAGCTCTGGCGCGGGGTCGATACCGCCCAGGTCCCTGCGGCCCCGGCGGCGCCGCCCGCCCCTCCCACGGCCCCGGCCGCACCGATCTCGCCCACACCGGTACCGGTCGCGCCGCTCTCGCCCGCGCCGTCCGCCGAGCCGGCCCCGGCACCGGCCTCCCCGGCACTAAAACTTGTCCTCGCCGTCGTCCTGGTCATTGCCGTGGTGTGCGGGATAATCGCGTTCGCGTGACACCACCTGCTACGAGAGAGTCACCGTGAGCCCCCAGAAACGTCGTCTGATCCAGGTCGGTCCCCAGCCGGTCAGCCTCCAGCCGGTCAGCCTGGCCCCCGACACCGTCCCCGCCCAGACGCTCCAGCGCCCGCCCTCCGCCCTGGAGCGGCGTCGCCGCCGTGAGCCCCGCTCGGGTGAGCTCCTACAGGCCGTGCGGAACCTGGACCTGACGCAGGACGCCGCCTACCGCGCCGAGCTGGCCACGTGGATCGAGGACGCCTACACCGAGCGGATGGGCGGGGTGCTCCTGGGCCTGTTCGCCCGGTGCCACCTGGGGCCGCCCTACGTCGACCACCGCCTGACCGTGGTCGGCCACATCCTGGAGCACTACCGTCCCACGGACATTGTCCCTCCGCCCTTTGACGCCGCTCGCACCCTGGCCCGGTCGCCGGTCTACGAGTACGTCGAGGTCTACTCCGACGGCGATATCATTCCCGTCCTCGCTGACGGCTCCGTCTCCTGATACTCCGCACCCTCCCTGCCCCACCCACTGAAAGGATACCTCATGGCGGACGGATATATTGACATAAGCCCCATTATCAACGCTATTGAACAGGTCGGTGACAACGTCTCCGTCGTCAGGCACGACATCAACCAGGTCGGCAATAGCGTCAATATTATTGACGGCAAGCTGAGCAGCACCCAGGAGGAGCTGGCCGACCTGCGGCGCAGGTTCGAGGAGTACGTGGAGCAGGCCGAGCGCACCGCCAACGTCCAGCGGGCCGAGACCAAGGTCGGCACCCTCAAGGCCGACCTGGAGCGCGAGTTCGGCCACTACAAGGTGGTGCGCCGCTCCAGCGTCGGGCTGCTCCAGGCCTTTGACGTGGGCAACGTCTCGGAGTCCACGGCCAGCCAGGTCAGCGAGGAGCTCATGATCCAGACGCCCCGCTACTGGCTCGCCCCGGCCCTGGTGGCGCTGGCCGCCTGGTCGCGGGACGACGAGGAGGTCTGCAAGCGCTCCGTGACGGAGGCCTACGCCCGCAGCCAGGCCAAGACCGCGCTCTTCTTCGCCCTGGTCCTGCGCCGCCAGGGCCGGGAGGCTGAGTCGGCGCGGTGGCTGCGCCACTACCTGGCCGCCTGTGACCCGCAGGCGCTGACCCGTGAGTTCGCGGTCATCCTGGAGGCCGCCTCCCAGGGGCAGTTCGGCCCCCACGGCACGGCCCTGGTGCGCGCCCAGCTGACCGACTGGACCACCCACCTGCGCACGGACGACAAGGTCGTGGCCGAGCAGGTGCGCAGGTGGCAGCAGGAGATCGGCCTGTGCCAGGGTGTCCTGGACCCCGCCGAGGCGAAGATGCTGCGCCGCCTGACCCCGCCGCCGAGCTTTGCCCGGGTCAAGGCCCAGGCCGAGGCGGTGACCGCGCTCAGTGCCTGCGCGAGGAAGTACGAGGCCATTAAGGACTCCGAGTTCACCTCCGGCGGGGTCATCTCCGGCCTCCTGGACGACCTGCTCATCCAGCTGGTCACGGAGTACGACGACGAGGAGCTGCCCCTGACCCGTGAGGTTGCCTACCAGGACGCCATTATCGACACCGGCGGTGACCTGGACCGGGCCCGGGCCAAGGCGGACCAGGAGATCTCCGTGCTCGACGAGCGCGTGGACGCGGTGACGCTCCAGACCAACGCGGCGATCGCCCCCGACTCCCTGGGGGTGTCGGTACGCACCCAGCAGGTGGCCATTGGCGCGGGCAAGGAGGACTTCCGTACGGCGGTCAGGGCCTACGCCAAGAAGTACCGCATGGAGCACGTGTCCAACGTGCCGCTCAACCTCGCCCCGGACCACCACGCCACCGCGCAGAACATGGGGTTCCCCGGTTTCTCCACCTCGACGGAGGTCGATGAGAACGTCATGGCCACGCAGCTGCGCCAGGTGTGGGAGCAGACCTTCGCCGACTACATCCACCAGGTGTCGTTCAAGAACTCGCAGATGGTCCTGCCCATTGCCGTCGCCCTCGGCGTCTCCCTCCTGTTCCTTATCGTGAACTGGGCCGTGGGGATCCTCGTCCTGCTCGTGGCCGGGGGCGTGGCGGCCTTCGTGATTATGCAGATGCAGAATCAGGCGCGCGACCGGGTCAACAAGGCCGTCGCGGTCAAGGAGGCGGCCTACATGAAGTCCTTCACCATGCTCCAGGACGCGCGCGCGGAGTTCGAGGACCTGGAGATGCTCTACGAGGAGCGGGACGCGGACGAGGACGAGCTCCTGCGTGTGATTGACGTGTGGCCCGACGGGGACAACAGCAAGAAGGAGAACTGACCATGACCGACACGCCTCGGAGCACCACCCCTGCAGACGTACCCACCTCCTCCGCGGTCTCCCCCGCGGCGGCCTCCACGCCTGTCCCCTCCGCGCCCTCGGCGGACTCCGCGGGCTCGGTGCCTGTCCCCTCGGCGCCCCCTATCCCGGCCACGGCGGTGCCGGTGGCCCCGGGCTCCACGTCCTCGGCGGCCTCTGCCACCGGGGACCTGGTGGACGCCGTGCCGACCTCGCTGCCGTCGTCGGGCACCGCGGCCTCGGCCTCCTCGCCTGCCGCGCCCCTGGTCACGGCGGCCTCGGTGCCTGCTGCGCCCGCTGCTCCTGCTGCGCCGGTGCCCGTGCCGCCGGTGCCTGCGCCCCCGGTGCCTGCACCTTCTGGGTCCCAGGCTCCGGTGCCCTCCGCCCCTGGTGCCTCCCCGGTGCCTGCGGCCTCGGCAGCCTCCGCCCCTACTGTCGTATTGCCCACGGGTATGCCGCCCGTGCCGCCGCCTCCTGTGCCGGCTGGGCCGGTGCCCGCGCCGCCGGTGCCTGCCTCTGGTGCGTTCCCGGCCTCCGCGGCCTCGGCTCCCGCCGTCTCCGCCCCGTCGGCCCCGCCCGTCTCCGCCCCGTCGGCACCCACCGGGGCGGTGCCCGTGGTGCCAGCGGCCTCCGTGCCCGTGCCTCCGGTGCCCGCGCCCCCGGCGCCGACAGCGCCTGCCGCCTCGTCGGTCCCGGTACCTCCGGCTCCTTCCCCAGGTACGTCCGCGGCCCCGGCGCCCGCAGCGTCAGCCGTCCCCGGTGCCCCGGCGGCGCCCGCGGCGTCGACGACGCCCCTGGTGCGTCGCCCGCGGCGCGTGCCGCGCTTCCTGCCGCCCAAGCCCGCCAAGCCGGACACGGTCCTGGACCGTAAGGACCTGCTGGCCCGCACGCGCGACAGGACGGGAGGGCCGGTCCTGTCGTCCGGGACCAAGGTCGCCGGGAACCTGCCCTCGTGGTCCCCGCTGCCGCCCCACGAGATCCTTACCCGTCCGCGGGGGCGTGCGTCATGACCGGGTCCGCTACCGGCGCCAGCGCGTACAAGATCTGGGTGACGACCCTCAAGGCCTGGTCCCGGGACCCCTCCACCAGCCTGGACGCGCTCCCCGCCCTGAGCACCGAGTCCTTCAGCGCCGCAACCTCCAGGCGGTTCAACGACCACCTCACGACCGCGGTCAACACCATGATGTCGGGCTGGGTCGGCAGCTTCCAGCGTGACCTGCAGGCAGCCGTGGGCAACGGTGACCTCCACGCCGTCCAGCTCGCCCTCGTGGGGGCCCGGCGTCGGCTCCTTCCCCGGCTCCGGCTGTGCCAGCACCCGGGACTGCCCCCGAAGACCAGCTCCGCGCTCATGACGTTCATGCGCGACGATGTCACCAACCTTCAGAAGCAGGTCGAGAACATCGCCTCCGGCAACGACCAGCTCACGCGCGCGGTGAGGGAGAACTCGCTCATGCGCGTCTTTGACGACGGCTACGTCGACGGCTCGGCGATTATCAGGATGGCCGACGCCGCCAGTGCCCCGCCGGTCAGCCAGGAGCCGCCGCAGTCAGCCCCCTCTGCCGGTGCCTCCCGCTGGTCCAGCCTGTTCAAGCGGCGATCCCACTAAGGAGTTTCAGATATGGACGGACGACAGACCGCCGAGGAGGTCCGCAGGTTCCTCAAGGCGCGTGTTCCTGTCATTGTCATGAGGACGGTGGAGCCCACGCGGGCGCTGGCCATTGTCAACGAGATGGCCAATGACTTCAGGCAGATGCCCTTCTTCTCCTACACGCGCACGGAGGGGCTGCGGGAGGTCCTCTCGGACTCGGCCGTGACGGACGACTACTCCCTGGTGGCCGCCCTGGACCAGGCCCAGCAGACCTTCAGGTCCCGGGCGAACGTCAACTTCGTCTTCTCCGACCTGGAGGACCTGGAGAACGACTCACCGACGTCCCGGCACTTCGCCCAGCTGATCCACCTGGCCGAACGCAACTCGTGCGCGATCATCCTCATTGGCGACCGCCCGGTCTGGTCGGGGCTGAGCCGCCTGGGAATGACCACGACGCTGGACGTGCCCACCGTCGAGGAGCTCTACGAGGTGGTCAGCTCCACGATCGAGCCCTACCGCCTGAGTATCCCGATCGAGTGGCAGGACCTGGAGATCCACCGTGCCGCCGAGATACTCAGCGGGGTGACGGAGGGGGAGGCCATTAACGTCATCTCCACCCTCCTGGCCAAGGAGGAGGTGCGTAACGATGACCTGGCCGAGCTGAGCCAGTTCAAGGACCGCATCTTCGGGGCCCTGGCCGGTCTGGAGAGGGTACGTCTTCAGGAGGACTACAAGGTCGGCGGCCTGGAGAACCTCAAGGAGTGGCTGACCAGCAAGCAGCGCCTCATGACCGGGGACCTGACCGGCTGGGGCGTGCGTCCCCCCAAGGGCGTGCTGCTCTGCGGCGTCCCCGGCTGCGGGAAGTCGCTGTCCGCCAAGGCGATCGCCCAGGAGTGGGAGCTGCCGCTCTACCGTCTGGACATGGCCGCGATCATGGGCATGTACGTGGGGGAGTCCGAGTCGCGCCTGCGCGAGGCCCTGGCCACGGCGGACCGGGCCGCCCCCTGCGTCCTGTGGATCGACGAGATCGAGAAGGGGCTCGCCTCGGGGGCGGGGGACAACTCGGTGACCCGTCGGCTCATTGGCCAGTTCCTGTTCTGGATGCAGGAGTCCACCTCCAAGGTCTTCCTCGTGGCGACGTCCAACGACGTCTCCACCCTCCCGCCGGAGCTGCTGCGCAAGGGACGGTTCGACGCCGTCTTCTTCGTGGACCTGCCCACCGAGGAGGAGCGTGAGGAGATCCTGCGCCTGTGCTTCCGCCGTTACACCCAGTGCGAGCTGACGCTGGACCTGCTGCGCGACCTGGTGATGCTCACCGACGGCTTCGCGGGCTCGGACATTGACGCCGTGGTCAACGAGGTCGCGGAGATCATGTACACCCGGCAGAGCCGCGTCCTGCCTGACGACCTGACGATCACCCAGCACTTCCGCGCCGTCGTCCCCTTCTCCCGGTCCAACCCCGAGGAGGTGGCCGCGATCCGGCAGTGGGGGCACACCCGGGCCGTCCCCGCCGGACGGGTGGAGCGCACCGAGACGGGGGTGGGCTCGGCCCCCAGTCGCCGCGTCTTTATGGGCGGGGGCGTGTAAGGGCACCCGGGCGTCGTGCTCACGGCCTGACGCCCGCTGGTGAGAGGCGCCCTGGGCGCGGGACGGACGCTCGTCCCGCACCCAGGGCGCCTGCGGCCGTGGGCCCGGTGCGGGTGAGCGGGCCGGCATTATACGCTCAGCACGTTCTAATGTCAGGCGGGTATTGCGGGAAAGGGGGCAGGTTATTGTCCTCGGTTCCCCGTGTACCGGTCGGTGACAATATGCTAGTGTCCGCCTCAAGAAAGATATAGGCACGGGTTTCTCGGCAGGCGATGGTGCTCCTGTCGCGACCACGTGTCATTAAGGTCCAGGTGACGGGGTGACGCTCATGCTCGCACGAGCTCAGGGTATTCGGCTGCTTCCGGGTGCGAGGTGCCGGCTGGGCGCGCTGCTCGTGGCCGTTGTACTGGTGGTGTCCGGGTGTCGGCTTCCCGCCTCCGGCAGCGGGTCGGAGGCGGCCTCATCGGCTCCCTCGGCGTCAGCGACGTCGGGGGAGACCGAGGCGGCCGCCAGTGCCACGCCCGGGTGCTCCACCATGAGCGGTGAGCAGGCCCTGAAGGAGTGGGGGCCCAGCGTGCCCTCGGCGTGGGACGGCCTGACGGGCGACGACCCGCGCACCTGGGACCTGGAGGGCGCCGAGGTCAGCACCTGGGACCCCTGCGCCGCCCTGTCGTGGATCACCCTGAGCATCCACAGCCCGGCCCTGTCCTCCCCGCGCCACATTATGCTCTTCCACCGCGGCCAGTACCTGGGCACGGCCACCGCCCGCCCCTACGCCTACGCCCCCCAGATCCGGCGCACCGCGGACGACGCCCTGGCCGTGACCTACACCTGGGCCCGGCCCGGGGAGGCGCCGGCCACCGCCTCGGGCGCGTCCCCGGTCACCCTGACCTGGGACGAGGCCACCGGGAGCGTACGTCTGGAGGGGGAGCTGCCCGAGGCCACCGACCCCAGTGACACCGACCAGGTCCCCGCCCCCGTGCCCGGTGCCTTCCCCGGTGCCGGCGGCCCCAGGCCCGCCGGTGCCGTGCCCGTCACGACTATTGCCTACCCGGGTCAGAGCCTGGAGACGGCCATTCTCGTCACCCCCTCCGGCAATATTGGCTGCGACCTCGGCCCCGATGAGTATTACGGGGGGTGCGGCATATCCAGTTACATTCAGGACAAGCCCTTTGGCGTTAATGAGATCGGCTATTCCCTGTGGTGGGTCGCCGGGTTCAGCTCCTCCGGGGTCCCCCATATGGCCACGCGCGGGGGCGCGTCAGTCTACCTGCTGGGCCAGGAGAACCCCCGGGACTACCTGGCGCCCATGGTGGTCGGGTACGGGCAGGTCGTCTACTACCGGACCCTCGTGTGCGCCTCCGCCGAGAACGGCCTGACCTGCTGGAACACGGCCACCGGCCACGGTGCCTTTATGAACCGCACCACCACCCTCTTCTTCTGAGGGGCCGGCAGGGTGGAGCGCACGCAGCGGAACATTTTGCGCAGAGGGTAACCGATTGCGCAGAAAGTTACCTAGATTCGTTACCTTCTGCACAAAACGTTGCCCTGTGCACAGAATGTTCCCCTAGCCCCACCCACGGGGCTGCGGTCCTAACGCCTCCCCGGGCGGCGGAGCCTCACCGGCAGGTGGGTGATACCCAGGCTCCGCGCGGCCTCGGCCCTGTGGCGTCCGCCGCTTATGCCTACGCCACCGTCGGGCAGCTCATCGCCGGCCATGCTCCTGTCGCCCAGGAACACGTCGTACGCGGCGGCGAGCCTGCGGTTCTCCGGAGCGGATCCCTCGTGGTCGAGGCGGGCGAAGTCGTCCCGGGTCATTCCGGCGTCGAGGCCCGGGAGTATGCGGCTGTGCCAGGTGCTGACCAGCCAGGAGTAGTCATCAGGGCCGCGGCCGTGGTTGCCGACGTCGACCGGATCGTCAACGACCATGCTGTCGACGGCGACCATTGTCAGGCCACGTTCAGCCAGGACCGAGGCCGCCGTGCTCCGGGGCGGGCTCCCGTCTCCCGACGGCTCCCCGGGAGCACCGGTGTCCCCGCTGAGTCCGGCGCCTCCACTGAGTCCGGCACCCCCGGCGGCCGTGGCCCCGCCGGCCCCGGCGCCCCCACTGAGTCCAGTGCCTCCGGTGGTTGTGCCCCCGCCAGGACCGGTGCCTCCGGTGGCTGTGGCCCCGCCAGGACCGGCGCCCCCACTGAGTCCGGCGCCGCTGGCGACTGTGGCCCCGCCGGAACCGGTGGCCCCTACCAGGGACTGGGCGAACTGCTGGGCGTAGGGCGCGAAGGCGGCCAGCTCCTCCATGGCCCGCCCCAGGCTCGCAATGGCGGCGTGGGCGCTGGTCGCCGCACGCCCCTCCTCCGGGCAGCCCGTGCCCCGGGGCAGCCGGGCCGACGCCGAGCGGAGCCTCTGGGCGCCTTCTGCCGCGGTGCGCTGCACCCGGCCCGCCTGCTGGCCCAGGCTCTGGACGCTCCTGGCCACCTGCTGGATCTGGGACGGCACCGGCTACCTCCTTCTGCGGGCCTCGGCCCGCTCCCGGGCGGCCGCCTCCTGTGCCATGACGCTCAGCCTCCCGCTGAGCGCCGTCGCCTGGGCGGCCGAGTCCTGTGCATGCTGCTGCGCCGTGCGGGCGTGGGCGGCGAACATTGTCAGGTGGTGGTGGAGGTCGCGGTCGATACCCGTCGAGCTCCCCGCCAGGACGCTGTTGACGCCGTCGCTCAGGGCCGTTGCCAGCCTGGCCATCTCGGAGATCCAGCCGGCCGTCTGCCCGAGGCCCCGGGCCGCGGTTCCGGCCTCAGCAGCCTGCCGGGACAGGGCCTGGGAGTCCGCCATCCCCGCGTCACAGGCTTGCGGCGTACTGGTTCGCCGTCTGGCTCAGGCGCGCCAGGGCCTCGACCGCCGCGTGGACCTTGGTCTTGGCCTCCTGGATCGAGGCGGTCATGACCCGGTCCTTGCTCTGCGCGGACCCCCCGATCGTGGCCTGCACCTGGGCGCTCTGCTGGGCGAAGGCGGAGTCGAACTGGGCCAGCTCCTGGCCGGTGCGCCGGGCGGCCTGCCCCAGGCCGTTGATCTGCTGCTTGAGCTGCTGGAGCTGGGACACGTGATCCTCCTTGAGCGGGAAGCGGGCACGGGGTGCTGTGCCCAGGGCCATTGTAGGCGGCCGACCGACGGGTCCGCCCGCCTGCGGCGGGCCAGTTCCTGCCTGTTTTGCGGGGGCGGCTGGCTAGGAGCTAGGCGGGCGCGGGCTCGGCGTCCCCTGGCGTGGCACGGCGGACCACGGGCCTACCGGGCAGCAGGTACCTGTGAGTAGGCTGAGTCCGTTATTCTCTGTGTTGCTTCCGGCTCCTGTAAGGTTTGTCATGTCAGATACCGTCTCGACCCGCCGTTCCCGCATCGCCCTCATTGACGACCACGCGGTCCTGGGCGTCGGGGTGTCCACCATGCTGGCCCCTGTCACGGACCTGCGCTTCCTGGGCACCTACCCGACCCTGCAGGCCATGGTGGTGGACCTGGGGCACGAGGGCGCGCCCGACGTGGTGCTCCTGGACCTGCTCCTGGACGACCGCTCCGACCCGGCCGCCAACGTCACCGCGCTCCAGGCCCTGAACTGCGCCGTCGTCGTCTACACCTCCGGGGACGACGTCTACCTCATGCGCCGGGCCTGCGAGGCCGGGGTCCTGGGCATTGTCCGCAAGTCCGAGGACCCCCAGGTCCTGATCGACACGATCCGTGCCGCGGCCCACGGGGAGCTGACCCCCTCCCTGGAGTGGGCCAGCATCCTGGACTCCGACACGGCCTTCGTCCTGGGGTCCCTGTCCGAGCTGGAGCGGCAGATCCTGGCGCTGTACGCCTCCGGGGCCCAGGCGGACTACGTCGCCCGCCGCGTGGGCCGCAGCGTGAACACCGTCAACAAGCGCATTAACGCCATCCGCCAGCGGTTCATGGACGTGGGACTGCCCGCCGCCAGCAGGGTGGACCTCCTGCGCCGGGCCCAGGACGCCGGGCTGATCCCCACCATCCTGCCCATAGACCAGCAGCAACCATGACGGCTCGTCTCACAGGGGAGCTCACGGCAGCCGCCACCGTGGTGCTGACGGCGGCGATCAGCGCCGTGGGGGTGGTCTACCCGGTCCTCTCCCTGGTCCGCCACCCGCAGGTGCTCGGCGCCCAGACCTGGGCCACCCTGGCGGCCGTGGTGCCGGTCCTCCTCTCGCCCCTGGTGCCCCTGGTGGTCCTGCTGGTGGGGGTCGGTACCACCAGGTACCGTCCAGGTGGCCTGGCCAGCGGTATCGAGACCCTCGCCGGGTGGGCGCGCACCACCTCCTGGCTCTACGTCCTGACCTACCTGGCCGGCAGCCTCAGCCTCGTCGTCACCTTCGCGGTAGACCCCCGTACCCGCGCCGCGCTGGGCTCCGCACCGGTCCTGCCTCTCCTGCCCGCCTCCTACCTGGCGGTGGTCGTGTGGCGCCACCCGTGGCGCCTGGCCGCCGGGATCGGCGCCATGAGCGTCCTCCAGGTGGTCGTGCGCTCCGTGGTGGGAGGGGAGGGCCTGACCGAGGTGCTGCTGGCCACCAGCTACGACGTCGTCCTGACCGGGACCTGCTCCTACCCGGTCACCTGCCTCCTGGCGCGCGCCCAGTGCGTGGACCAGGAGGACGCCTCGCGCCACGCCAGCCAGGCCCGCACCCTGGTGGCCGCCAGCCGCCTGGAGGGCCAGGAGAGGGCCCGGCGCCTCACCCACGACCACGTCCTGGCCGCCCTCCTGGCGGTCCTGCCCTCCCGCGGCCTGGACGCCGACCAGGTCCACCAGCAGGCGCACCATGCCCTGGACGCCCTGGACCCCTCGCCCGACACCGGCCCGCCACGGGACCTGGACCAGCTCACGGGCCTCCTGGCCGCCTGGTGCCGGGCCCACACCACCCCCGCCTGCACCTGGCAGGTCGACGCCGGCCCCACCCGGCGGTCGGCTGGGGCAGGGGACGTGGTCGGGGCGGGGGAGAGCGCGGTGGGGGAGGCCGGAGCGGGTCCAGGGTCCCGGCCCCTGCCCCCGCAGGTCCTGGCCGCCCTGCGTGAGGCGGTCCTGGAGGCCCTGCGCAATGTGGAGTGCCACGCCCGGGGCCGGGACGCCGGACGCCGGGTCCGCGCACTGCTCACCGTGCGCCAGGTCCGTGACGGCGTCCGCGTGGTGGTGCGTGACGACGGCGTCGGCTTTGACCCCGCCGACGCCCCCCAGGTGCACCTGGGGCTGCGGCTGTCGGTGCGTGAGCGCATGGACGCCCTGCCCGGGGGGTGGGTCCAGGTGGACACCGCCCCCGGCAGGGGCACACGGGTCTTCCTGGGGTGGGCCCCGCCCCGGCCCGGGTACCTGCCCGCCGCCCCGGAGCCCCGTCGGTGCCTGCCCCACGACGGGCTCGCCCTGTCCCGGGGCGGCTGGGTGACCCGCCTCCTCACGGCGGCCGTGTCCCTGGGCGCCTGGGCGCACGCGGCCTACTGGGGGGCGCGGTCGGGGGGATGGGGCCTGCTGGCCGGGTGCTGCTCCGCCGCTGCTCTCACCGTGGCCAGCCTGTGCGTGACCGGTCCCCCGGCGGGCGGCCCGGGGCGCTGGCGGATACGGGTGGCGGCGGCCTGCGTGGCGCTGGCACCGGCCTTCTTCCTGGCGTCCTGGGTCCCGGCCCCCGTGATGGGGCAGGACGGCTGGTCGTACAGCTACGCGGTGGTCGTGATCAACCTCCTCATCCTGGGGGACCGCTCCCGCTGGGCGTGGCTGGCCCTGGCCGGCACGGCCGCCACGACCCTGGGCGTGGGGCTCATCCGGCAGCTGCCCGCCGCTCCCCTGCTCGTGTCCCTGGCCCACCAGCTCTACGACACCACGGTGCTCTCCGGGGTCATTGCCTTGGTGCGCCGGGTGGAGGCCGCTGAGGGCGAGGCTCGCCACCTGGCCCGGCTGGCAGGGCTGGAGCAGGAGGCCACCGTGGCCCGCCTGGAGGAGGAGCGGCGCCTGCTGGGACGGGTGCGTGACATATCCCACCCGGTGCTCCGGCGCCTGCGCGACGCCCCGGTACCCCTGGAGGACTCCCTGGGTGCGCAGGTGTCCCGGGTGGAGGCCGAGCTGCGCGACCTGGTGCGGGTGCCGCGCCTTACCGCCCTGCCGGACCTGGTGGAGGCCGTGCGCCGGGCCCGCGAGCGCGGGGTGCGGGTGACCCAGATCGACGACGCCGGGCGCGCCGCCCCCACCCCGGCGGCCGTGTCCGGGGCCAGCGGGACGGTGTCCGGGGCCGGTGGGACGGTGCCCGGGGCTGGCGGGACGGTGCCCGGGGCTGGCGGGACGGTGCCCGGGGCTGGTGGGATGGCTCCCGGCGCCATCGGGCCGGATCCCGGCGCCGTCGGGCCGCGGACCTGCCCGCCCGTCCCCGCGGGGCTCGTGCCCGCCGCCGTGCGGGTCCTGGACGCCGCCCGGAGCGGCGACGACGTCCTCATACGCCTGAGCCCGCCGCACGGCGCCTGCGCGGCCGTCATCCGCAGGCGGGGCCACGAGGAGCTGGTGGAGGTCCCGTGGTGAGGGCGCTCCTGACGCTCCTGGGAGGGGTCTGCCGGGGGCGTCGGGGGTCCCACACGGACCAGGACCGAGGTGACGGCGGGGAGCTGGTCGGCGCCCTGAGGGCCCGGCGCGTCGTGGTGGCCGAGCAGTGGACGCCCGGCAGGACGCCTTCCTGGGAGCAGGGCGTGCGCACCACCCTCGTGCTGGCCGTCTGCGGCCTGGGACTGCTGGCCGAGGTGCTCGACGCGCGCTCCAACCGGGCCCAGGTGGCCGCTGCCCCGCCCTGGCTCGCGACGCTCCTGATCGCCTTCCTGGCCTCGCCGCTCCTGCCCGTGGCGCTCACGCTGTGGGGGGTGCGCTCTCGGTGGGACGCCGTACGACGCCGCCGCTACCAGACGGCCGCGACCTGGGGCATGTACGTGCTCACGCTGGTGGTCAACGGCGTCATCGTGGCCTACCACCACCTCAACCCGCACCTGGCGCTGACCCCGCAGATGGAGGGCGGTCACCTGGCCAGCACCGCGTACCTGGCCGGGCTGGTGGGGATGCTGTGCATCTGCCTGCCCCTGCCCCGGGCGTACTGGACGTTCGCGCCCCTGACGACGCTCATGCTCCTGGTGCGCTGGTACGCGGGCGGGGAGCCCCTGAGGGTCGTCGTCCTGGACACCACCTTCGGCACGCTCCTGTGCCTGGTCTACTTCCCCTTCCTGTCCCGGTTCCTGGAGCAGGGGGAGCGCCTGGACGCCGCGGTCCGGGCCACCCAGGCCACCCTGGAGGCCGGAGCCGCCTCGGCCTCACGTGTCCGGGCCGGCCGGGTGGTGGCCAGCATGGTCCACGACCGGGTCATTGCCGCCCTGGTCACCGCCAGCCGGGTCCGGGGCGCCTCCGACGAGGAGGTACGCCACCAGGCCCGTCAGGCCCTGGAGGTCATGCTCCCCACCGCCCAGGACGCGCCGGGCGCCGACCCCGGGCGGCACGACCTGGCTGACCTGGAGGCGGCGCTGCGCCAGGTCGTCCAGGACCAGGTGGGCGGGCGCTGCCGGACGGTGGTCCGCGCCGAGCTCCTCGACCCCCGTATGGCGCTGCCCGCCCCGGCCTGGGAGGCCCTGCTGCTGGCGGCCCAGGAGGCCGTGCGCAATGTGCGCCGCCACGCGGTGCCGGCTGCCGGGCCGGGGGGCGTACCCGGCGGCGGCAAGGAGGCGGGTGCCCCGGGAGGCGGGCCGCCCGGTGGGGGAGTCACCCTGAGCGTGACCCTCAGGGGCCGGGTGGCGGGCGTGGTCGTCGAGGTCGTCGACAACGGCCCCGGGTTCAGCCTGTCCCGGCTCAGCCCCGAGCGCATGGGGCTGCGCGGCTCGGTCCTGGCCCGCATGGAGTCTCTCGAGGGCGGCGGGGCCAGGGTCGAGTCCGAGCCCGGCCGGGGCACCCGCGTCACCCTGACCTGGGAGCAGAGCGGGGGCGGTGCGACGCCGCCTCCCAGACCGGGGCTCCTGACGCAGGCGCACCGCTACCTGCACAGCCCCAGGGGGCGGGGCGTCGGCCTCGTCCTGGTGGCCACCATGTGGCTGCACGGGCTCATGCAGCCCAGCACCCACGCCGTGGGGCTGGTCCTGGTGGCGCTGGTGGTCCAGAGCGCGGCGGTCGTGCTCCTGATACGCGGGCCCGCGGGTCCCTGGGGAGGTTGGGTCCACGTGCTCGCACCGTGCGCGGCGGCGCTCGCGGCCGTGATCGTAGGGTCGGGGCTGCCCCCGGGCGCCCTGGCCATCTCCTCGGCGGGGTGGGCGGTGCCCTTTACCGCGCTGGCCTGCGTGGCCCCGCTCATGCACAGGCGCGACGTCCTGGCGTTCCTGACGCTGGCGGCCTCGGGCGCGGGCCTGTGGGTGGGGGCGCACGCGGTCGGCGTGGACCACCTGGTGGTGCTCAGGTTCCTGCCCTACCCGCTGGTCCAGGCCCTCAATGTGTGGCTGGCGGGCGTCGCGCTGAGGTGGATGAGGCGCCGTCTGTCCCGTGAGCAGGCCAGGGCGCAGGCGGCCTGTGTCCGGCAGGCGGCCCAGGAGGAGGCGGCGCGGGTCCAGGAGGACTTCCTCAGGGAGGTCAGGGGCCGCTCCCTGAAGGTGATCGGCCAGCTGGCGCTGCGGGGCGCGATCCCTGAGCTCGTGGAGCAGGCCGGGTGGGTCGAGGCCGACCTGCGTGACCTCATCCGGGCCCCGCGGCTGGCGGCCGACGCCGAGCTGACCGCCCTGGTGCGTCAGGCGCGTCGGGCGGGGGTCGTGGTGGTGCAGCTCGACGACTCAGGGGTGCCGGTGGCGGTGGCCCCTGCGGACGGAGGCCGCCGGGGAGAGGAGGGGCCGCTCACCGCCACCGGCCACCTCGACACCACCCCCTCCGGCGCCCGGGGGGAGGGGGCGCACCTCGCCGGGCGGCAGGATGCGGCGCTCGGCTCCGTGTCCCGGGGTGGGGAGGGGCCCGCGCCCGGGGCGGATGGCAATCTGCCGGGGCACCCCTTAGATCCTGGGCCCGGGGCGGGTGGTGAGGCCGGGCCCGGGGCGCAGGAGCCTGCTGGGACGGCAGGGTCGGGCCGGGCGACGGCGTCGGGCCTGCCGCCCGGGCTGGTGGACGCGGTGCGCGCCGTCCTCCGGGAGGCCGACGGCGGGGACCAGCTGGTCGTCCGCCTCACCCCGCCCCACGCCCCGTCCCAGGCCACCATCCAGCTCCGACGTGCCGGGCGGGTGCTGCGCCTGGAGGAGATCTGAGCAGCCCCTGCTGGCAGTGGGGCCGCCGGTGGGGCGGCTCGGTAACACCGGGCCCGGCGCCCTGCGCCCGGGGGCCCAGGTTCCGACGGCCGCGAGCAGCGCGGAAAGCGCAACCCGCCTTGCGCCCGGGGGCCTCCGGCCGCCACCGGGGCGACGCCGGGCCTGCTGGTCCCTGGCGCCCTGCGCCCGGGTACCCGAGGGCCTCTGGTGCACGGTCGCCCTGGCCCGGCGCGACCCTGACTTGCGTCCGGGCGCCCCGGGGCCTCCGGCGTCGGGCGGTCCCGGCGCCTCCTGTCAACCCCGGTACAGGAACTGACCCCCGCGGACGCGGGATGTGGCGTGGAGCGGGCGCCGCAGGACGGGCGGCAGGACGCGGGGGCCGGACCGGACGACGTAGGCCCATCATGTGATACGCACTTAAAAAGTGCTAAGCGCAACCAAATGGATCGTTAGGTGTCGTTTATAAAATCGTCATCTGAGTTCGTCCGAGATAATCGGAAGGCAGGTTTTGGGCGTGTTGCTGGGTTGACGTGACCGGGATCCTAGGCCTAACCTAATCCCCGCTGCTCTGACCCGCTTGAGCGTCTTGCCTGGTTACGCAGTTTTCCCAACCTACTCCCTGAAACCCTTGTGGAGACGCACTATGAGTGTCGATCGTGACCTGTCCCTGGAGGCGCGCGACCCTCGGACGAGCGCGGACCGCCTCGGGGAGCTGGTCGACCAGGAGCCCGCCCTGTGGAAGGACGTCTTCCTCAACCCCTCCTGCCCCGAGGACCTGCGCTCCTACGTCCTGAGCCGGCTGGGGGAGGCGGACCAGAGGAGGTGGAAGGCGGAGCTGGCCGAGCGGACCCGCCCGCGCAACCCACCTCGACCTGCCGCACCGGACCCCGCACCGACTATGACCGCACCGACTGTGGCCGTGCCGCGGGGCTCCGTGCTGAGGGAGCCCCCGCGTCGGCCGGCCGCGGGCGCGCAGAGGAGGCCCTCGCGCACCGGCCCCACCGTGTTCAAGGCGGTTGCCGTCATGTTCGCGGTCCTCCTGCTGTGGCGTTGCGCGGCCGCTGTCATGAAGGACGACACCGGCCACCGGTCCCGGTCGGCCAGCAGCGTCTCGGCCAGCCCGACACCCGTCAAGGTCAGCCCGGCGCCGGCGGGCGCGGGCAGCGCCACGCTCATTGAGGCGCCCTCACACAATATATCGTGCAGGCTCAGCGGCTCCGACGTCACCTGCTCCATCCACGAGAGGTACTACGCCGAGTCCGGCCAGCAGGACTGCTCCGATGAGTACTTCTCCATCAGCGTCTACAAGAGCACGGAGCTCGCCTGCGGGCAGCCGATCTCGAGCAGCGGCACCGTCCTGGAGTACGGGGAGTCGACGGCCAACGACGACTTCGCCTGCACCTCCGCCACCGACGGAATGACCTGCTGGAACCAGTACACGGGGTCAGGGTTCAAGATCGCCCGGGCCGGGTACTCGACATGGTAGGAGGTACACAGTGAACGACTTTCGCTTCAGCGGGGTCCCCAACGCCTTCGGCTCCGGCCGCGACCCCCAGGAGCAGGAGCCCACTAGGAGCAGGAGGAGACGGAGCCGGAAGGCCTCCGCCGTACCCGGGTTCGGCTCGGGCAGCTCAGGGTCCTCGGGCGCCCCGCAGGCGCCGGGCGGCTCGGGGTTCGGCTCGGGTGCCCAGGGCTCCGGGCCCTCTGGCGCCCGGGGCTCCGCGGGCTTTGGCTCAGGGTCCTCGGGCAGCCCAGGCACCTGGGGCTCCGCGGGCTTTGGCTCGGGTGCTCCTGGCTCAGGCGCCCCGCAGGCGTCAGGCGCCCCTGGCCCCTCGGGGTTCTCAGGGTCCTCGGGCGCCCCGGGCGCGGGTGCCCCGGGCTTTGGGACCGCATCCCCTGGCACCTCGGCTCCCGCCTCCCCCGGCGGCATCACCGCCTTCTTCCGCTCCTTCCGCGCCTCCCGTACCAGCGACCAGGCGGCTGACGGCGCCGGCTCACCGGTGCGCTCCTCGCGCACCACGCGCCCCGCCGTCGTCCTGTGCGTCCTGGGACTGGCGGGAATCGCCTGGGGCTCCTACCACTTCCTGGCCTCGATCGACGTCTTCGGGGTGGTGTTCTCCGGGGCCTCCCTTATCCACCTCACCGACGTCCTCCTCGCCACCCTGTCCGCGCTGCTCGTCTTCCTCGCCCTCCTGCTGAGCGTCCGGGGGATGGTCGTCAGCCGTCCCAGGCGGGTGCCCGTCGTCGTCTTCGTCGCCGCGCTGCTGCTGCCCCTGCCCGTGGCGGTGGGCTCGCTGCTCCTGGGGGCCGAGGCCCTCAAGGACAACGTCGTGGACGACGCCTGGGACTACGTGGGCCAGGTCTCCCCACAGGACGTCGATACCGTCTACGATCAGCTCGAGGGCTACGGCATCAGGATCCCAGGCCGTGAGGAGGTCCACAGGATCCTCACCACGATGACTTCCTGACACCCCTCCCAGGAACTAGCCCGTCCCCGGTTCTCCTAGATGTGAAGGTCTGACGCATGAGCAACCCGTCCCAGCAGCCCGCGGCCGGTGCGTGGCAGAGTCTCCCCGGTACCCGGGCACCCGCACCCGGCGACCTCCCGGAGGAGAGCACCAGGGAGGTCCCCGTGGTCCCGGCCCCGGGCTTCACCCGGCCGTCCTCCCCCCTGGGCGGGACGACGGCGTCGGACGCGATCACCGTGGTCTCCCCGCCGGTCGTCATCCTCTACGGCTCCCTGGCCGCGAGCCTGGCCGGCATCGCCCTGGCGGCACTGGGCGCGGGCCTGGTCCTGGGCGTGCTCAGCTGGTCGCTGTCCGCCCTGGTGGGGCTGGGGCTGGCCGTCCTCTTCCTGCTCAGGGACTCGGCCCGCCAGACCCTCCCCTTCTACGCGCGCACCCCGGCCACCGCGCACCTGTACCGCGCCAGCGTCGCCGTGGCGCTCCTGGGCATCACGGCCGCCGCCGTCCGTATCGCCTTTATCGCCGGAAGGATGTGACAGACGTGAGCCTCCTACGCCCCCGGTTCCGGCGCACGGCCGCGGCCGTCGGCCTGGCCGCCAGCCTCCTGGGCGCCGCCCTGGCGGGGACCTCCGTGGCAGCCCCCACGGCCCCCGCGGCCCCGTCCGCCCCCGCGTCCACCCCCGGGCTCAGCGAGTTCGGGGCCTGCCTGTCCGGGCACGGCCAGGGCTCGGTGGTGCTCCTGGTCGACCAGTCCGGCTCCATGCGCCAGACCGACCCCGACCAGGGCCGAGTCAAGGCCGCCACCTACCTCGTGGACCGCCTGAGCAGCTTCGCCGGGCGCAGCGGCGTCACCCTTGACGTACGGGTGGCGGGATTCGCCGACGACTACCACCCGGTGGGGGACTGGACCACCCTGACGGCCTCCACCAAGGACGCCGTGTCCGCCTCGGTGCGTACCGTGGGCGCCGACCTCAAGGACTACGACACCGACTACTGGAACGCCCTCAACGGGGCGCGCCAGGACCTGGTGGACCACGACTCCTCCGGGTGCCGCGCCGTCGCCTGGCTCTCGGACGGGGAGTTCGACCTGGACGTGCGCGACTCCGACACCGCCAAGCACGACTACGGGGAGACCAAGGGCTACGCCACCGGCGCCGACCTGTCCAGCGAGTCCGGCGTCCAGCAGGCCGAGCAGGCGGGCCGGGGCGACCTGTGCCGCCCCACCGGCCTGGCCGACCAGGTCCGCTCCAGCGGGGTGACCCTCATCGGCATCGGCCTGAGCGGCCCCGGCCCCCAGCCGGACTTCACCCTCATGCGCCGCGTCAGCCAGGGCGGGGGCTCTAACGCCGCCGCGGCCGGCCTGGAGCAGTGCGGCAACGTCTCCAGCCCCTCAGGGGTCTTCTACCCGGTCTCCAGCCTGGACACCCTGCTCATGGCCTTCGACTCCGTCTCCACCCCGGGGGACACCGTGCAGAGCCAGTCCGTGAGCATCTGCCAGGGCAGCGCGTGCAGCGCCGGGGAGTTCAGCTTCGTCCTGGACGGTACGCTGGACGCCGTCCACGTCATGGCCTCCTCCGACGCCCCCGGGCTGGACGCCTACCTCTACGCCCCCGGGGCCACCCAGCCCCTGGTGGTCAAGGCAGGCCAGAGCAGCCCGGCCGGCACGGGCGTGGACGCCACGTGGCTGACTCCGGGCACCTTCCAGGCCGACCTGGACTCCACCAAGGTGCCCACCTGGGACGGTCAGTGGCGCCTGGCCTTCGTGGACCCCTCCTCGGCCTCCCAGAACCAGCAGATCCACGTCAACGTCCACCTGTCCTCACCCCTGACCCTGAGCTGGACGGACCTGGACAAGGCGGAGCTGCGCCAGGGCGAGAGCGTGGGGGACGTCAACCTGGCCCTCCTGGACCACGTGGGCGGCCAGGCCGTCCCGGCCTCCCGCGTCAAGGGCTCGGTCACCATGTCGGTGTCCCTCAAGGACTCCGCCGGCAACGAGCACGAGCTGTGGAGCGGCACCGACGTCACCGCCCTGGGGGCCCCGGTCACCGTCGCACTCCCCCCGGACACCGCCATCGGCAGCGCCACCCTGACCACCTCGGTGACGGTCACCACCGCCTCCACCACCCTGCCGGACGGCAGCACCGTCCCGGGCACCGCCCTGACCCCCACCGAGGCCGCCCAGGACGTCACCGTCCTGGCCCCCGTCAACTTCCCCGCCGTCACCGGGCAGGCGGCCTTCCCCACCCTGGAGGACGAGCTGAGCGGCGCCACCGAGCTCACGGTCAGCGGCCCCGGCTGTGTGTGGCTGAGCTCGGGCGAGCCGACCCTGACCGGCGCCCCGGCCGACGCCGGGAGCGTGAGCGTGTCCTCCCCGGCGTCCTCCCCGGACACCTGCGTCAAGGTGGCCGACGGCGCCACCGCGACCCTCCCGGTGACCCTGGCCGTACAGGGCCACGCCAACGGGGCGCTCTCGGGCACCCTGGCGGTGACCCTCGCCCCGGACGACGCCCCCGACCGGGCCCAGACGGTCCAGGTCCCCTTCAGCGCCGAGATGCGCCGCCCGCTCAACGTGGCCACCACCTGGACCACCTTCGTCCTGGTGCTGCTGGCCGGCGTCCTCATCCCGCTGGCCCTGCTCTACGTCCTCAAGTTCCTCACCGGGCGGATCCCGCGGGGCCCGCTGGACACCGCGACCCGGGTCGTGGAGGTGCCCGCGCAGGGCGGTGCGGTCACCATCCGGGTACCGAGCAATGAGGTCACCATGCTCTCCCTACGCGGACGCTCACGTCAGCTCACCGTGGGGTCCTACGAGTTCAGGGTCCGCACGGGCCTGCTGCCGACCTCCGCGCCGACCGTGGAGCTGGTCTCCCCCGACGTCCCCTCGGTCTGCGGCGCCGACCCCGGGGCACGCAGGGGCCACGCGGTCCTGCCGCTGGGCGTGCGCGGCAACTGGGTGGCCGTCCTGGACCAGCCCGACTCGCCCCGGCACGTGACCGTGGTGGCGCTCGCGGCCACCAGCAAGGGCAACCAGGCGCTCCAGCAGGTCCTGGACGACGCCGGACGCCACCTGGCGGACCGGGTTGCCAGCATCGCCCCCCAGGACGCCGGGCAGGGCGACGACGCCCGATCCCAGGACCCGGGCTTTGGCAGCGGCTCGACCGGGCCGTCCACCTCCTCCGCCTCCTTTGGGACGGGCTCGGGCTCCTCAGGCTCTGGGTGGGGCTCAGGCTCAGGCTCGGGCTCGTCTGGCTCGGGCTCCTCAGGCTCTGGCTGGGGCTCGGGCTCGTCTGGCTCGGGCTGGGGTAGTGGCGGCTCATCAGGATCGGGCTTTGGCAGCGGCAGCGGGTCCTCGGGCTCGGGCTCGTCTGGCTCGGGCTGGGGCAGTGGCGGCTCATCAGGGTCGGGCTTTGGCAGCGGTAGCGGCTCCTCTGGCTCGGGCGCCTCTGGCTCGGGCTGGGGCAGTGGCGGCTCGACGGGCTCGTCCACATCCTCCGGATTCGGCTCGGGCGCCTCTGGCTCCGGGTGGGGCACCGGCGGGTCCTCGGGCTCCGGGTGGGGCTCAGGCTCCTCGGGACCGGATCCCTCGTCGGGCTTTGGCAGCGGCTCATCTGGCTCGGGCGCCTCGGGCTCTGGCTGGGGCAGCGGCTCATCGGGTACGACCCCTCCGCCCGCCACCTTCTAGCCCCTGCCGCGGGGACAACCCTCTACCACTCACCGCCACCCTGGGTTCCAGGGCCGGGCGCCGGTCACCCGGCGGAAAGGACGAACAGCACGATGTACCGCGTACTCGTTATTGGGTGCGGAGGCTCAGGGGCCAAGACCCTCGCCTACATGATGGACCAGCTACGGGCCGACCTCAAGGTCTACGGGATCAAGGAGATTCCGGGCTGCTGGCAGTTCCTCAACGTGGACACACCCCTTCAGGAGGAACCCCCCGCGTCGGTCGCCCCGGTGTCCAGGCAGGGCGGACGCTACGTGTCCTGCGGCGTCTCCAGCGGCGCCTACCGGATCGTGGACGAGGCCCTGATGGAGGACGTCCAGGCGCAGACCCCCACTGGGCTGCGGGACCTGGCCACCTGGCTGCCCCGCAGGCCGCAGGACGTCACGGTGCCGCTGAACATCGGGGCCGGCCAGTACCGGGGGATCGGCCG
>ERZ773099.687-NODE-687-length-27358-cov-5.303556_pt1 | contig 27358 bp, 25 predicted proteins | sample MGYA00511120_ERZ773099 | MGnify/ENA primary metagenome ERZ773099 (study PRJEB29015, sample SAMEA2738012) | human oral metagenome | biome: human oral; feature: human-associated habitat; material: dental | place: China | collected 2104 ... | reverse complement strand
CCGTCTATCTCCGCCTGAGGCGTCAGGGCCGCCACGGAGTCCACCACCACCAGGTCCACCGCGCCGCTTCGGACCAGCGAGTCCAGCACGAAGAGCGCCTGCTCTCCGCTGTCCGGCTGAGAGAGGTAGAGGTCCTCCACCTTCACCCCAAGCGTCGCGGCGAGGCGCGGGTCCAGCGCGTGCTCCGCGTCGATGAACGCAGCGACCCCTCCCGCCTTCTGCGCCTCCGCGATGCCGTACAGGGCCACGGTCGTCTTTCCGGACCCCTCCGGCCCGAAGATCTCGATGATGCGCCCCCGCGGGTACCCTCCGATGCCGAGGGCGACGTCCAGGGGCAGCACCCCCGACGGGATCACGCTGACGTTGGCTCGCGCGGCATCGCCAAGGCGCATGATGGCCCCTTCCCCGAACTTCGAGCGGATCTCGCCGATCGCCTCATCCAGGATCTCCTCACGGGTCTGGGGCGCCTTCTTCTTCGCCAAACGACTCACTTCCTTTCATGAAATTTGCCCTGTCCCTTACGCCGTCGCGCCTTCCCGAACGCCGGGCGCAAAACACGGCATCGGCGACGGCCGTCCGTCCCGGACCGTGCGCCAGAGCTCCGCCAAGGCGCAGCTCACGGCGCGTCGCCGCACCTCCTCCCGCCCCCCGCGAAAGAGGCAGCGGAAGGCCCTGCTCTCCGCCCCGCCGTTCTTCTTGCGGGATGCCAGCCCGAACCATACGCCGCCCACCGGCTTGCGGGGCGTTCCGCCCTCCGGGCCGGCGACGCCCGTCACAGCGACGGAGAAGTCCACCCCATAGAGCCACAGCCCACCACGGGCCATGGCCTCGGCGCACTCCTGGCTCACCGCTCCGAACTCCTCCAGGAGCCCTCGCGGCACCCCCAGGAGCCTCTCCTTCATCTCGTCGCTGTAGGTCACGACGCCGCCCCTGAAGACCTCGGAGCTGCCGGGGACCTCGGTCAGCGCCCCCTGAAGCAGGCCGCCGGTGCAGGACTCCGCCGCTGTGACGGTCCTTCCCTGCCGGCGCGCCTCCCAGAGCACCGCCTCCGCCAGGGAGTGGCAGCCCGGCGGCAGCGCGTCGGAGAAGCGGGACCGCACCAGGGCCTCGGCATCGGCCACGCGCGTGGGGTCCCCCCGGATCACAAGCTCCACCTGAGGGAAGGCGGGCAGGACGGAAACGTGCAACTCCCCATCCCCAAGGACCTCCGGGATTCGCTCGACGACGACGGTCTCCGGCAGGCCCAGGACGACGACGGAGGCCCAGCGGCGGGACGCAGTGAACAGGTCCGGCAGCTCCTGCCGCGCCATGGCCGCGTACTCCATGGGGACGCCCGGAAAGGCCAGCACGTGGGTGGAGTCCCGGTCGAAGGCGATGCCCAGGGCGGAGCCCTCCGGGTTGTAGACGGCCCGCGCCGCCTCCGGGATCATGGACTGGGTGTCGCGGGTCCTCTCAAAGAGCAGCCGCATCTCCCCCGTATAGCGACCGACCACCTTATCGTACAGCAAGTCGGACCTGAGGGGACACCCCAGGTAGCGTGCGAGCGCAACGCGCGTCCGGTCGTCGTGGGTGGGGCCGAGGCCTCCCGACAGGACCAGCAGGTCCGTCCTCCCCACCCAGCGGTCCAGGACGTCCAGGAGTTGCTCCTCCCCGTCTGAAATCGTTTCCAGCCGCTCTACGGTCCAGCCGGCATCGTGCAGGTGCCGGGCCAGAAAGGCACAGTTTTCCTCCCGCCTCAACCCACCGAGAAGCTCGTCGCCAACGGCCACCAGAACCGCGGAGTCCATTTGCGTCACCTCCCAAGCCCGGCCACGAGGCCATACAGCCACCCCGATCGCAGAAAACAGGCGTTCAACGCCTGAAGGAACAGGTTCACCATGGCGCCGCCGACGAGGTCGTCCGCCATGATCCCGACGCCGCCCGGAAGGCGCTCCGCCGCCGAGACGGGAAAGGGTTTGAGGATGTCGACGATCCGGAACAGGAAGAAGCCCGGCAGGATGAAGGAGGGCGGCAGCAGGAGGAGCGACAGCCACATGCCAGCGACTTCGTCGATGATCACGCAGGCGGGGTCCGCCGAGCCCAGGGCCCGCGAGGCTCCCTCCGAGGCCCACAGGCCGATCAGGCTCACCAGGAGGACGCCCCACCAGGGGACGGGGACGAGGGCGCTGACCAGGCAGGCCGCGGCGGACCCCGCCGTGCCCGCACCGGACCCCAGCTCTCCACCCCTCCTCCAGACGCGGAAGCCCAGCCCGAAGAGGGTGGCCACCTCCACCGAAAGGGGGCGCCTCACGGCCGCGCCTCCAGGGTCCCGAAGAGGTCACAGTCCTCGCAGTCCGTCACGCGCACCCGCACGAGGTCCCCTCGCGCGGCCGTGCCTGCGGCGCAGACCGCGCCGTCCACCTCCGGGGCGTCCCGATAGGACCGGCCCCAGACCTCGCCCCCAGCGCCCTCCTCCGGCGCCTCGGCGTCCTCCACCAGGACGTCCAGGTCCCGCCCCAGGAAGAGCTCGCTCCGGGCCTGGGTGATGCCCGCCTGAAGCTCCATCAGGCGGGCGTAGCGCTCCTCCGCCGTGCTCCGGGGGATTTGGTTGGGGAAGGAGGCCGCCGGCGTCCCCTCCTCCGGCGAGTAGACGAAAGCGCCCACCCGGTCCAGCTCCGCCTCCTCCAGGAAGTCCAAGACCCGCCCGAACTGCCGCTCCGTTTCCCCCGGAAAGCCCGTCATGATCGTCGTCCGGATGGCAAAGAGGGGGTCGTTCTCCCGAATGTGGCGGAATATCCGGCGGATGTGCTCGCCGGTGGTGCGGCGGTTCATTCGGGCCAGGACGTCGTCGTCCACGTGCTGGATGGGGACGTCCAGGTAGCGCAGGACGGTCCGGCGCCCGCAGAGGAAGTCCACCAGGTCCTCCGTCATACGGTCCGGGTGCATGTAGAGCAGGCGCACCCAAACCCCCTGAGGCAGCTCGGCGTCCAGCTCCGTGAGCAGGCGACGGATGCCCGGCGTGCCGTAGAGGTCCGTCCCGTAGGCCGTCAGGTCCTGCCCCACGAGGCAGAGCTCCCGCGCGCCCTCGCGGCAGAGCGTCAGGGCCTCCTCGACGAGGGCCTCCACCGGCGCGCTCCGCAGCCGCCCGCGGATCAGGGGGATCGCGCAGTAGGAGCAGAAGGTGTCGCAGCCCTCCCCCACCTTGAGGTAGCGGGTCCAGGGCGCGCCCTCCCCCAGGGCGACGCGGCGGCGGACCCTTCCGGGGACCGCGCCCCGGTCCGCTTCGGCGAGCCAGTCCACGATCCGGTCCCAGTCCTCGGCCCGGGCGAACAGGTCCACGCTGGGCAGCTCCTTCCGCAGCTCCGCCTCGTAGCGGTTCACGAGGCACCCCGCCACGACGATGTGACGCAGCGCGCCGGCCCCCTTCAGAGCCTCGAGGTCCAGGATCGCGTCCACGTTCTCCTTCACCGCGTCCTGGATGAAGCCGCAGGTGTTGATGATGCCCACCTCCGCCTCCTCCGCGCTCGCCACGATCCGGTGTCCGGCAGACACGAGGCGCCCTCCGAGGCGCTCGCTGTCCACCGCGTTCTTGGCGCACCCCATGGTCAAGAGGAAGACGTTCAAATCAGCGCTCCATCTCGAAAAAGTCCGGCAACACCTACTTGCCCCCGGACTTTCGGACGGTTCCGTCGGGCAGGTAGAGGTACGTTTCCGACTTCTTGCTCCCCTTCGGATTCGCGGGGCCCAGTTCCTTGCCGTTCAGGATCACCTCAGCCGCGTTCGGCCGCCCGTAGACCACGCGGGCCTGGGCCGGAAGGTCCCAGGAGATCACGTTCCCGCGCTTCAGGGTCTGGGAGAAGACCAGGTCCTCCCCGATGGTCACCCGCATCCAGACGTCCGACTTCGCCCGGATGGCGAGCGAGGGCTTCGGCTGGGGAGCGGGCTTCTCGGCCTTGACGGGCGCTGCGGAAACCGGCACGGCTTCCATGGAGGCCACGTCCAGGGACAGCGCGTCGGCGGAGAGGACGTCCAGGGACGCCTCCCTGCCCCGCTCGTCCACCGAGGCGTTCTGGGCGAAGCGCCAGAAGGGATCGGATAGGAGGTTCTTCAGCGAGAGGTCGCCGCTGTTCCAGGCGTACCACACGTAGCCGCCCGTGCCCAGGAGGGCGGCCACCAAAACCAGGAACAGCCAGAAGTGGGACACCGGCTTGAAACCCTTGGGGAAACCGCTTCTCCCCAGAAAGTTCGGCACGGGCTCCGGCCTGTGGGGCTGCACCCGCTTCAGCTGCGCCATGAAGTCCTCCTGGAGGTCCGCGCCTCCGACGGTCTTCAGGTAGGTACGGATGAAGCCCTTGATGTAGATGGGCTCCGGGAAGCCCTCGTAGTTCCCCTCCTCGATGCCGCGGAGAAACTCAAGGCGGATGCGCGTGCGCTCGTAGACGTCCTCGATGGTGAGGTTCGCCTCCTCGCGCCGCTCTGCGGCCATGCGCCCCAACTCCCTTAAAGCGTTATCTCGCTCCAAATCCGGCATTGGAGAGAGCCTCCTTCACTTTTGATCTCATCCTGTCCAGGCAGGCCGCGGGATCCGGGCTGCTGAACACGGCGCTTCCGGCGACCACCACGTCGCACCCGGCCAGGACGGCCCTGCCGACGTTCTCCTCCTTGAGGCCCCCGTCCATCTCGATCAGCCAGGACCAGCCACGGGAGGCCCTGAGGCTGGCCAGCTCCCGCGTCCTCTCAAGGGACTCCTCGATGAAGCTCTGCCCTCCGAAGCCGGGGGTGACGGACATCACCAGCACCAGGTCCACGATGCCCAGCACGGGACGGATCCTCTCCACGGGCGTCGCGGGGCCGATGGCGATCCCCGCCCGAACGCCGGCCCTTCGGATGGAGGACAGCTCCGCGTGCAGGAGCTGAGGCTCGACCTCCGCGTGGACGGTGACGAGGGAGGCGCCGGCGTTCAGGAACAGCGGCAGTACCACGTCCAGGCGGTCCGTCATCAGGTGGACGTCGATAAAGGCGTCCGGCCAGCGGCGGCGCATCGCGCTGGCGACGGCCGGGCCGAAGGACAGGTTGCGCACGAAGTGCCCGTCCATGACGTCCAAATGCAGCCAGTCGTGCCGCCCACCGAGGGACTCGACGGACTCCGCGATGCGCAGGGGGTCCGCCCCCAGCACGGAGGGCGCAAGGAGGACCCTCCGATCCCTGCGGTTCTGCCCGCCCGTGTTCCTGCCGTCCTCAGTCGTATCCATTTGGGAATTAACACCTTCCTGAAAAGACTCTGCCCGGCGGCCGGAACCGCCGGGGCTCGTTTCCTATTTATGCTTCTCCTGCCAGACGCACTTGTCGCCAAGGTAGACGCTCACGACGCACTCTCCCGTGTAGGGAGCCTCGACGCGCACGTTCTCGCCGCTCCTGGCCTGACGGTTCACGACGTCGCGCCTTCCCGACGGGTCGGTGACCTCGATGCGGAGGCTCATGGGGCTGGTGAGGAGCGGCACCTGATAGCGGACCCGGGCCACCTTGCCCCCTGCGGGCGTTCGCTGCTGTGGTGTCGCCGGGACCGGCGCAGCCTGACGCGCGGACTCGCCCTCTCCGCCGGGGCGCAGCGTCCGCCTCTCCTGGTCGAACACGCTGAGATTCGGGTCCGCCTCCCGAATGGGCGCGTCGGTCGGCACATCGGTCCCGTCCCCGATGAACACGTCCTCCTGCCCCGGCACCTTCACCACCAGGGGCGCGGGGCCCGACGCAACGGGCCTTTCAGCGGACGCCGGCCCCTGCTGCACCTCGACGCGGCGCACGGTGCCGCCGGCCTTTTTGCCGTCATCGGGCGTCGGGCTCGCCTCCACGTAGCCGGCCGGCCGCCGCAGCGTCGCGATCTTTAGCTGGACGCCGGCCCCTGCCGTCAGGGACGTCCCCGCCACAGGCCGGGTTTCGATGGCCAGCCCCTCCGGCATCAGGGGACTGTAGACCTTCTCGACGGCCTCCACCTTCAGGCCGCTGCCCTCCAGGAGGGCGCGGGCCTCCCCTTCGCTCAGGCGGTTGACGTCGGGGACCCTCACGCTGCCCTCCGGGCCCGCTCCGCCCTCACTCATCACGAGGTCGATCTTTCGGGACACGGAAACGTTCGCCGGAGGCGCGGGACTCTGGGCGATGACCGTCCCACCCGGACGGCTGGGGTCCTTAATACGGATGACGTCGCCCAGGGAGAAGCCCGCATCCTTCAGGAGGCCCTGAGCGCCGGCAAGGGTCTGGCCACAGACGTCCGGGACAGCATGGAGCTCCCCGCCCCGGCTGACCTGCAGGACCACGACCTGACTCTTCCGTGCCCTCGTCCCCGGCTCCGGGGACTGTCCCAGGACGCGGCCCTCCGGAAGCGACGAGGCCACGGGCTCGACCTGCACGACTAACCCCAGCCGCTCTGCCTCCGCCACGGCATCCACGACGGTCCGCTCCCTCAGGGGCGGGATGACCAGCTCTCCTGCGGGCCGAAAGAACACCGTATAAAAGGCGACGGCCCCCGACGCCAAAATTATCAGCACCACAAACAGCAACGTCCAGCGGATCATCTTGCCCAAGATATCAGGCCTCCGTCCTCTTTTATCCTCATGACAGCCTCATCATCGCCGCACAGTAAAAGCCGTCCAGCCAGGGGTTTTCAGGCCAAATGTACGTCCCCCACGGGCGCCCCCGGCGGAAGGGGGACCCCTCAGGGCGCGCGGGAAGCTCTGCGCACTCCGGGTGGGCCTCAAAAAAGTCCGCCGTCACGTTCTCGTTCTCTCCCCGCAGGAGGCTGCACGTGACGTAAATTATAATACCACGGGGCGCGGAGAGCGCAAAAGCGCGTTCCAGAAGCGCCCTCTGAACGGCCGCAAGCCGGTCCAGCCCCTCCCAAGTCAGGCGCCACTTGGCCTCCGGCTTCCGGCTCCAGGTGCCGCTGCCCGAACAGGGGGCGTCCAGCAGGATGAGGGACGGCGCCTCCTCCGGTTCAAGCTTCAGGGCGTCGCCACACCGCAACCGGGCCCTGTCCTCCACGCCGAGCCGCTGCACCTCCCGAAGGGCGCTTCGATGCCGCCCCTCCGAGAGCTCCCAGCCCTCAAGCCGGGCCTCCGGACAGGCGGACAGGATCTGCCCCGCCTTGACGCCGCGGCCGGAGCACATGTCCAGGATCAGACCACCCCTGTAGCAGCGCCGCACCCTATCCGCCACCAGCATGGACCCCTCCGTCTGCATCGTGGCGAGCCCCTCGTCGAAGCCCGGCACCTCCGTCGGCAGAAGGGTGTCCTTCAGTCGGACGGCCTCGGACAGGTCCGAGGGCTCCGCCTCCACGCCGGCCTCCCGCAGCCGCGCCAGAAGCTCATCCCTCCGGCCCGGTGCTGGCCGCAGCGCCGCCGCCGGGGAGAGGGGCAGGAGCTCGAACAGGCGGTTCAGCTCCGCCCGCTGCCAGGTTCGGGTCCATGCGGGCAGGGACCACCGGGGCACCCCGGCCCAAAGCGCCCGGTCCTCCAGGGCGGGGCTCCTGCGAAGCGCCTCGACGCGCTTTGCCCCCTCCTCCCCCACGTTGTGGAGCACGGCGTTCACCAACGGCACCCACCGCTTGAGAGAGCGGGCCTTCAGGTCGTCCAGTAGGGCGTTCACCAGCACGCCCCCCGCGAAGTGGCGAAGTTCCAGGAGCCCCGCCGTCCCCGCCAGCAGGGCGTCCTGGACCGCAGGGGGAAGGCCCTTGTGCCTGACCTTCGCGCCCTCCTTCAGGAAGCCCCCGTAGACCTCCTGCCACAGCTCCTGACGCCGCAGAGCGATGTAGACCAGCGACGAGGCCAGCGCGGCGTCCGCGGGCCTCATGCCGATCCTCCTCAGCGCCTCGGAGGCAAAGCGCCCCGCGCGCACCTGCTCCAGCACCTGGAGCGCCGCTTCAATCCCCCGCAAGCCCCGTCACCTCGAAAAACGGATGGAGCACCCAGGCGCTCCATCCGTTTCGACGCGCGACGGCACAGCCGCCGTCCTCATCCGCTTACCGGTCCCGCGAGTTGCGGAGCAGCAGGAGCCGCACCAGCTGAAGCACGGCCATCAGCGCAGCGGCGACGTAGGTCAGCGCAGCCGCCCGCAGCACCCTGCGCGCCCCGCTCAGCTCGTCCGGGGCCAGCGCGCCCGTTTCCGCCAACAGCCTTAGCGCCCTGGAGCTGGCGTCGAACTCGACGGGCAGCGTCACCATGTGGAATACGACGACCCCGCAGAAGAGCAGGATGCCGACGTTGAGCAGCATGGGGCTGCCCATGAAGAGCCCCAGGAAGAAGAGGGGCATGGAAAGGCCCGATACGAGGTTCACCGCCGGGACGATGCTGTTCCGGAACATCAGCGGGGCATAGGCCCTGCTGTGCTGGATGGCGTGCCCCACCTCGTGGGCCGCGACGCCGATGGCCGCGATGCTCGTGCTGTCGTAGACGTCCTCCGACAGGCTCAGCGTGCGGGAGGTGGGGTCGTAGTGGTCCGTCAGGCTCCCCGCGACGCGGTTGACGGGCATGTCCCCCATCCCGAAGCGCGAGAGCAGCATCCTCGCCACGTCCCGCGCCGTGACGTTCTCCCGCGAATGTACGCGGCTGTAGCGGTCAAAGGCGGACTTTACCTGCCACTGGGCCCACAGGGAGAGCAGGAGCGCCGGGACCAGCAAGAGCGCCGTCGAATCCATATAATAAGGGAACACAGACCTTCATCCTCCTTCAAAGCAGTTTCAGGCGGCGATCCCCGAAGGGGCCGCGTCACGGTCAGTATAACATAAGGGCACAGCCGGAAAATCCGCTATTGCGCGCCCTCTGCCTTCAGAAATTCGCCGACGGCGTCGGCCAGCGCCTCCTGCTCCTCCGGCTTGATGCCGGGGAAGATGGGGAGCGCCAGCGCCTCCCGCGACAGCCGTTCCGCCTCTGGGCAGTCGCCCTCGCGGCCGCCCAGAAAGGCGAAGCAGGGCTGAAGGTGCAGCGGCAGGGGGTAGTAGACCCGCGTGACGAAGCCGCGCTCCTCGAGCCAGGCCATCATCGCGTCGCGCCGCGGCACGCGCACCACGTATTGATGGTAGATGTGGCCGTTTCCCGGCAGCACCTTCGGCGCCCGCACGCGATCCGAAAGCCCCCTCACCTCAAAGGCCAGGCGCCAGCGGTCGGCGGCCTGACGCCGGGCCTCGTTCCACTCCTCCAGGTGCGGGAGCTTCACGTCCAGGATGGCCGCCTGCAGCGCGTCCAGCCTGCTGTTCAGCCCCACCTCCTGATGAAAGTACGCGGCGCCCTCGCCGTGTACGCGCAGCTGCCTCAGGCGGGCAACGATCTCTGGGTCCCGCGCCGTCACCATGCCGCCGTCACCACAGCCACCCAGGTTCTTCGTCGGGAAGAAGGAGAAACAGCCGACGTCCCCCCACGCGCCCGCCCGCAGGATCCGGTCCCCGACGCGGCGCCACGCGCCCAAGGCCTGAGCCGCGTCCTCGACGACCTTGACCCCTCGCTCCTCCAGGAGGGGCGCGATCTCCTCGATCGGCACCGTCTGCCCGAAGAGGTGCACGGGCAGAAAGACCTTCGTCCGGGGCGTGAGGCGCCGGAGCACGTCCTGCAGGTCCACGTTGTAGGTGTCGGGGTCGATGTCGGCGAAGACGGGGGTCGCCCCAAGGCGCGTCACGGCGCTGGCCGTAGCGAAGAACGTGTAGGGCGTCGTCACGACCTCGTCCCCCGGCCCCACACCCAGGGCCATGAGGGCCAGCAGCAGGGCGTCCGACCCCGAGGCGCAGCCCACCGCCGCGCCCTCCGGCAGCTCCAGGTAGCTCTCCACGTGCTCCTCAAAGGCGCGCACCTCCCGCCCCAGGATGAAGGACTGCGCGTCGAACACGCGGTCCACCGCCGCCTGTACCTCCTCGCGGATGTCCTTAAACGCCCGCGTCAAGTCCAAAATCGGAAGCCGAACTTCCACTCGCACCATCTCCTCGAAAGAAAATGCCGGCCAAGCCGGCGCCCCTCTCCCATCCCGACGAGCTATCATATCATCTAGAACGTCATCGGCCGGCGGAGGCAGTACACAGGACCCCCCGCCTATGGTACATTATCCCGAAAGGTTCGCCATCTCTGGAGGAGGTCACCGATGTCATGAGGCTCTTTATCACAACGCTCTCCATGTTCAGCGTCATCGCCTTCGGCTACGCCCTGGCGGGGTACGGCGGAGGGGTCTTCGGCGGCGAGTACCAGGGCGCCTACGTCGGCTGGGGGCTGGGCCTGGGCTTCGCCTTCGCCGGGGCCGCCCTGTGGCTGTGGAACGCGCACAAGGCCGAATTCTTCGTCGATGGGACGGAGCCACGGGGCGACGACCGAGCGCACGTGGAGGCCCCCGGAGAGGCGCAGGCCCCGGACGATCGGGAGGGAGGGCGGGACGACAAGGGGGACTGACGGCCCGTGAGCGGGAAGGGGGCGGGAAAGACCACCTCTTTCGGGTGTTGCCGCAGAGGAAGTTCACGTTGCATAATGGGCGTGCAGGAGGCACGGACTCCCCTGCGAAAGATCACGGTCTGGAGGGATCATGCGATGGACACGAAACGGTTTTTGTGCGCCCTGGCAGCGGCCCTGGTTCTGGCGGCGGGCGCGGAGGGCGGGGAAGAGTACCCGACGTTCGGAATCTGTACGGGCGAAAACGTCCGGCTGCGGCAGGCCCCGGACACGAGCACGGACTCGAACATCACGGGGCGATTGAACGACCTGGATCGCTTCGTCATCGTCGGGGAGACGGCCGTGGACGGCGCGGTGTGGTACGAGATCGAGCACCCCGACAAGAAGGGCACGGCCTGGGTGTTCGGCAAGTACGTCGATACGTATAAGGGCGACGACCTGGGGACGCCGGCCTTCGCCATGCATGTCCGGGTCGCCCAGAGCTTCGGCCTCACCCCGGCGCGGGCCCGCGTCATCTTCGGCGCCCCCAAGGAAAAAAAGGAGGAGAAGTTCTGGTTCGAACCGGGTGCCATGAACCGGCTCCGGGTCATCCTGACCTACCCGACCCACAGGGCCGAGTACGTGGACGGCACCCTCCATCGCGTTGACGTCACAGGGGGGACCATGCCCTTCGGCGAGGTCCGTATCGGGGACCCCGAAACGAAGCTCCATGAACTGCTGGGGGCCCCCAACGGAGAGGACGAGGACGGGCAATTCTGGGAGCTCGACCCGGCGACCTTCCTGTACTTCAAGGTAAAGGGCGGGCGCGTCGCGTCGATGAGCTTCGTCCACTACCTCGACGCTTAGGAGGCGATGACCGTGATGCGCGGAACAAGAGGGCATTTTGCGGCGGCCCTGTTGGCGGCTCTGGTCCTGGCGGGGACGGCTCAGGCGGACCCCATGGAGCGGTTCGTGACCTTCCCCACCCTGGGGATTGTGTCGGGCAACGACGTCCGCCTGAGGGACCACCCCGGCGTCCAGGACACGAAGGTCATCGGGAAGGTCCAAAACTTCAACCTCCTCGTCGTGCTGGCGGAGACGTCCCTGGCGGGCGATGCATGGTATGAGGTGGAGCACCCCGCGAAGGCTGGGACGGCATGGATATCGGGCCGATATCTGATGCCCTACGCGCCGGAGGACCAGCAGGACTCTCCGTGGACGCGCTTCATGACGAACATGAACCAGGCCTTCGGCATCACGCCGACGAAGGCCCGCGCTCTCTTCGGCACCCCGGAGAAGGAAGATGGGGAAACGCTTTCCAGCGAGGACGGTCCCATCGTGAAGGACTTCCTGGAGTGGAAAGAGCACAGCGCGGGGTACCTGAACGGCTCGCTCGTGGAACTCAACGCTACGGCCACCAGCAAGCCCTTCAAGGCCCTCCGCCTGGGCGCCACCGCCGACGAGGCCGTCGAAGCGCTGGGGAAGCCCGAAAGCCGAAGCGATTCAGAGCTGACGTGGCGGCACGGGGACATGGAGGTCCTGACCCTCAGCGTTGAGGGCGGCCGCCTCACCAGCGTGAATTACCAGTTCTACTACGACATCTAGGGGAGTACCGCACCCGTCAACAATCAAGACACGACATCAGGCCTTCGGCAGCGCTTCCCTGATCGCTCAACGCAGCCCTGCCCCTCTCCCTGGGAACCGGCGCGCGTTTGTTATAGTCCGGCAAGGCTCAACGCTTCGCCAACTCTCCGATCGGGTTGTCTTCCCCCTCATTGGGACGGGCAACCCGATCGAACGTTTTCTCTAAAAAGAAGGCGCTGAGGGCGAAAAAATTTTCTTTCAAAGACGTATTGACAAACCGAAAAGGCTAATATATACTTCTTCTCGAAGTTTGAAATAACTAATTAGTATTTACGAAAAAGAACTTAAGTTGATGACGTCCCTGTGCGAGGAGGGTGGCGGAGGTGTCGGAGGAGGAACTGATCGACTATGCAGCTCCTACCTTGGCCGGTTTGAAGACGGGCAGTTTGTTCACCTCCCGACACACGTCGGATGAAGAGATTCGGCAGGACGTGAGAAGGCTCAATCGGATGCTGTCCCCCAAGGGGCTGGTCCTCGTGCCGATGAGCAAGAAAAACGGAAGGGTGTTGCTCTACCTCTACAGGAAGTCGCGTTTGGATCGTGACCTCCTGGACGCAGAGGCGGTGAAGATCCTTCGAGAACGGGGATACCGACGCATCACGCCGGGGGCGTGCGTAGCGGAGTTGATCTGCAGGCTGCGGCGTGAAGGGGCGTTCCCTCACGAGATAGGCTTGTTTTTAGGATATCCTCCCGACGACGTTCGGGGTTTTATGGATCATCGCGACGTGGGGTGCAAGTGCGTCGGAACGTGGAAGGTGTACGGCGACGCGGCTGCGGCCCAGAAGGTCTTCGCAAGGTATCGAAGGTGTACGGAGATCTACGGTCGGTGCTATTCAAGGGGCCGGTCGATGGAACAGATGATCGTCGCCGGTTAAGATTTCGGTCAACAGGAAGGATGGGCTGACATGAGCAAAGTCGCTGTGGTTTACTGGAGCGGGACGGGCAACACGGAGGCGATGGCCAAGGCCGTCGCGGAGGGCGCAAAGGCAAAGGGCGCGGAGGTTGACGTCCTGACGTGCGGCGAGTTCTCCGCGGACAAGGCGGCCGGCTACAGCGGCATTGCGTTCGGGTGTCCCGCTATGGGCTCCGAGGTGTTGGAGGAGTCCGAGTTCCAGCCGATGTTCGACGGCGTGAAGGATAAGTGCGCCGGGAAGAAGGTCGCCCTGTTCGGCTCCTATGGATGGGGCAGCGGCGAGTGGATGGAGAGCTGGGAGAGCGATTGTAAGGCGGCAGGCATTGCCCTCGCCGCGCCGAGCGTGACCTGCAACGAAGCCCCGAACGCTGAGGGGCTGGAGGCCTGCAAGGAGCTGGGCGCTTCAATTTGCTGATACCGGAGGCCTGGGTGTGGATTAAGTTTCATCTCAACTGCGGCGAAAGCCGCTCCCCCTGAAGGCCCTTATCAGATATGCAGAGGCAAGTTTCGTTTACCCCCCCAAAGCGGACTTGTTTCTGCATTTTTTTTGTCGTCCTGTTCGGCCACCTCGTAAGCTCAGCAAAGAAGGCTCTTGTTCCCAGCCGCGGACGGAAATTCCCTCTTGCGCTATCGCACCCCCTGTGATATCATTTTTTCCGCTGTCACGGCGACACGTTTTTGAGCCGTGGAGCGATTGAAAGGCCCCATCGACTAGTGGTCCAGGTCGTAGCCCTCTCAAGGCTAAAACACGAGTTCGAACCTCGTTGGGGCCACCAACGATCATTCCCGTTTCCTCCGGTGTAGAGAACACAGGAGGGAACGGGTTTATTTTATGCCGTGGTATTAAAATTGCAAAGGTGTCCTAAATATTTCTGACTGATGAAGGAGTTGGCCAACGAATGACCTGGAAGCGTAAGCTGTTCGATGCCTCGCTTTTCTTCCACAAGTTAATCGCGGACAAATTTGGGAACGCAGTTTACACCACGCTCAAAAGCGACAAGTTCTACAAACCGCTTCATGACTACGAACCACGCGCAGCAGCCCTGGAGTTGATATCACGGGAGATCTATCGCTACTCCACCGCGGGAGCCGCAGCCGAGCTGGGCGTCTACCGCGGAGATTTTGCCAGAAAGATCAACCACTTTTTCCCCGATAAAAAGCTCTACCTCTTCGACACCTTTGAGGGCTTTGACGGGCGCGATACGGCCGTCGATCGGAAGAAAAATTTTTCAGCGGGCTCGCAGGATTTTTCGCAGACATCCGTTCCGCTGGTCTTGGAGAAAATGGAGCACGGAGAAAACTGCATCGTCAAAAAAGGATGGTTCCCCGACACGGCGGATGGCATCGATGAGAGCTTTTGCTTCGCCAGCCTCGACGTTGACCTGTATCAACCGACCCTGGCAGGGCTTCGGTTCTTTTACCCTCGATTATCGCCGGGCGGTTACCTCATGATCCATGATTTCAACAACGGAGAGTATCCGGGCGTCCGTCAGGCAGTCAAGGAGTTCTGCACCGAAAACCATGCCGGATACGTCTGCCTTCCGGACTTCTGCGGATCGGCCGTCATCGCGAGGTGAAAGACCTTGCGTGAAGGCCTTCACTTTCCTGGAGGCGACGCAACTTCCCTTCCGATACCTTTTAATGGACCGATACCGCTTCGCCACTCTTGGCTCCGACTGTCCTGCGTTCATGCCCTGCAGCGCGGGCCGCAGCCTGGCCCGCGTTGTATAATGAAAGGAAACGCGCGCCAAACGGGCGCGCTGGAGGGACGTCATGGACTTTCGCGAAGCCGACGCACTGGTGGACGCTTTCCTTACCTACCTTGAGGCAGAGCGCGGGCGCAGCCGCCTGACGGCGGAGAGCTACGCCTCCGACCTGCGTCAGTGGCTGCGCTTCTGCCAGACAGCGGCCCTGCCCCCCTACCCGATGGAGGAGGCCGCCGTTTCCGCGTTCCGCCGCAGCCTGGAGGCGGAGGGGAAGGCGCGCTCCACCCAGCAGCGGGCCATCGCGGCGCTGAGGTCCTGGGGACGCTACGTGGAGATGGAGCGCGGGGAGGACGGGGAGTTTCCCCTTCCGGAGCTGCCTAAAAAGACTCAGCTGGAGCCCCGCGTCCTGAACGAGGCGGAGGTCGAGCGGCTGTTCGAGGCCTGCCGGGGCTCAAAGCCCCTGGACGTGCGCGACGCCGCCCTCGTTGAGGTGGGCTACGGCTGCGGCCTGAGGGCCAGCGAGATCTGCAGCCTGAGGGTGCTGGACCTGGACTTCGAGTCCCACCTGCTGCGAACGGTGGGCAAGGGGGACAAGGAGCGCGTCGTCCCCTTCCTTGGGGGCGCCGCCCGCAGCGTGCGGACGTACCTGGAGACGGCCCGGCCGCAGCTGAACGGGCGGGGGCTGCCCTTCGTGTTCCTGTCCTGCCGGGGACGCCGGCTGAGCCGCGTGGACCTCTGGCGCATCCTCCGGCGGCGCGGCGAGATGGCGGGGATCGCACGCGCCCGTCTCTACCCCCACATCCTGCGACACAGCTTCGCCACGCACCTTCTGGCCCGCGGCATGGACATGCGCACGCTGCAGGAGATGCTGGGTCACTCCTCCATCATGACGACGCAGGTCTACGCCCACTTCGACCGCGAGATGCGGGACGAGTACGATCGCTTTCACCCCCGCGCTTGACGGGTTAGCCGAAAGGGGCCGCGGACTTCTCTTCCAAAATATTACCTAACGGAGATAACGAGGAGGTTATGGAATGGTTCAGGATGACAAGAGCTCCTATGAGTGTGCGTTTGACGCCGCCCTCTACATCCTTCAGAGGCAGAGGGTATATTGTGAGCCGCTGACGGCCGTGGTGCTGGGGTCGGGGCTGGGGGCCGTCGCGGAGGCGGTGGAGGACCCGTGTACGGTGGACGTGGAGGACATCCCGCACTGGCCGGTGCCCACCGCGCCGGGGCACGCGGGGTGCGTGGTGCTGGGGAAGCTGGAGGGCCGGCCCGTGGTGGTGATGCAGGGGCGCATACACTACTACGAAGGCCATTCCATACGCAGAGCGGCGTTTCCGGCGCGCGTGGCGAGGATGATGGGCGTGCGCCAGTACGTGGCGACGAACGCCTCCGGAGGGATCAGCGCGCAGATGGAGCCGGGCACCATCGCGGCGGTGGAGGACCACATCAACCTGATGGGGGACAACCCCCTGGCCGGCCCCCTCGACATGCGCTGGGACGTCCAGTTTCCGGACCTGACCCACGCCTACAGCCCGCGCCTCCTGAAGCTGCTGGACCGGGCGGCGGATGAGGCGGGCGTGCAGCTGCGGCGCGGCGTCTACGCCGCCTTCAAGGGACCGTCCTACGAAACGCCGGCGGAGATCCGCATGGCCCGCATGATGGGGGCGGACCTTGTGGGCATGTCCACGGTGCCGGAGGTCATCGTCGCCAACTCCATGGGGCTCGAAACCGCGGTGCTCTCCTGCGTTGCAAACAAGGCTGCAGGCTTGTCGGAGAAGCCGCTGACGGCACGGGAGGTCCTGTCTGTCATGGCCAAGTCTGCGCGGCCCCTGACGGCGATCATCCGCGGGCTGATGCGGGAGCTCAACCGGGAGGACAGCAAGGAGCAATGAGCACGTTGGGTCCGAAAAAAAACAGCGGGGCTGCGTCGGGCGGCCCATCGAGGACGACGGGGTGCGGGGCAGGATGGCGGGGCCTATTGAGATGCGCCATGCTTCTCTGCCTTGTGGCCGCGACCTGGGGAGGCCCTGCCTGGGGGGCCGCTTTCGTTTCCTTCCCCACCAGTTGGGACGTGGGGCAGGCCTTCGCCGTGTCGATCACCTCGGACGCCGACTACGACGCCCCGACGGTCACGTGGCTCAAGCGGACGGTATCGCTGGACGTGGAGCCGGGGGGCGACGGGCGCATCTCCTACGCGCTGCTGGGCTCCTACGTGCGCGACGTCAAGCCGGGAGAGTACCCCATCCTGTTCGAGTTCACCCAGGGCGGGCAGCGCTTCCACGTGAAGGGTAAGGTGGTGCTGCGGGCCCGGAAGTACCCCCAGGAGCGGCTGAGGGTCAGCCCGAAGATGGTGAGCCCTCCGAAGGGCGAACAGGCCCGCATCAAGCGCGAGGCCGCGCTGGCCGCGCGGGCCAAGGGGACCATGACGGTGCAGCGCAAATGGACGACGCCAGCCCAAAAGCCCCTCGACCTGATGAAGGTCACCAGCAGCTACGGCTTCCAGCGCGTCTACAACGGTACGCCGCGCGGCTACCACGCGGGGACGGACCTGCGCTCTGCGGTGGGCACGGCGGTGCGCGCGCCCTTTGCCGGGACGGTCATCCTGGTGGGCGACCACTACTACGCGGGAGGCAGCGTCTACGTGGATTCGGGGAACGGGGTGGTGAGCGTCTTCTTTCACCTGAACGAGAGCCTGGTGAAGGAGGGGCAGCGCATCGCGCGCGGGCAGGTCGTCGGGCGCAGCGGGCGTTCGGGCCGCGTCACGGGCCCGCACCTGCACTATGGCCTGTGCCTCGCGGGACAGTACGTCGACCCCATGCCGCTCTTTGAAACGAGCGTCACGCAGCTCCTGAAGCGCGCGGGGCGGGCCAGGGTGGCGGATTGATGCAGCGGCGAGGCCATCCGCCCGGTCGGCATCACCGCTGCATCAGGTGGATGGCGAAGCCCCCGATCTCGCGGTCCAGGTAGACGAAGGTCAGCCGCCCCCGCTCGTCGTGCCGCTCCGTCTCGCTGCGCGTCCCCATGCCCTTGCGGGCGAGGAAGGCCAGGGCGCGCGTCATGCTGAGGACGGAGAGCGCGATGTGTCCGTGCATTCCGAGGAAGGGCGTCTTCATGAACTCGAAGCCGTCGCCCACGAAGAAGCTCTTGTTGCCCTGCCGAAGCGGGAAGCCGAAGAGGTCGCACATGAGCTCGGACTCCTCCTGAGCCGTGCCCGCGTCCGGTTCGTTGATGCCCACGTGGTCCAGCTCAAAGCCCACGGCCTGGATGACGGCCTGGCGCGAAAGCCGTGCGATGTCGTCGAACCTCTCCGCGGCGATGAGGTCGGGCGGCGCCATCCAGCTGCCCGCCGCAGCCAGGACGCAGGGCAGGGCCAGGTAGCCTTGAAGGTTCGTGGCGTTCACGCCCCCGGAGGGGATGTAATGCATGGCGTGGTAGGGGGCCGCGAGGGCGCGCAGCATGGCCGGCCCGCCCGACTGTTCCGCGGGGAAGAAGCGCACCAGGGAGAGCCCCGACCGAAGCCCCTGCTCCACCTGCGTCGGCGTGTTGGCGCCGGGGATGACGAGAATGTCGTTTTCCGTGCAGTACCTCACCAGCTCCGGGTTGAAGCCCGCGCTGGTGATGAACTTCGCGCCGGCGGAAACGGCCTTCTGAGCCTGTTCCACGGTCAGCACGGTGCCCGCCCCCACGAGGAGGTCCGGCAGCTCCGAGGCCAGGACGCGGATGGATTCCTCCGCCGCGTTGGTGCGGAACGTGACCTCCGCCACGGGCAGGTCCCCCGCCAACAGGGCCGTGCCGAGGGGCAGCGCGTGGTTCGGGTTGTCTACGGTGACGACGGGTATGACGCCGACGTCCGCAATCTGCTGCAGCACTTCGTTCATGTGTGTTCTCCCTTCTCTCTATAACAAAAATCAACAACAAAAATAAAAACGTCCAGTCGCCGACACTATCCAGACGCGGAGAGCAACCCCGTCCGCCGGCTGTGGTGAAACGCCGAAACGGGTTGCGCCGACGCTTCTTATGAGGCATTGTACTATAGCGCGGCGGGAAAGGCCAGAACCCGCCGTCCTGCGCTGTGCCCTCCTCCTGATCTCCCCCGAGCCTCGTCCTGTGCGTCCCTCATGTGCTATGATTTTCCCAAAAGATCGGTCGAAGCCGTGGACCCAGCCGAAGCAGAGCGCGGAAGACACCTTTCCCTGGCGCGCGCAGCCCGTTCTGCATCGTGATTACGGGATCGTCAGCATCCCATGAGGAGGTCATCTGAATGCGAAACGTTCCATCCGAGCTCGTCGAAGCGCGGGACTTTCTGTGGCTGAACCCGGACGTGAAGCCCTTCGCGGAGGCCGATCCCGGCTTCCCGCTGAACGAGGCCATGGTGGAGGACGCGGCGGCGCGGCTCCGCCGCTTCGCTCCGTTCCTGAAGCGCCGCTTCCCGGAAACGGGGGACGGCATCATCGAGTCCCCCCTCACGGAAACGCCCCGCATGCAGGCGGCGCTCTCCGCTCCCGTCCCGGGCCGCCTGTTCCTGAAGCGGGACGGCGACCTGCCCATCGCGGGGTCCGTCAAGGCGCGCGGCGGCATCTACGAAGTGCTCTGCCGCACGGAGGAGCTCGCCCTGAAGGCCGGCATCCTGCGCCCGACCGACGACTACTCCGTCCTGGCGGACCACCGGGACTTCTTTGCCCAGTACAAGATGCAGGTGGGCTCCACGGGGAACCTTGGCCTGAGCATCGGCATCATGTCCGCGGCCATCGGCTACCAGGCCATCGTCCACATGTCGTCGGACGCGCGCCGCTGGAAGAAGGACCTGCTGCGCCGCCACGGGGTCACGGTCAAGGAGTACGACGGCGACTACAGCGCTGCGGTGCGGGAGGGACGGCGGCTCTCGGACGAGGACCCCAAGAGCTTCTTCGTGGACGACGAGAGCTCGCGGATGCTCTTCCTCGGCTACGCCGTGGCGGGCGGGCGCACCAAGGTCCAGCTGGAGGAGCTAGGCATCGCGCCGGGGACGGACCGTCCCCTGTTCCTCTACATCCCCTGCGGCGTCGGCGGCGCGCCGGGGGGCGTGACCTTCGGCTTCAAACAGCTCTTCGGCGACGGCGTGCACGCCTTCTTCGCCGAGCCCGTTCAGGCTCCCTGCATGCTGCTGGGCATGGCCACGGGCAAGGGGAACGGCATCTCCGTTCAGGACGTCGGCCTGACGGGGCGCACCCAGGCCGACGGGCTTGCCGTGGGACGGCCCTCCGGCTTCGTGGGGCGGGTGATGAGGGACATGCTGGACGGCATCGCCACCGTCAGCGACGGCCGGCTCTACGATTACCTGCGCCTGCTGGAGGGGACCGAGGGCCTGTTCATGGAGCCGAGCGCCTGCGCCGCTTACGCCGCGCTGGAGGCCGTCTTCGGGACCGAAACGGGGCGGATGTACTGCCGCCGCTTCACGGAGGAGCAGCTGAGGCGTTCCGTCCACGTCGTCTGGAGCACCGGCGGCCGCATGGTCCCGGAGGAGGAGCGCGCCGCGTATCGCTCCACGAGGCTTTAATCCACCTGTGTTATCATAGTTTCACTGGGGGAATTTCTCTTTCAAGAAGGAGCTGCTGCCGTTTGGAGCTGGACCGCGAAGCTTTAGCCGGGGGGAGCGCGCAGGAGGTCTGGAGCGCGCCGCTGTGCCACGCCCTGAGGAGGCGCATTGGTCGCGCGCTGGCGCGCTGGCGCATGATCGAGCCGGGGGACCGGGTGCTGGTGGGCCTGTCTGGGGGCAAGGACAGCCTCGTCCTGCTCCACGCGCTGTCGGACCTCCGGCGGCGCAGCCCGGTTTCCTTTGACCTGGCCGCCTGCACCGTGGGCCTGACGGGCATGGACACGAGGGGGCTGGCGGCCTACTGCGCGGCCCGGGACGTGCCCTACGCCGTGGCGGCCCAACCCATCGTGGAGATCATTCAGGAGCGCCAGGAGCGCTCCCCGTGCAGCTTCTGCGCCAACATGCGCCGCGGGGTCCTGAGCTCCTGGGCCGCACAGCACGGCTTCAACAGGCTGGCGCTGGGACACACCATGGACGACGCCGCGGAAACATTCTTCATGAACCTGCTCCAGGCCGGGCGGGCGCGGAGCTTCCTGCCCGTCGTCCACATGTCGAGGGCCGGCGTCACGGTGATCCGCCCCCTGGTGCTCTCCACGGAGCCCGCGATCGTCGACGAGGCGCAGCGCCTGGCCCTGCCGGTGCTGGCTCATGCGTCCTGCCCCTGGGCCGGGCACACGGAGCGGCAGCGCGTGCGCACCCTCCTGGCCGACCTTCGGGTCGACGTGCCGGACCTGAACGGCAAGCTGCTCAACGCGCTGGAGCGCCTGAGCGGCCAGGATGCATGGCGGGAGGGGGCCTGACCGTGGCGCGGGAGGAAGCGGTCCCTGGGGACGTCAAGATGACGCCCTGGCTGGATCAGTACAAGGCCTTCAAGGAGCAGTACTCGGACGCGCTCCTGCTGTTTCGGATGGGGGATTTCTACGAGCTCTTCTTCGACGACGCCCGCGTCGCCGCGTCCGTGCTGGACATCGCGCTGACCGCGCGGGACAGCGAGAAGAAGATCCCCATGGCCGGCGTGCCGCACCACGCGCTCTCCCTCTACCTCGGCCGGCTGATCAAGGCCGGCTACCGCGCCGCCATCTGCGAGCAGGTCGGCCTGGTCCCGCAGAAGGGCGTGGTGGAGCGGCGCGTGGTGCGCGTCGTGACGCCCGGCACCTACGTGCCTGAGGAGGGGACGGAGGCGGGACACCTGGCCGCCCTCCTGCCCCTGCGGAACGGACGCGTGGCGCTGGCGCTTCTGGCCGTGGAAACGGGCAGCCTTGAGGCCGGCACGCTGCCGGAGGAGGAGGCCGCGGCGCTGCTCTCTGCCTTCGCGCCGGGGGAGGTGCTCTTCCCCTCCAACCTGGAAGGCGCCCTGCCGGGCTTTCTGGAGGGACGGCCCCTGCGCCCCGCCGCTCCGGAGGCCTTCAAGACGGCGAACGCGGCCCGTAGGCTCTCCTCCGCCCTGGGCGGGGCGCGCCTCGCGTCCTTCGGCGTCGAGGAGGAGGACCCCTGCGTGGGGCCGGCCTGGGCCGTGCTGGACTACCTCTCCGCGACGCAGTTCAGCGCGGTGCGCCACGTGCTGCGCGTGACGCCGCTCTTCGTGAAGGGCCGCATGGTCATCGACGAGGCCGCCCAGCGCAACCTGGAGCTGATCCCGGAAACGGCGGCGGGGGGCGCCTCGCTGTTCTCCTGCCTGGACCGCTGCCGCACCCCCATGGGGCGCCGCACGCTGCGGGGCTGGCTGCTGCGCCCGCTGATGGACGTCGCCGCCATCGAGCGCCGTCAGGCCTGCATCGGCCTTATCGCAGACGACGCGCCCGCGTCGTCCCGCCTCCAGGACCTCCTGGCCGGGACGCGGGACGTGGAGCGCGCCCTGTCGCGCCTCGCCCTGGGCGAGGGGACGCCGCGGGACCTGGCCGCGGTCCGCGACACCCTGCGCCTCCTGCCGGACCTCCTCGCCGTGGAGTTCCCGGAGCCTCTGGCGGGCCTGTTCCGCTCCTTCCCCGACGCCTCGGAGCTCCGCCAATACCTGGAGGAGGCCCTTGAGGACGACCTGCCGCGGGCGCTGGGACAGGGGGCCGTGATCCGGTCCTCCTTCAGCTCCGAGCTGGCCTCGTGGCGCGACGCTGCGGGGAAGGGGGAGGCCTGGCTGGAGGACTACCTGGAGCGCGAGCGCGCGGCCTGCGCCACGCCGCGGCTGAAGGTCGGCTACAACCGGGCCTTCGGCTACTACCTGGAGGTCGGGCGCACGGGCCTGACCACGGTGCCGCCCCACTTCGAGCGCCGACAGACCCTGGTCAATGCGGAGCGCTTCGTCACGGCGGAGCTTCGGGACTTTCAGGACCGGATGCTGCGCAGCGAAGGGGAGATCGCGCGCGTCGAGGAGGAGCTCTACCAGCAGGTGACGGAGCGCGTGGTGCAGGCCGGCGCCGACCTGCAGGTGACGGGGCACCTCCTGGGCGTGCTGGACTGTCTGGCTTCCGAGGCCGTCGTGGCGCGGGAGCGAAACTTCGTCCGCCCCACGGTGAACGACTCCACGGAGTTCTCCGTTCGGGGGGGCCGCCACCCGGTGCTGGAGGCAGCCATGGAGGACGCGGCCTTCGTCCCCAACGACGTGACGCTGGGGGGCGACGGCGCCCGCGTCGTCATCCTGACCGGCCCCAACATGGCGGGCAAGTCCACCTGGCTGCGCATGACGGCGCTCCTCGCCATCATGGCCCAGGCGGGCCTCTGGCTCCCGGCGGAGAGCGCCGTCATAGGCCTCGTGGACCGGGTGTTCACGCGCATCGGTGCACGGGATGACCTGGTGCGGGGCAGCAGCACCTTCATGGTGGAGATGCTGGAGACGGCCAACATCCTGAACAACGTCACGGACCGCAGCCTCGTGATCCTGGACGAGGTGGGACGAGGGACGGCCACCTGGGACGGGATGAGCATCGCCTGGGCCGTGCTGGAGCACCTGCAGGCGGAGAGCCGGGCGCGCGTGCTCTTCGCCACGCACTACCACGAGCTGACCCACCTGGAGGACCGGCTCGAGGGCGTGAAAAACCTCAGCATGGCCGTGGCCGAGGGGAAGACGGGGATCCTGTTCCTCCACCAGGTGACGCCCGGCCCCGCGGATCGCTCCTACGGCATCGAGGTGGCGCGGCTTGCGGGCCTGCCCCCCTCCGTGCTGCGCCGAGCCTTCGAGCTCCTGGAGCTCTTCGAGCGCGAGGGCTTTGAGCGCGCGGACGTCCCCCCTCCCCTGCCCCAGAGGGCGCTGAGGCGCCAGCTCCTCCTGTTCTCGCCGGAGACGGACGCCGTGGTGGAGGAGCTGGCGGAGCTGGACGCGGCAGCCCTGACGCCGGATCAGGCGCTGGAGGCCCTTCGCCGGCTGAAGGAGAAGAGCGTGAGGGCGTTGAGCCATGCCTGAAATTCGAGAGCTGCCGGAGGGAGTCTGGACCCGCATCGCGGCGGGCGAGGTGGTGGAGCGTCCGGCCTCGGCCGTCAAGGAGCTGGTGGAGAACGCGCTGGACGCGGGCGCTCGCCGGGTGCGGGTGCGCCTGTGGGACGGAGGGCGGCTGCGCATCGTGGTGGAGGACGACGGCTGCGGCATCGGCTTTGAGGACCTGCCCCTGGCGCTTTTGCCGCACGCCACCAGCAAGCTCCGGGGCATCGAGGACCTTGAGAGCATCCGCACCCTGGGCTATCGGGGCGAGGCGCTGGCCAGCCTTGTCGCGGTGGCGGACCTAGAAATTCGCAGCCGGCCGGAGGGCGGGGCGGGCGGCCTGATCCGAGCTTCGGGAGGGCACGTGACGGAGCACGTCGCCGCAGCCTGCGCACCGGGGACGCGCGTCCAGGCGGACGAGCTGTTCAAGGAGCTCCCCGCGCGGCGCAAGTTCATGAAGAGCGCGTCGGGCGAGCTGCGCCGGGCGGCCTCCGTCATGCGGGAGTACGCCGTGGCCCGGCCGGACGTGAGCTTCGCCCTGGAGCACGACGGGCGCGAGGTCCTCTCCACGGACGGGGCGGGGGACCGCCGGCGCGTCCTGGAGCGGTTGTGGGGCGCGGAGCCTCCCATTCAGACGGCGGAGGCCGAGGCCGGACACCTGAGCCTCGTCGCCTGGCTGCAGTCGAGGCAGGGCCGAAGCGACGTCATGGCCTTCGTCAACGGGCGCGCCGTGAACGACCCCGTCGTCAAGGGGGCGGTGACCGCAGCCGCGCGGGAGCTGACGGGGAACTGGGCCCTGTTCCTGTCCCTGGACCCGTCGCTGGTGGACGTCAACATCCACCCGGCCAAGGCGGAGGTGCGCTTCCGCTACGCGGGGGAGGTGTTCGAGGCCGTGCGGGAGGCGGCGGGGAAGCTGGGCGCCCCGGCCCCTCTGACGTTTCCGCCTGCGGGCGCGCCGGCGTCGGGCGCGGGGTCCCGCGCTGCCGCCATGGAGCGCGGCTGGAGCTTCCGGGAGGGCCCTGCGCCCCGTCCTGCGGCCCCGCGAACCGCCCCGCCCCCTGCGTCCTCCCCTCCCCTGTCGCCCTTCAGCCGCGTCGCGCCGCCCGACTTCGGCGGGCCCGTCCGGCCCGCGTTGGAGCCTCCTGCGGCGCCGGCGCCACGGGAGGAAAGGAATGAACCGAGCCCCTCGCCGGAGGACACTCCGGCGGTGGAGGCTCCGGTCTACATGGGCCAGACCTCCCAGGGCTACCTGGTCTTCGACGCGCCGGAGGGGCTGGTGCTGATGGATCCCCATGCGGCGCACGAACGGGTGGGGTACGAACGGATCCGCGCCCGGGCCATGGGCGAGGCGGCGGTCCAGAAGCTTCTGCTCCCGACGCCGCTGCCGCCGACGCTGGCCCTTGAGGCGGAGGAGTACCGCGCCGCCCTCGAAGCGGCGGGCTTCAGCCTGGAGAGCCACGAGGGCGGCCTGCGCCTCGCCGCCGTCCCCGCGCTGCCCGACGGCGCGCCGGAGCCGGAGGCCCTGTTGAGGGCGTCCCTGGCGGCGCTGAAGGGGGACCAGGACGGCGACGCGAAGGAGCTTTTGTGGCGGACGTGGGCGACCATGGCCTGCAAGGCGGCCGTGAAGCTCACCACCGCTCTGGCCCCCGCGGAGGCCCTGGCGCTGTGGCGCGACCTCCACCGGTGCGTTCAGCCCTTCCACTGCCCCCACGGCAGGCCCACGATGCTGGTCCTGGGGCCGGAAGAGCTCCTGAGACGGTTCGGCAGGGAGTGAGAAAGACAGCGAGAGGGGGCGACGAGGACGACGAACGATGGATTTTCCTATCGAGTCTTCTTTGAGCGGGTCTTTGACCCCATCGCGATGTATCGGGTCGCGGGAGACCCCGCGGAGGCGCCTGGGGCGGATCGGATTTTCTTCGTCGACATCAACCCGGCCTACGAGCGCGTGATGAGGGTCAGGAAACAGGACGTCGTGGGGCGCAACTTCCTCGACGTGTGGCCGGATGCGGAGGACCGCTGGCCGCGGATCATCGTGGACTGCCTGCGCCTGGGGCACACCGTGCACTGCGAGGGGGCGAGCTGGAACATCGCAAGCTACCTCGAGGCCATCGCCTTCCCCCTCCCGCCGCGCCACGCCGCGGTGATCTTCCTGGACAAGACGGAGTGGAAGGCGTCGGACGACGCGCTGAAGCGCAAGCAGGAGGAGCTGCGCGCGCTGGCCGCCCAGCTGACGCTGAGCGAGGAGAACACCCGGCGCGCCATCGCCTCGGACCTCCACGACCGCGTGGGCTATGAGCTGGTGGCCCAACTCAAGGCGCTGCGGGGCCTTCTGGAGCGGGGCCTGCCGCAGGACGTCACGGAGGAGCTTCGCCTGCTGACCGACAGCACGGAGCGCCTCATCAGGCAGAGCCGCAGCCTGATCTTCGAGCTCAGCCCTCCCGTCCTGAAGGAGGTGGGGCTGAACCCGGCGCTGGAAGCGCTTGCGAAGTCGCTCCTGGGTACCCACGACATCCGCTGGAGTTTGAGGTCCAAGGGCACCATCGGCGAGTTCAACGCCGACGACGCCGTCTGCGTCATCCTGTACCGCATGACGCGGGAGCTCCTGATGAACGTGATCAAGCACTCCGGGGCGACCCACGTCAACCTCATCGTCAACCGCGGTCCGGGGAAGATCATGGTGGCCGTGGAGGACAACGGGCGCGGATTCGTCCCCTCGTTTCGCCTGGACGACGCCGAGCGCGCGCGGGATGCGAAGGGCTTCGGCCTGTTCAGCATCCAGGAGCGCCTGAGGGCCATAGGGGGAAGCGTTCAGATCGTGTCCGTTCCGGGCAGGGGGGCGACGGTTGCGATGTCCTGTCCGCTGAAGCTGAAGGGGGAGGTTCACGGTGAGCGTTCGGGTCCTGTTGGCGGATGACCACGAGCTGTTTTTGGAGGGGCTGAAGGAGCTGATCCGAAAGGCGCCGGACGTGGAGCTGGTGGGACAGGCCCACGACGGACTGGACGCGCTGGAGCAGACGGCGATCGCGAGCCCGGAGGTTGTCCTGATGGACATGACCATGCCGCGCCTGAACGGCATCCAGGCGACGCGCCAGCTTCGGGAGCGTTTTCCCTCCGTCAGGGTGCTGGCGCTCTCCATGCACGGGGACCGGGAGTTCATCGTGGAGAGCCTCAAGGCGGGGGCCCGCGGCTACGTCCTGAAGGAATGCACCCTGGATGAGCTCCATCAGGCCATCCTGACGGTGAGCAGGGGGCAGTACTACCTCGCGCCGTCCGTGCTCTCCCTCCTGATCGAGGACTACCTGCGCCTTCTGGAGGAGGAGGCGTCGTCGAGCTGCCCGCTCTCCGACCGGGAGCTGGACGTGCTGAAGCTCCTGGTGAAGGGCCTGAACGCAAAACAGATCGCGGCGCGGCTCTCCATCAGCAAGAACACGGTGGACACCCACCGCCGCCGCATCATGGACAAGGTGGGCTGCAACGGCATGGCGGAGCTGACGCGCTACGCCATCCGGGAGGGGTACCTGGACCTGAGCTGAGCGACGGGCCCCAACCGGGGTCGCACGGAGATGGAGGCGCCTGGAGCCCCAACGCCAGGCGGACGAGGGACGAGCGAAAGGAGAGAGCCATGAACGAGCAGGCGGCGTTCGGGACCTACAAGATCAGGAGAATTGCCATAGAGGGATTTCGGAGGCTGCGATCGCTGGATATTCCAGTGAGGCCCTTCATGGTCCTGAT
>ERZ773099.679-NODE-679-length-27650-cov-2.787461_pt1 | contig 27650 bp, 25 predicted proteins | sample MGYA00511120_ERZ773099 | MGnify/ENA primary metagenome ERZ773099 (study PRJEB29015, sample SAMEA2738012) | human oral metagenome | biome: human oral; feature: human-associated habitat; material: dental | place: China | collected 2104 ... | reverse complement strand
TGCAACGCGGAGTCTTTGCTCCCCAGGCGGGGGCAGAGGCGGGCCTGTTGGGAAAGTCGGAAAACGGGAGATGGTATGACCGCTTTCGCGGCAGGCTGATTTTTCCCATCAAGAACCTGTCCAATCAGATCATTGCCTTTGGCGGACGGATCATTGCCGGTGAGGACGAGGCCAAATATATCAACAGCGCCGACTCCCCCATCTACAAAAAAGGCGAACATCTGTACGGTCTGGCGCAGGCCCGCCGGAGCATTGTCACAAAGGGGCACGCCCTTTTGACAGAAGGATACATGGATGTACTCACCCTGCACCAGTTCGAGTACACCAATGCCGTGGGCGTACTGGGGACGGCCCTGACGCCGGAGCAGGTCAAACGCCTTGCGGGCTTCACTTCACGCATGACGCTCCTCTTTGATGGAGACCGCGCCGGACGCAAGGCTGCCCTGCGCGCCTGCGAAATGCTGCTGACGCGCGGGCTTTCATGCCGTGTGGTGCTCATGCCGGAAGGAGAAGACATTGACAGTCTCCTGCGCGGCGCAGGCCGGGAGGCATTTGAAGCCTTGCAGGCGCAAGCGCCCGAGGGGCTGCGTTTTTGCGTGGATGTGCTCAAGGCGCTGGCCCCGCGGGAAACCGTGGAATGGGCGCGCAATTTTTTGCGGCAGGGGGGGGTTCCCGAACTGGTCAGCCCATATACTTCGCAGTTGGCCGGGCACTTGCAGATTTCCGAAGCCGAATTGCGCGCGACCCTGGCCAACCGGAAAACGCAGACCGGCGCTCCTTCTGCGCCGGACACACCGCCGCACGGCATCCTTGAGCGGGAAATCATGATGTATGCGGTACGCTATCCGCATCGTTTGGCCGATATGCAGGTAATGGGCGCGGATGTGGTTCTCCGGTCGCCGGTGGCACGCAAGCTCTGGGACAAACTGGAACACCACAGCCCGGAAGAGGCTTTTCACCTTCTGGACGAAAGAGAAAAGGCCTTCTGGTGCAAATGTCGCAGCCCCGAGGCTCCGCCGCGCGATACGGGCGACAGGGAACTGAAAGCCCTGCACGACTTTATGGACGGCTATTACGCTGCCGCGCAAACCTCTTCCCTGTCGGCGGCGCTGCGGGCCAATACCGGTGCCGGAAATTTTGAAGACGATGTCAGGTATCTTCACGCACTGATGAAAAACCTTGGAGAAAGAGCATGAGAAACCTCAAAGATATTCAGCAAATACAAACTCTTATCGCCAAGGGCAAAGGGGCCGGCTTTCTGACCTTTGAAGAAATCACCAAGACGCTGCCTGTGGAGATGAGTACGCCCGAAAAATTTGAAGAAGTTATCGGCATCTTTGAATTGCTGGATATCGACATCGTGGATTCGGAAAAAGACGGCAAAAAAATCTCTTCATCTGCCACCGATGCGGAAGACGATATCGGGGAAGGTTCGCTGGATCTGACCGAGGATGAAGAATCCGCCGACTACTCTTCCCGCAGCACAGACCCGGTGCGCATGTATCTGCGCGAAATGGGAGCTGTTCCCCTGCTGGATCGCGACGGCGAAGTGGTCATCGCAAAAAAGATCGAAATGGGAGAGCAGGATGTTCTCTACGCCCTGGTGGAAGTGCCTGTTGCCGTTGAGGAGTTGATCAACGTGGGGGACGACCTGCGCCAGAACCGCATCAAGCTGAAGGATGTGGTCAAAACCATTGAAGAGGACGACCCGAGCGAAGACGAGATGAACCAGCGGACGCGCGTTATCCTGCTGCTGGACGAGATCCGGCAGACTTTCAAAAAAAAGCGCAAGATCTACAAAAAACTCGATGCCTGTGCCTGCATGGACCGCAAAGTCACGGCTGTGCAGAAAGAAATTATCGGCTTCAAGGAAGAAATCGTCACCCGGCTGCGCGATATCAAGCTGGAGAAAACCCTCATTGACCGTATCATTGAAACGGTGGAGGACTATGTGCGCCAGATGCACAACTGCCAGCGCGATCTGTCGGCCTACATTCTCTCCACCGGGCGCACCCAAAACGAAATCCAGGCCATGTTTGACGGTCTCGACAAACGCGAGATCAACCCCCTGACAGCCGCCCGCGATCTCCGGCTCAGCGTCGACGAACTCTTTTCCTTCAAGGAAATGATCGTCGGAAAAATTGAAATCCTGAAGCGCCTTCAGGAAAAATGCTGCCACAATGTCACTGATCTGGAAGAAGTGCTCTGGCGCATCAAGCGCGGCAACAGCGCGGCCATGCGGGCAAAGCAGGAGCTCATTCGTTCCAACCTGCGGCTTGTGGTTTCCATTGCCAAAAAATACACCAACCGCGGATTGCAATTTCTCGACCTTATCCAGGAAGGCAATATCGGCCTGATGAAGGCCGTGGACAAATTTGAATACCAGCGCGGTTACAAATTCTCCACATACGCCACATGGTGGATCAGGCAGGCCATCACCAGAGCCATTGCAGATCAGGCCCGCACCATCCGCATTCCGGTGCACATGATCGAAACCATCAACAAGCTCATCCGGACATCGCGGTATCTCGTGCAGGAGCTGGGCCGCGACCCCACCCCCGAGGAGATTGCCGCGCGCATGGAATATCCTGTGGAAAAGGTCAAAAAAGTTCTCAAAATCGCCAAGGAGCCCATTTCTCTGGAAACTCCCATCGGCGACGAGGAAGATTCGAGCCTCGGCGATTTCATTGAAGACAAAAAGGCCGTGGCCCCGGCTGAAGAAGTTATCTATACCAAGCTTTCGGAGCAGTTGGCCACGGTCTTGGCCGATCTGACCACCCGCGAGGAGCAGGTTTTGCGCAAACGGTTTGGCATTGGCGAAAAAAGCGACCACACGCTGGAAGAAGTGGGCAAAATCTACAATGTCACCCGTGAGCGCATCCGCCAGATCGAAGCCAAGGCGCTGCGCAAGATGCGCCACCCCGTGCGCAGCCAGTTGCTGCGCTCGTACTATGACAACTGAGCGGAGCGCACAGGGATCTGCCGTGGTCATGCCATCCTTTCTTTTGCCGAAAAGGCACATTGGGGCGTTGCTGCTGGCTGCCCTTGTTCTGCTGCTCGTTCCGGGGCCGACCAGCCAGACGCACGCGGCCCAGACACAGGACATGCCGTCGGGAACGGTGGGGCACTGTTTTGACGGGGATACCTTCAGGCTCACAGACAGGCGCGTGGTGCGGCTGGCGGGCATTGACGCTCCCGAACTGGGCGCGCGCCCCCCAAAAGCCGGATACTATGCCCGTGAAGCCCGCGAACTGCTTTCCGCAGCCGTCCTCCGGCAAAGGGTGCGTCTTCTGCCCGCAGGCACCGCGCACAGGGACAATTACGGGCGTTTTCTCGCCGAGGTTCTCCTGCCTGACGGGCGCTCCCTCAACGATCTGATGATTTCCAGCGGCGCGGCTTTTTTCTACCCGCACAGCGATCTGGACAGCCGCCTGCAAAAACGCCTGCTTGCCGCACAGCAGGAGGCCATCAGGGAACGGCGCGGCATGTGGGAGCATGTTTTGGCCCAACCCGTTGCGGAAAAAACCTATCTGGGCAACCGCCAGTCATTGCGGTTTTTTCCTACGGACTGCCCCGAAGCACAGCGCATCAAGCCGCGCAACCGCGTTCACTTCGGCACGCTCATGGATGCCTTTATGGCGGGCTACGCCCCGGCACGCATATGCCCTTTCTGGCCGCCGGCGCACAAATGAGCGACAGTGTCCCCAAAAAACAGCTTGCCGCTGCCCAAGGCATAGAGGCTGGCTGCATTCTTTTTCACATCAACACCGCCACGGCGGATATTTTGCGCATGGCGCGCGAGGCCCGCATGCCTTCACACTATCTCGAAGGCAGCGGTGCGGATATCTTTTGCCAGGAATGGCGCGCCTTTGTGCATGCCGTGGTCACAGCGGGCCTGATGCAGCACGCGCCCAACAGCGTCCTTATGGCCTATCTGCGCCAGACCAGAAATCTGCTGGCCGCAGCAGGAGGGCAGCCGGAGGCGGATGCGCTTCCCGGGCCTCTGTCTCCGGATTCCTTTGTGGACGGCCCTTTTTCGCGCTATATGGCTTTGTTGGCGCAGGCCCGGCAGGCCGAATGCCCGGACATGTTCTGCCAGCGCATGGCGGACGCCGCTCCCTTGGCGGGACATCCTGATGCACAGGCCAAAGCCAGGCTGGCGGCCATGATGGCCATGCTGATCAGCGCGGTGTGGGACAAGCTGGAGCAGTACGATATACTGCCCGAGTGAAGGAGGGCGGGATGCGCCCCTATGAAGAAAGCATCCAAGTGTGGCGTATGATCTGGAAAAGATCTCCGCGTTTTTTCGCAAACGTGCCGCCTTCCTCTCCACTTTTCCCTGGCGCGGCCGCCCTCCGGCGACTCTGCGCCCATTCTGGGTTTTCGCCGTCGTCAAGTAACTGCCCGTCTGGCAACCGCCCGTCCGGCTCTTCCCAGAGCGGAATCCGGGGCACCGGAGCCGGGCGGGCAGGCAAAAATGTCTCCGCACGCGGCACGCGCTCTGTCGGCGCTCCCGCGCCGCCGTGCTTTTTGCCCCAACGCTTTTCCTCTCCCCTACTGCCTGCTGCAATTTGGGCCTGACGCGATGCGCGCCAGTTTTTTTCGGCGCTTTCCTTTCTTTTCCGGGTCTCCCGTTCTTGTGCGAGAGCATGGAGGGCTTCACGGATTTCATCGCCGATGTGGTGCGCTTGCGCGCCCAGTCTTTTTTCCAGCCCGGCCGTCAAGGCATGCAACAGGGCTTGAGGATCGTCGGCAGCCATGCAGAACAGGGCAATGCGTTCGCTGACATGCGCTCGGGGCGTCACTTCCAGCCCCTGAGAGAGGATTTCTGCGGCTCCGTCATGGTCGCCCTGCCCCAAGTGCTGTATGGCAAGCGCCAAAAACGGATTCTTTGCGGCGGCATCTGCCTGAAAAAGCTGCATGCATGCGGCGCGCGCGCGTTGCCACTGTTGCGCCTGAACGAATATCGCGGCGGCATCGGCAAGGTACTGCCGGTAGCGCACCTGATCCCCCCTGCCCTTCCATGCCAGCGCCATGCCAAGCTCTGCCTTGCCCGGCGCAAGGTCGCCGCGCATGGCGTGCTGAAACGCGGAGATGGCGCTGCTCCACTGCTCCTGCCGGAGACAACGCATGCCCGCCTGAAAAAAATCTTCCGGCTGGCGCACGGGTTTGAGCAGCATGCCGCAGGTCGCCAGCGCATCGTCAAAATCCCTGGTATCGCCGCCCTCCGTCTTGTCCCGCCGGATTTCTCCCCTGCGGGCAGCCTCCAGAAAAACCAGCCGTGCCGTGAGCGCGTCAATGGAATAAGGGCGCCACAGCAAGGCGCTTGCTCCGCACCCCAGCATTTTCAGTTGTTCCGCCTCGCTCTTGCTGGACAGGATCAGCAGTACGGGCAGCGTGCGCAACAGGGGATGCAGGCGCACTATGGCACAAAACCGCTCGCCATCCATATCGGACAGCTTGTGGGAAGAAATGACCACAGGCAGGGGAGAATCCTTGGCGCAGTTTGCCAGAGCGCGGGCGGCCGCTACCCCCGATGTCAGGCACTGCACGTCCTGCACCCCCGCCTCCCGCAGGGCGCGCTTGTCAAATCCTGCAAAAGCTTCACTTTCGCTGAGCAAAAGAACCCGGACAGGGAGGGAGGAAGAATCTGTCATGGAAAACAATCCGCCTGAGCCCGCAACGGCCGTGCTGCGAACCTCATTCCCGGACGGAAGGGAACTTCTGTGTACCGGCGCAAAAAGCCCAGAATTTTTTGGGGGCAGAACGGCTCTTTTATATGCCGGAAGATCGCTGTCTGGCAAAAGGAATTATCCGCGCCTGCTGCGAGGCGCGGCCTTCGGCATAAAACCCCGCAGACTCCGGCAGGGCCAGGCTGGAAGAGCAGCAGGGGCAGACAAGCCCCCCGGAAAAACGCTCAAACCGGATCAGACCGCCGGAATTTTCATAGCAGTCCGTGCAGAACGGCCCCTGATGCACGCCCTCGGTCGCAAGCCAGTATGCCCCGTTTTTGGGGTACAACGCCGTGGACAGGTGCACGGCTTCTTCCAGGGTGTGTATCCGGGTTTTGAGCGTGCTTATCTCGTCGCGCAGGGCAATGACCCGCGACTGAACCTCCATAAGCAGGCGGCGTGCGGCATGAAAGTTTCCGGCGGCAAACAGGGCATTGATTTCCTTGAAAAGGCGGTAGTCCAGCACAGCGCGTCATCCTTTCGTATACCAGCCTATCGAACGGAAGCCCAAAAGCCTTTAGAGCGCAGGGCACTTTGCATTCGCATTCTGTCTGCCGGGCAGCGTTCTCCTGAAAAAGCAAAGCGGTTCGCCGTCAAAAGGGCAAACCGCCTTGCGGCATCGGAAACGCCAACGGGAAAAACTTTTCCTATGCGTCCAGAAAAACCCAGTGCAGCATGCGCTTGTGGATGCGCAGGCGGTATTCCGATTGCAGCGTCAAAAGAGAAGCCCGGCTGGACAGAATCTCCCTGTCAACAGGAATGGCCGTCACCGGAGACGCACTGAGCATGATCCGCACGTCCTGCCCGGCGTTGGACAAAATACCCGCGTCCAGCTTCCAGGTCGCCCGGTCCCCGGCAGTCAGATCCTTGCTGCAACCGGCAAAAACATGACTCGCCCCGCGCACAGCTTCTTCCGGGTTTTTGACAAATACAATGGATGTGCCGAACTTTGCGGCAGCCTCTTCCAGAGGTGCTGTGTCCGTTTGCGGAGGCACGGCAATGCGCATCCTGAACGGAAACCAGGCCGTTGCCGCCATGAGCGAGTGCAGCGTTCCGTTGGCGCACCCCAGCCATGCGCAGGTAACCTTTTCGAGGTCACGCGAACTGCGCAGCATGCAGGCAATATCGGCCAAGGCGTGGGCGGGATGCGCATCGGGGCTGCCCGCATTGATAATGGGAAAATCTGTACCTCCGGCCTTTGCTCCCCAAAAAGCCACGGGTATGCCATAGGTATACAGGCAGTCAACATAGTAGCTGAAAATCGGGAGCAAATGCTCCTGATATTCGCTCATCTCGGTGTGCCACATGCCGCGTGTGCCCTCGTATACCACAGCCCCGCCCATCTGCCTGATGGCAGCGGACACGCAAAGGCGTTCGGGCAGAGAATGCCGGGCAAATGCCAGCAAGGCCACACGCTGGGTCATGAAGTCCGTCTGAAGCTTGGAATCCGGCATGCCCAGCGCCTGCTGGACAAGCAGCCAGGAAGCTTTTTCGCCCAACCCCTGAACAGTCAATATGCGCCTTGTCATATATGCTCTCCATGACAGACAAAACAGCAGATTCTCAGATGTCTTTCAGTATAGGCAAATGCCCCCTCCATGTCCAGAAAACGCGAAACTCCCGCAAAAATCTGCGTATAGCGGCAGATGCCATGCGTGCAGGCGACAACACCCTGTTGCGGGCAGGCAAAAAGGCAGGTATGCATGAAAAAAAGGAGCACAACATGGTCAGCAAGCAAACTCGCGCCGATAGAATGCGCAGAGTCTTCGTGAAAAGCATGGTCTTCAGCCTGGCGGTCGCCGCTATGGCGTCACTGCCGCTGTTTTCTCCCGCCAGCGCCGCAGCCGCGGAACTTGCCGGGAAAAAAACCCTCATTGTCTATTATTCTTGGAGCGGCAACACCCGGCAGGTCGCCCAACAGATCCAGCAAGCCATACAGGCTGACGCCGTGGAACTGAAAACTGTTGATCCTTATCCGGCAGACTACCGGCAAACCACCGCACAGGCCAAGCGAGAACAGGAAGCGGGCTATCGCCCGCCCCTGCAATCCCCAATCAGCAATCTTGACGCATACGATGTCATCATTCTGGGTTCTCCCAACTGGTGGGGCACAGTGGCGCTGCCGATTTTCACCTTTCTGGAAACCCATGATCTGACAGGAAAAACCATTGCCATGTATGTCACACATGAAGGCAGCCGCCTTGGCAGAAGCATGGATGACCTGAAACGTTTGTGCCCCGGCTCAACGATTTTGGACGGGCTGGCCATACGCGGCGGTAGCGTGAGTTCCGCCCAGGGCGATGTCGCCAAGTGGCTGCGGACTGTCGGTCTGTTACGGTGATATGACATATCCCCACGCCACTGTTCGGACAAAACTGACTTTCTCCGGACAGTGGCGTGGGGATATTCACAGGGGAAAAATGTTCCCCGGCATGTCGCCGAATAACGGAAATTTGAAGAAATTTCAGAACGATATCACTCAAGATTTTTCCAACTCGACACAAGCCGTCCGAATGCCGCAGCAACGTCCGCATACAGGCTCTCCGCATCCGCCCCGAAGGCGCGTTTGCGTTTGCCTGCAAGAATAAGAACCGCGTGGAGCCCATGCTCCAGATAAAATGGCCGGGCAAAGTAGGAGCGAACTCCCAGAGGCGCGAACAACGCCCAATCAATGGATTTGACGCTGTCCAAGGTATTTTCCACAATCAGCGAACTGAGACCATATCGCTGTATGTCCTGGGCGATGGTGCCTTCATAGGCGTGCAGGGTTCCCCATTCCAGGCCGTCAAATACCGGCCCTACACCATATACGGCAACGCGTCCGTTGCCCATCTGAATATGCGACAACATCAATCCGTCAACCCCGGGCTTGCAAAGGCTGTACAGCCCCTCAAGCGCCGGACGCAGTCCTTTCATGCATAGCGTGAAGGCGTTGTCCCTTTCAGGCTCCACCGGTCTGGCATCAACATTCACAAGCGCGGCCCGAACCATTTTATTGCCCGGTTCTCCCCATGACGTAAGGCGCACATGCGCGGAAAACAGGCCGCGTTCGCCATTGCCCAGCAGCAGTTTTCCCGACCACGCGTCATGCGCCGTCGCCTTCTCCGCCGCCACAAAAAAATTTTTCCACAAGGATTGGGGCACCACATCGTCCAGCACCAGAGCGCGTTCCGCCTGTTCCTCTCCCCCAAAAAGCACACGCGCAGCGCTGTTGGCATCACCCAGTTTTTGTTTTTTCAGATCAACGGTGAACACCGGGTAATCCGCATCTCCCACGCGCATTTGCAGTTGAGCATCGTAGCAGGCCGAAGTATAGCCCCCCGGCAGGAATGCCTCTTTCAAAAAACCGCTGTACACGTCCCGCGATTCCGGCCACCCCTGTAAGATCAGCGGATTGCGGACATTTTCATATTTCAGTCTGAAAATGGCCGCAGCGGGGCGTCCCGCGTGGATCATATCCCAGAACTCCACGAGCAGAGGGTAGTCCTGCTCGATAACTGCCTGCTTTCTGAAAGCGGCATTCTTCAGGAATTGCTGGGCATCAAAGCCTGCATCACGCCATCGGGTAAACACTTCGAGGCGTGACTCGCGTTGGCAGATGCTCCATAACAAACCTGGAAAAGCTTTGCGCCATTGAAGAAAACGCGACATATCTTCCCCGCCTGCTGACGATACACCGTTTTGATATCTTGGTCAGTAGAATAGACGCACGCCCTGGGCAAGACTTTTTTCGCTCCGAATGGTCTGACCACAAGTATTTACGCAGTGGCCGTCAGCGAAGTTTTTTACATGATTTTCTCTTTTTCCCGCTTTAGACCCCATAAAAACCCTCTATGGTCATACCAAATTCCATAAAATTATACAGATTTTTCAGCATATTCAGAATGAAAAGCATTTTCTGGAAGAAATATTGCCAAAAATTTTCCAGACGTGCACCATACCACATATGGCTGAATACGTTTTGCTTGGAGGACGCCTGTGAGCACGCCAGCAAACGCCATAAATCAACTGGAAGAAGCCCTGCTGCGCGGGCGCTGGACGCTGTTCGAGCGCCTGCCCGCAGAACGGCGCCTTGCTGAAGAACTGGGAATCAGCCGGGCAACGTTGCGTACGGCCTTGAGCGCCTTGGTAGGCAAGGGGATTTTGGAGACACGCCGCAATCAGGGAACATTCGTGCGCACCCTTCCCTGTAATCCGGCCACCGCCAGTCTGGCCGACTGCCTGCAGGCCATGCACATCATCATGCCATCCCTGCTGGCGACCGTATCCGGCTCATTCGCACCTTCTGCCATGCTGACTCTTGAGCGGCATCTGCCTTCCATAGGCATGGCTCTTCATCGCGGCGAAATGCATCTTCTGGCACAACACCATCTTCAGTTTTTCTCCATACTTTTACAGGCAATAAGCAATGCCCGCCTTGCACGGGCCGGAGCGGACACCCTGCCCGAGACTGGCGCGTTGGCGAAACTGTTGCAGGAATGCAGTCAAGCTCAACTAGAAGATCTTTTCAAACATCTGGCCCGCACCCTGCACGGTCTGCGCCATGCCGACGCCCAATCTTGCGCCTCTTCTGTTTCAGCCTATGTCTCATGCCTTCTGCAAGTTCTGGGAGAAAAAAAATGATCAATCTGCAGCGGCGCAATTTTTTATGGCAATACTGGCGCATGTTTTTTCCCCCTGCATCCGACGAAAATCCTGACGCCGACGCCTTCACATACGAAAAAGGAACGTTACTGCCACCAGAGTTTTCACCCGGCTTGTTGCGTCTTGAAGGGCAGCGGCTGGGGCTTCCCGTGGACACGATGAGCGAGGAAGCATTGAGTCAGGCTGTCGCACAGGTCATGCGCGCGCAGACACGCTCGCCTGCTGGAACATAAACTCCACACCCTGAGGAGGATCCGATGGCTGATCACAACATCCCTTATCTCGAAGAGCGGAAACTCATCAAACGGTGGCAAGGACCCTGGCCTCTGTTGGCTAACATGATACTGACTCTTTCCATATTTGCCGTCACCTGGTGGATTTTTCAGGACCCGCGCGGCGTCATGCGCCTTTACACGCCATATGTCGGCTATAACTATTGCCGCTGGTGGCTCATAATCCTGATCTGGATGGCCTATATTTTTGACTTCTGGCCATTCAAACGCAGCTGGATACGCAACGCGCACCCCCTGCAAAAGGGCATTGTGCTTTCTCTTGTCTCTGTCGGCGTGATGCTGGTGATAATCCACGGTTTTTTTGAGGGCGTGCTGGGGAACTTCGCATTTGCCTATTTCAGCCCGCACCAACTACAACAATTGCCTGGAATTACAGAATTTTATGCCACAGAATACGCAGCACAAGCATGCATGATGTTTGCCGTCATTGCCTCATGGATCAGCCCCGCCTGGCTTGTCGCCCTGGAAGGGCATCCCTGGCAGAATGAAGGCCAGCCTGTCAAAGGATTCAGCATCTGGCTGGGCACATTCTGCCTGAGCCTGGTCATTTATTTCATGACCATGCACAATCACATGGGCATCCTGTACTATCCCTGGCAGTATTTCACAGCCATCACGCCACCGTACTGGGAATCTTTTGCACAAACAGTTTCCGCAAACTTTCATGTGGCATGGATCATGTGCTGCACTGTTGTAGTGTGGTTCATGGAAGGCATTTGGGAACGCTACCCTTTCTGCCTCATCAAGCGGCCATGGTTGCGCCGTTTCGCCCTCTTTTTCGGCATCATGGCTATTTCTGTCGCACTATGTTTCTTTTTCTGGTACATGCAGGAACTGGTGTGGGGCGATGCAGTGCGCGGGCACCGACGCGACGCAGCTCCGGACTGGCGTTGGCTGCATGTGGGAGAAACCGCAATCTTCTTTCTGGTACCCGCCCTGTTCCTGCAATTCTATTGCGGCAACTGGCCCAACAGGTTCAGTACACCGGTCAACGCTCTTGTCCGCACCGTGCTGGTCGCTCTCGGCGGCATTATGATCTACTGCCTGTATTATCAGTACGCCCACTTCCTGCTCGGCACACAGAAAGGCTTTTCTCACCCCCAACAGTTTCCCATGATTCCCATGATCTGGCTGATCAACATCTGGCTGATCAACTGGTGGTTCATGGACGGTTGGCCCGGCTGGAAGCGTGAACTCCGCAGTGCCGGGGAGATTGCCGCCGACGAGCACGCCTTTGCCGTCCGGAGTGCCTGGAGTCCGGCTATGCTCCCCGGCCTTGCGGTCGGCATTCTTGCAGGCATTGTACTGTATTTTGCCATAGTGGCCGCGCTGCCCTGGTTCAGCGCGCATTTCACCCTTGTGCAATAGGAGAAACATCATGAACAGACGCGAATTTCTCAAGGGTGCGGCTCTGGGGGTTGGTGTGGGAACAATCGGCGCCATGGGCGTATATTCGTACTCCCCCATGCGCAGAGCCTTTCTTGCCGATGCGCAACGCGGCTCCGCCGATATCGGTGTGTGCAAAGCCATCAAGGTCATCAATATTTCTGAGACGAGCTGGTTTGACAACGGAATTTTTATGCAGGACGTGACTGGCGCAGGCGGCCTGCTGGTGGATCAGTACACTTTCAACTGGCCCCCTTTCGGCAACGGCAAGGGAATAGGCAAAGGGAGCTATGCCGATGGCATGAAGCGGATCAAGCATCTGCTGCCCGGAAAGCTTGATGAGGCATGGCAGATCGTGCGCGAAAACTGTGTGCATCCTGACAATGCCGGAGGTTTTTCCTGCCTTGTTGAAATTGAGGCCATGGACGGAAAGGTTACAAAATATCTCTTTGATACGGGCTGGAATTATCAATGGATGGAGGCATGCTACAAACGTGAAGGCATCGACGTCATGCTGGCCAACAAAGAGATCACAACCATGATCCAGACACATGAGCACATGGATCATTATTTCGGGCTTCCTGTTGTGACAAAATACAATCCCGACATTCACATTTATACGCCCAACACGTTCTATCCCAACGGAAAACAATACCTCAAAGATTGCGGTCATGTGGGAAAATGGACTGAAGTGCCCAAAGGCCTGCACAAAATCCAGGACGGCGTGGCTCTCTACGGATTCGATTGTCCGATCATATTCAAGGTGTTCGGAGAAATCTCACTTTACTGCAATGTAAAAGACATTGGCCTGGTAAGCATTACAGGATGCTGCCACCAGGGCATCATTCTCTTCGCCGACACGGCGTACAAAACTCTGGCATATGAAAATGACCAGTTTTACGGTTTGTACGGTGGGCTGCACATTTCGCCCTTTGATGACTGGGATCCCAAATATGACGATCTGGTGATCGGCCTCAAAAAATGGAATCTGCAAAAAGTTGGTTGCAACCACTGCACAGGGCTTATCACAGCCCAAAAATTTGTGGATGCGGGCTACCCCGTGGTTAAGGGCACAGCACGCTTTCGCTCCAAGACAACAAACTATCTCGGCAATGGTGACGTCATAAAATTTCCTTCATAACCCCGCACACCTTGTGGCGCGGTGACAAGATGCGCAATGCGGACTTGTCACCGCCGCCACAAGAGGAACATCGCCGTGCGCCTTGACACGCTGTTGCCCCGCCCCCTTTCCCCGGAGACCGGCCCCGAAAGCCCTTCCCTTGCAAACTGCCTGCTCGCGGGCATACATCTTGACCGCAAACGGGCGCGCTCTCTGGGTTGGCGCGGCATACTCCCTTCCCATCAGGGGCATCCCGCATGGACGTTCCGGGTGGCGGGTTCTCCCCATGTATACGGCCTGGTTTTTCTGAAAGAGCATACGGATAAAGCCTTTCTTTACGGCACGTTTAACGCGCACGTTTTTCCCCGGGCAGAAGACGCCGTTCTGGACAGCTTCCCCCTCCAGGCTTTGGCTTTGGCCATGAAGCCGGAATATGAGAGCATGCTGCGTAACCTTTCCCTCCATGCTCCGGCGCTCGCGCCCTTCTGTATGGGAACGCTCCGGATTATGGCAGCGCTGGACGGCTCAGGACTTTCCGTAGCTCTTTCAGCTCCCGCCAGATATCGCCGTATTTCCACAGACGGCATAGCTGTACGGCTGGATGGAACGGCATCACGCCAATGGCTGGTTCCTCCCGGTGGCGTGGAGCATGACGTTCCCGCATTCAGGCTGCTGCTGCGCATGTTCACGACACTGTCGGCAACCATGGCATCACTTTTTGCGGAAGATCCTCTCCTGAGCCTGCGCATGGTTCCCCAATGCGGCAATAGCGTGACGAACTGCGGACAAAAGGCATGGATATTGTCACTGCATGCCGAGCTAGGAACAACGCCGCCGCCCTCCTCCGTCTCCCGTCAATCCACCCCGCCCGTATTTCCGGCCATGACCGCCGGCGGCAAACCCCTGCGCCGCCTGCCCGCACAACGGCATGCCACCACACCGGCGCAAAACGACACCTTGCCGGTTCTGCACATTCTGACCGGATTTCTGGGCGCAGGGAAAACAACTTTTTTACGCCGCTGGCTGGACTATCTGAACGGACGGGAACAATTTGCCGCCGTCATCCAGAACGAATTGGGTCCCATCGGGTTGGACGCCGCATGCACCAAGGGAGAAACCCATGTCGAAGCATTGAATGAGGGATGTGTGTGCTGTTCACTTGCAGACAGCCTGCGCCCAGGTTTGCAGCGCCTTCTGAAGGCGGCCCCTGCCGGGCAGGTGATTCTCGAAACTACGGGAGTGGCCAATCCCGCCAATGTTCTTGAATCCGTGAAGGAGCTTAGCGATCTGGTGCGTCCGGGGTTGGTCATAACCATTGTGGATGCTCTGGCATGGGAGCACACAGACTCGGTTGTCCGCGCTGCGCAGATAGAACAGGCCGATGTGACCGTTGTCAACAAGGCCGACGCCGTCTCTGAAGCACGTCTTGAAGAAGTCATGGCCGAGGTACGATGCCGCAACGCCAAAGCTGTCATTCTTCCGGCGACACACGGCAACATTGCCTTTGCCCATCTTGATGCCCTGCATTCCGCATGGCTGGACAAACAGGGGGGCCCCCCCTCACATTCCCCCCGCCTCCGTCCCGTAAAAAACCTTCACCATCCTGATCATACCGATGAAGAGTTTTCCTCACTCTGCGTCATCCTGCCGCAGCCTGTCAGCATGAAGGACATACAAGACATGATCCGATCCGCCGGATCAGGGCTTTGCCGCGCCAAAGGCATCGTCAATCTGAGCGAGAGGGGAAACGTCATCCCCACAGTCGTACAGTATGCCGCCGGGCAGCTAAGATTTGAAGAGGTTCCGGACGATGCGGCGGAACGCAGTCTCGTTTTCATCGGAACGCGCCTTTCTTCCGTGTGCACGCCCTCCTGAATTTCCCACACCGCGAAAATCCGCATCTTCCCCTCTCTACCAGATTGCAACTGGATTCATAACCTGCAAAAATATCCGGACACGGTGCAGAACGTCCTGCCCGCACCACAGAGAGCAGACGAGGAAAACAGATGAGCGCCTTTCTTTTTGATCTTGACGGAACATTGCTCGACAGCCTGGAAGACATCGGCAACGCCTGCAACACAGTTCTTTCCCAAAACGGCTACCCCACGCACAGCATGCAGGACTTTCGCATGCTTGTCGGCCGCGGTTTTGACCACCTCATGCGCAACGCCCTGCCCGCAGCAACAGCGGATTCTCTCGCACCGCAGGAACTGGCCCGCCTGACCGATGCCGCACGCGCACACTACAGCCAACACATGTGCCAATGCACCCGCCCCTACGAGGGGATTACAGAAGCACTGGCAGAGCTTACAACGCTCGGCGAGGCCATCGCGGTTCTCTCCAACAAGCCCGACGAAATGACCGTCAGCCTTGTCCGCCACTATTTTCCTTCTGTTCCTTTTGCTCTGGTGCAGGGCGCCCGGCAGGGCGTGCCTCTCAAGCCTTCTCCCGCAGCCCCTCTGGACATGCTGCGCATTCTGGCGGTGCCGCCTGACCAGGCCTTTTATGTGGGCGACAGCGATGTGGATATTTTCACCGCGCGCAATGCGGGCATGACGTCTGTAGGTGTTGCCTGGGGCTTTCGCGGAGAAGGCGAACTGCGCGCGGCACACGCGGACCACATTGCCAAAAAGCCGCAGCACATTGTTACCCTGGCGCAAAACCGCCTGTGTCTTCCCCCGCAGAACGCCTGATTTTGCCCTTTTGAAACTCCTCAAAAGCAAACGCCAGAAAGGTCTTGACAAAGTATAGTTCTCAACTATGTTTTCAGTACGATCCCGGAAGACCTTGTGCACGGTGCACCCGTGTGCCGACGGCGTCTCGCCGGAACCGGCGTATCCAACCCCTTGAGGACAGCACATATGCCCATCAAGATTCCGGCAGACCTCCCCGCGCGTACCGCGCTGGAAAGCGAAAATATCTTCGTCATGACCGAAGATCGTGCAGCACGGCAGGACATCCGGCCGCTGGAAATTGCCATCGTCAACCTGATGCCCACCAAAATCGCCACAGAAACCCAATTGTTGCGGCTTTTGGGCAACACCCCCCTGCAGATCAACGTCACCCTGCTGCGCACGGCGGCCCATGTTTCCAAAAACACGCCAGCCCTGCATCTGGAGCGTTTTTACAAGACATTTGCCGAAATGCGCCACTGCGCCTTTGACGGTATGATCGTCACGGGCGCACCCGTGGAGCACCTGCCTTTTGAGGATGTGGATTACTGGCACGAATTGCTGGAAATCATGACCTACGCGCAAGAGCATGTGCACTCCACACTCTATATCTGCTGGGCAGCCCAGGCAGCCCTGTACCATTTTTACGGCATCCCCAAATATCCCCTGCCTGCAAAAATTTCGGGGGTCTTTGACCACGATGTGCTGCACCCCGGCTGCCACCTGTTTCGCGGTTTTGACGACACGTTCACAGCGCCGCATTCCCGCCATACCGGCGTGCGTACCGAGGATGTGCTCAACGAGCCGCGGCTGCGGGTGCTGGCAGAGTCGCGCGAAGCCGGGCTGACCCTGGCGGAAAGCCGTGATCACTCCCAGGTTTTCATGACAGGGCATCTGGAATATGACCGCGGCACACTGGACGCGGAATTCCGTCGCGATCAGGGCAAGGGACTGAACCCCATCCCTCCCCGGCACTATTATCCGGCGGAAAATCCCGATCTTGCGCCCCGCATGAACTGGCGGGCGCATGCGCACCTTTTCTATTCCAACTGGCTCAACTACTATGTGTACCAGGAAACTCCGTTCAGTCTTGCTGCCATCACCGGAAACCGGCAGCAATCCTCGGGAGTTGCCATAAAAGAATAAGGAATGCTATGCGCTTTTCAACAAGAACCCGCTACGGCCTGCGCTTTCTGCTGCGGCTGGCGGCCCACCCTGTGGGAGAATTTCTCCGTCTGCCGCAGGTGGCTCAGGCGGAAAACATTTCGCACGGCTATCTGGAGCAGATTGCGCGTATGCTGCGCCCTGCGGGCATACTGCGCACGGCGCGCGGATCCGGCGGCGGCTATGCGCTGGCCCGATCACCTGCGGAAATCAGCGTGAAAGAAATTTTCCAGCACCTGGAGGGAGAAATCACCCCGGTAACCTGTCTGACAAAGGACTTCCACTGCTCCCGGGAGAACGTCTGCCCTGCCCGCAACTTCTGGAACGCACTGGACGAAAACATTCACACGTTCTTGCAGCGCTACACGCTGCAAGACATTATTGACATGAAAAACCATCCCTCGGGAGGCTCCCATGTGGAACTACACTGACACTGTTCATGACCATTTTCTGCACCCGCACAATGTGGGCCCCCTGGAGGGAGCCAATGCCATAGGAGAAGTCGGCAGCCTGACCTGCGGCGACGCTCTCAAGCTGTACCTGAAAATCTCCGATGCCGAAATCATTGAAGACGCCAGCTTTGAAACGTTTGGCTGCGCCAGCGCCATTGCTTCCAGTTCCATCCTTACGGACATGATCAAGGGCATGAGCGTGGATCAGGCATCACGCGTGACCAACAAGGACATTGTTGCCGCTCTGGGAGGCCTGCCCAAGCAGAAGATGCACTGTTCCGTCATGGGACAGGAAGCTCTGGAAGCCGCCATCCGCCACTGGCGGGGCGAACCGCCCGTACCCCACGCCCATGAGGACGGCAAACTGGTCTGTAAATGCTTTGGCATTACCGATGCCCAGATCATCCGCGCCATCACGGAAAACGGTCTCAAGACCGTGGAGGAAATCACCAACTACACCAAGGCCGGAGGCGCGTGCGGAGAGTGCCTGGACGAAATCGCGGAAATTCTGGCTGCCCAGTTGCAGCAGAAGGTTCTGGTGGAGTTGAAGCCCAAGGCACGCCTGACCAACGTCCAGCGCATGCAGAAGGTTCTCAGGATCATTGACGAAGAAATCCGTCCCCGCCTGGCGCTGGACGGCGGCGACATCGAACTGGTGGACGTGGACGGGCCGCGCGTTGTGGTTTCCTTGCGCGGGCGTTGCGCCAACTGCCGCTCCAGCGAAGTGACCATCCGCGATCTGGTGCAGGGGCTTTTGCGCGAACATGTGGAACCGGACATTCTTGTGGTGGAGGCGCAGGCATGAAAACCATCTATCTTGACAACAACGCCACAACGGCCATTGCCCCTGAAGTGCGCGAGGCCATGCTGCCCTATCTGGGTGAGTTGTATGGCAATCCGTCCAGCATGTATTCTTTCGGAGGCCAGGTTGCAGAAGCCGTGGACACGGCTCGCGGGCAGCTTGCGGAGCTTCTGGGCGCTTCGCCCGAAGAAATCATCTTTACCTCCTGCGGTTCGGAGAGCGACAATTCCGCCATCTGGACCGCCGTCAGAACCCAGCCCGAAAAACGCCACATGATCACCACGCGGGTGGAGCACCCCGCCATTCTCAACGGCATGCAGCATCTGGAAAACCAGGGATACCGCGTGACCTACCTTGGCGTGGACAACAAGGGCAGGCTTGATCTGGACGAATACGCAGCCGCCCTGGACGAAGACACGGCACTGGTATCCATCATGTTTGCCAACAACGAAGTGGGCAACTACTATCCCATCCAGCGCATGGCGGAAATGGCAAAAGAGCGCGGCATTCTGTTCCATACCGATGCCGTGCAGGCTGTGGGCAAACTGCCCATAAACATGGGCAGCATGCCTGTCGACATGCTGTCCCTGTCCGGGCACAAGCTGCACACCCCCAAGGGCATTGGCGCACTCTATGTGCGCAAGGGCGTACGTTTTCGCCCCCTGCTGCGGGGCGGGCATCAGGAGCGCAGCCGCCGCGCGGGCACGGAAAACGTGCCGTATATCGTGGGGCTGGGCGTGGCAGCCCAAATGGCCGCCACCCATATGCAGCAGGAGTCGGCCGCAATGGCGCGTCTGCGGGATCGCCTGGAGCACGGCATCACCAACAGCATTCCGGACACCATTGTCAACGGTGACCCGGAAAACCGGCTGCCCAACACCACCAACATTTCGTTCAAGAATGTGGAAGGCGAGGCCATCCTGATCATGCTGGACCGCATGGGCATTTGCGCCAGTTCCGGCTCTGCCTGTACCTCGGGCAGCCTGGAGCCATCGCATGTGCTGCGGGCCATGGGCGTGCCCTTCAATTACGCCCACGGCTCCATCCGCCTCTCCCTTTCCCGGTATACCACGGAGGAAGAAGTCGATTTTGTCATCCAGCATTTTCCGCAGATCATTGCCACGCTGCGCAAAATTTCTCCTTTCAAAGACTGAACGGATGCCGGGCGCATGACTGTGCCCGGCACACAAAAACAGGGCGTTCCGGAGTTTCCGGTCGCATGACTGCCGGAACGCCCCACTGTTTCTCCAGAAGTTTGCTGCCGCGCCAAACCGTCGACCAACGACACGCCCTTGTGGTCAACCACGAGCATTCAAGGAGATGTCGCCATGGCCCCTTCTCCGGCAAATCCCCTGGAAGACCCCTCTCTGGAAGCATACCGGCCTTTTTTGCTGCGACGCCGCCATAACCACAATGCGGAAATGGAGCGCATCCGCACCCGCTTCGGTTCGCTACGCTCCTATGCCAACCTGCACAAAATTCTGGGTCCGCACCGCACTGTCAACGCTGCGGGAGAAAGCGTCTGGCGCTGGCGTGAGTATATGCCCCAGGCCGCTGCCGTCTGGCTCACAACGGACAGGCTCGGCTTTCAGCGGCATGCCCGTTATCGCTTCCGGCACCGTGCTGACGGTATTTTTGAACTGGAACTGCCCTGCGACGAACTCCGGCACGGAACATACACGGAATTGCGCATAGAGCCAGGTTCCGCCGCGCAAAAAAATACCGAGGCGCCGCTATCGGCAAAGCGCATACCGGCTTTTGCCGCATGGGTGGAGCAGGACGCGACCGTGCCCGCGCAGTGGTGCGCCCGCATGTGGCTGCCGGAAAATCCGTATGTTTTCCGACACAGGCGCCCCAAGCGCCCCCCCTTTCCCCGCATCTACGAAGCGCATGTCGGCATGGCGCAGGCCGCGCATGAGCATGGGCAAGACAGTGTCGGCACCTACCGGCATTTTTCCCTCCATATCCTGCGCCGCATCCGGGAAAGCGGCTACACCACCGTGCAGCTTATGGGCATTCTTGAGCACCCCCTCTACCGCTCCTTCGGGTATCAGGTAAGCAACTACTTTGCCCCCTCCTCGCGCTACGGAACCCCCGACCAGTTCAGGGAACTGGTGGATACAGCGCACGGTCTGGGCTTGACCGTTATTCTGGACATCCCCCACGGGCACGCCAGCCCCAATACGGAGCAGGGGCTGGCCCGTTATGACGGAAGCAGTTACTTCTTTACCGACAAGCTCAACCAGTGGGGCACCCCGTCCTTTGACTTCAGCCAGGAGATGGCAAGGCGCTTTCTGCTTTCCAACTGCCGCTACTGGCTTGAAGAATTCCGGATAGACGGATTTCGCTTCGATGCCGTGGGCAACATGCTGTACCATGACCTTGGCATGGATGACGATTTTTCGCACGTACACCGCTGCTTTTACGGCAAGCACAACGAACCCCGCGCCAATATTGACGGCGAAATGTATCTGGGGCTGGCCAATACTCTTGTCCATACCCTGACGCCTTCCGCCATAAGTATAGCAGAAGAGTTCTCCGGCATGCCGGGTTTGACCTGCGCACCGGAAGAGGGCGGACTGGGGTTTGACTACCGTTTCGCCATGGGCATTCCCGACTACTGGGAAAAATGCATCGTTTCCCCGCGCGATATGGGGAGCCTGTGGCACGAAATGACCAACCACCGCGCCTATGACCGCACCATCAGCTATGTGGAATGCCACGACCAGTGCATCAACGGCGATGATGCCATGATCTGGCGTTTGCTGGGCGATGACATGTACCACTATATGGCCTTTGGCGCGGACAACTGGAACGTCTCGCGCGGGCTGGCCTTTTACCGCCTGATGCGGCTTGTGACGCTGGCTGCGGCCGATGCCGGATATCTGAACTTCATGGGCAACGAATTCGGCCACCCCGAATGGCTGGATGCGGAAGAGCGCGCCCACCGCCAGTGGCATCTCACAGAGCGGGCCGACCTCAAATATGCCGCCCTCGCCTCCTGGGACAAAGCGCAGATGCTGGAGCTTGTTCGCGCCTTTCTGCCCGATTTTCTAAAGCCGCCCCTTTTCCGCTTTATCCATGAAGAAAAGCGCATCCTGGCCTTTGAGCGCGGATGCCTGCTTTTTGTTTTCAACTTTCATGAACTGGAACCCCAGAACATGCTTTTTGCGGTCACCCCCGGAAAATACACGGAAATCCTGTCTTCGGATGAAAAGCGCTTTGCCGGTCACGGCAATCTGGCAATCACCCTCCCCCCCACGGAACACTTTACCGCGCCCCTGCCCCACCGCCCTGAAGGCGACATCAGCCTGTATCTTCCCCCCATGGTAGCCCTTGTTCTGGCACGGGAGAAAAATCCCCAAAAACTCCTTGACAATCTCTGCCCTGCAACATAAAAATTTGTGTTGCGTCGGGATGTAGCGCAGTCTGGGAGCGCACTTGAATGGGGTTCAAGGGGTCGAAGGTTCAAATCCTTTCATCCCGACCAGCACAAAAAACAACGAAAAAAGCCATCTGGGAAAATTTCCGGATGGCTTTTTTCGTTGTGCGCTTCATGAGTATGGGAAATTCTACTTTCAAATGCTACCATTTTTTGGGGGATTACACGAGGAGAAAGACAGAACATTGAAAACATACAGGGTAGAGGCATGGCCTATGCGTGAACAGATGCCTTGATCAGACTCTCGGCAGGAATTCCAAGCCCACTGTGCAGCTTCCGAATCATGGACAGGGTAAGCGGGCGCGTGTGATTCAGCACCTCATAAACGCGGTTCAGATTACCTATCATGGGCTTCAGGTCTTTGGGCGTCATCCCGCTACGTTCCATATGAAATTTGATGGTCTCTACCGGATCGGGAATATCCATGGGGTACGCCTTGCGTTCATAGGCTTCCACCAGTGTTGCCAGAACTTCAAGTTGGTCGCCTTCAGGCGTTCCGGCTTCAGCGTCCATAAGCATTTCCATACGGCGCAAAGCCTCGCGGTAATCATCTTCGGTACGGACAGGCTTGATATGCATGGTGTTTTTCCTCATATTGTTTGTGCATCAATGGCATCATACTGAACATGGGTACCGATGAAACGGATATACACGACGCGGTAAGGATAGTTTATCCTGACCACAAGCCGGTATTTGTTCCCGGCAATGTTGAAGACCACGCGCCCGTCCTTGAGAATGCTTGCGCTTCCGAAATCCTTTTTGACGTCTGCCGGGGAAGCCCAGTCAGCCTTGCCCGCAAAGGCATACCACGCCTCAAGTGGAGCCTTGGCGTCCGTACAGGCAGCATGGTTCTCCCAAAATCTTTTCAGAGTCGAAACAGCGACTATTCTCATGGACAAACCATAGTCCCAAAATGGGACTATGGCAAGCAATTTTTTGGGGGGTCTCCCTCAAAAAGGGGGGCAAACAAAAAACAGGCCACGTTTTTTGACGCAGCCTGTGGATCTTCCTGGAGCGGGAAACGGGATTTGAACCCGCAACCTTCAGCTTGGGAAGCTGACACTCTACCGTTGAGTTATTCCCGCAAGGGTGGAGCGGGAGACGGGATTTGAACCCGCGACTTCAACCTTGGCAAGGTTGCACTCTACCACTGAGTTACTCCCGCACAAAACAAATATTTACTCCTTCTGCCGGAACCTGTCAAGCTCTTCGCGCGTCTTTTCGCCAACGCCGCCCGCGCTCAATCCCTGGGGCGTTTGTCCACAATGCGCCGGGCCTTGCCTTCGGAGCGCTCTATGGAGCGCGGTTCCGCAAGGCGCACTCTGGCTGTGACGCCCAGAAATTCCTTGATATTTTTTTGCAGGCGTTTTTCGAGCATCTGCAGTTTGCGGATTTCATCGGCAAAGAGGTTTTCGTCCATCTCAACGTGCACTTCCAGCGTATCCAGATTGTCCACCCTGTCCACGATGATCTGGTAGTTGGGGGAAAGCCCCTCGCTTTCCATGAGAATGCCCTCAATCTGCTGCGGGAAGACGTTGACCCCGCGGATGATGAGCATGTCGTCGCTGCGGCCCTGTATGCGCCCTATGCGCACATGGGTGCGCCCGCAACGGCAGGGGGTGTAGTCCAGGCTGGTCAGGTCGCGGGTGCGGTAGCGCAGCAGGGGAATGCCCTCCTTGGTGAGCGTGGTCAGCACCAGTTCGCCCACTTCGCCGGGGGGGAGTTGCTCTCCTGTGACGGGATCAATGATTTCGGGCAGAAAATGGTCTTCCCAGAGGTGCATGCCCTGTCTGGCCTCCGCGCATTCGCTGGCCACGCCCGGCCCCATGATTTCCGACAGGCCGTAAATATTGATGGCAGTGATGCCCATTTTTTCCTCAATATCCCGGCGCATGCCTTTGGACCACGGCTCCGCGCCGAAAATCCCCACCCGCAGGGGCAGGGTCGCAAAGTCCACGCCGGTTTCCCGCGCGGCTTCCCAGAGGTGCAGGGCATACGACGGCGTGGCGCAGAGCACCGTAGCGCCGAAATCGCGCAGCAGATGCGCCTGTCGCCGCGTGGCCCCGCCCGAGGCGGGCACCACCGTGGCGCCGACGCGCTCCGCGCCGTAGTGCGCGCCAAGCCCTCCGGTAAACAGGCCGTAGCCGTAGGCCACATGCACCACATCGGCATGGTTCACTCCGGCTGCGGCCATGCTGCGGGCCATGACTTCGGCCCAGTGGTCGAGGTCGCGGGCCGTATAGCCCACCACCACAGCCTTGCCCGTGGTTCCGCTGGAGGCGTGCAGCCGCACGATATGGTCCCTGGGCACGGCAAACAGGCCAAAAGGATAATAGTCGCGCAGGTCCTGCTTTTCCGTGAAGGGCAGCAGCCGCAGGTCCGCCAGCGAATTGATGGACGCGGGGCTGATGCCCGCCTCCTCAAAGCGTTTGCGGTAAAAGGGCACATTGGCGTGGATGCGGCCGCACAAATCGCGCAGGCGGCGCAGTTGCAGGGCTTCCAGATCTTCGCGGGGCAGGGTTTCCTGTCTGATATCAAAAAGCACGGGCTTTCTCCTTGCGTTGCTGGCGCTACGGCATCTTTTGCCGCAATGCGGGGCCGGGGTCAATACACGCCCTGCCCCTGCCGCGCACCCGGATTTCCGGGCCAGCGGCACAAGGCCCCCCCGCCGCGCGCATTGCCCTTGGGGCAAGTTTGCGGTAAGCAGGGTGCATGAAAAAAATCATGCAGACTTCTCCGGCGGCTGCCGGCAGCGCGCGGCGCTTTTCATCCACTCCCCTGTGCGACAAGGTGGCGGATGTGGTCCGCTGGCTTGAAGATCACAAGGCCGCGCAGGTGGTCAGCCTGGATCTGGCTGGCCGGTCCGGCTTTACCGAGGCTCTGGTCATTGCCAGCGCAGGTTCCGTGCGGCAGGCCCAGAGCCTGGCCGACGGCGTGGGGCAACTGTGCCGGGAGCGCAATTACGAATATCTGCGCACCGAGGGCCATGCCGCAGGCCAGTGGATACTGGTGGACATGAACGACATGGTCGTCAATATCTTTCTGGAATCCACGCGCGAAATGTACAATCTGGAGGCCCTCTGGGCGCAGGTTTCCGCGCGCAGGGCCGCGCCGTCCCCGTCCGCAACCTCCGAACCCGAAGGCGAACAGGCATGACCCCCACCCTTCTGCTCATTCTTGACGGCTGGGGCATGGCCCCTCCCGGGCCGGGCAACGCCCCCTGGCTGGCCGCAACTCCCCACCTTGATGCCCTCACGGCGCGTTGCGCCCACGCGCGCCTTTCGGCATCCGGCCGGGACGTGGGCCTGCCCGATGGCTATATGGGCAATTCCGAAGTGGGGCACCTGAACATCGGGGCGGGCCGCGTGATCTATCAGGACATGACCCGCATCGACCTCGCCCTGGAAGACGGCTCCCTTGCCGCCAACGCCGCATTTGGCGCGTTGCTGGACGCTGTGCGCCGCAGCGGCGGCAGGCTGCATCTGGCGGGCCTGCTCTCGGACGGCGGCGTGCACAGCCACATCCGCCACCTCGAAGCCCTGTGCTCCCTGTGCCATGAGGCCCGGATTCCCGTGCGCATCCACTGCTTCATGGACGGGCGGGACTGCGACCCCCACAGCGGCGCGGACTTTGTACGCCGCCTGCAAGCCTTTCTTGAGGCGCAGCCTCTGGCGCGCATTGCCAGTCTGGCCGGGCGCTTTTATGCCATGGACCGTGACCGGCGCTGGGAGCGCGTGCAGCGGGCGTGGGAGGCGCTGGTGCACGGCCAGCCTCTGACAGACCAGGACCCGGCGGCAGTGGTGGCCGCCTCCTACCAGCAGGGCGTTACGGACGAATTCATTGCGCCCGTGTTTTTTGCCGGTGGAGACGCTCCGGGCATGGCCGACGGTGACGGGCTCTTTTTGTTCAACTTTCGGGCAGACCGCATGCGCCAGTTGGGGCGGGCTTTTCTGGCGCGGGATTTTGCCGATTTTGACCGGGGCAGGCTGCCCGCGCTGACGGGCATGGCCTCCATGACGCCCTATGAGGCAGATTTCGGCATTCCCGTGGCCTTTCCCAAGGAGGCGGCGGGCATGGGCCTGGGCGAGGTGATCTCCCGCTTGGGACTGCGCCAGCTGCGCCTGGCAGAAACAGAAAAATACGCCCACGTCACCTATTTTTTCAACGGCGGCGTGGAAGAGCCTTTTCCGGGCGAGGAGCGCATCCTTGTTGCCTCGCCGCGCGACGTGAGCACCTATGACCAGAAACCGGCCATGAGCGCCCGCGAGGTGACGGACAAATTTGTCGACGCCTGGAACCGGGGGGAGCATGACCTTGTGGTCTGCAATCTGGCCAACGGCGACATGGTGGGCCATACCGGCAATCTGGAGGCCGCCGTGGAGGCCTGCCACGTGGTGGACGAATGCGTGGGGCGCATGGCCGCCGCCGTGGAGGCGCGGCAGGGCCGCATGCTGATTCTTGCCGACCACGGCAACTGCGAAACCATGCTCACCCCCGACGGCCGCCCACACACAGCCCACACCACCAATCCCGTGCCCTGCATCCTGCTGGACGCCACAGCCGCGCCCGCACCCGCCCTGCGCAACGGCAGGCTGTGCGACGTGGCCCCCACCATCCTCGGCCTGTGGGGCGTGCCCCTGCCAGAAGCCATGACCGGCCGCAATCTGGCAGCCAGCGGGAGCGAAGGAGAGCACCGTGACTGAACGCAAGCGCCCCGTGCAGCCCGTGGCTCCTGACGGCATGGAAATCCTGTTTTTCTATCCCTGCCCCGGCTGCGGCAAGCACATTCCCCAGGCCAGCCCCACCGAGCCGCGCATGATCCGCTGCCCGGCCTGCGGGCAGAACTTTCCCATCCTCCCTGTGGACGAACACGGCCTGCACTATGTGCGCATCATGCTGGCCGAAGGCAGGGCAGCCGCAGACCCCGATTTTCTGTGATTGTGCGCCCGCAGGAAAAGTAAAAAATTTTTTACCAAAATTCTTGCCATGCGGTGCAAAGCCGTGTAGGGTGCGTTTCATGTCAGCGGGTCAAAAATTTTTGACCCCCATCAGAATCTTTATGGAGGAAGGAAAACATGAAACGCATCTGTACGCTTCTTTTGGCTGCGGGCCTGGTTTTCGGCGCGGCCACCGGCGCCAGCGCCATTGACTTCAAGGCCAAGGGCCAGTGGCTCATGGGCTTTGGCGTGAGTGACACCAGCCCCACCAGGCACACCAGGGCTCCCGGTCAGCAGAGCCTGAAAAGCAATGACGACGACGTGTTCGACGCCCGTCAGCGCGTGCGCCTGCAGTTGGACGCCGTGGCCTCCGAGGCCCTGTCCGGCACCGTGTATTTTGAAATCGGTGACCAAATTTGGGGGCGTGCTAATGGCGTTGCAAATCGTGGTGCCGGTGGTGCTCTGGGTGCTGACGGCGTTGCCGTGGAGGTCAAGCGCGCCTATATCGACTGGATCGTGCCCCAGACCGACCTGAAGTTCCGCATGGGCATTCAGGGGCTGGTGCTGCCCAACGTGGCCGGCGGCTCCGCCGTGTTTGATGGTGATGTGGCTGCCGTGACCGCCAGCTATGCCTTCAACGAAAACGTGGGCCTCACCGCCTTCTGGGCGCGCCCGGTCAACGACAACTTCAACGGTGCAGGCGGCACAGGGACGGACAGGCCCAACTATCTGGACAACATTGACCTCTTTGCCCTGACCCTGCCCCTGACCTTTGACGGCGTGAAAGTGACGCCTTGGGTCATGTACGGCATGATGGGCAAGAACGCCCTGCGGAATTATGGCGCTCCGGCGGCTGCTGGTGGCTGGGGCACCGCTGACGGCTTCCTGGATGCCTCCCTGCTGAGCTATTACTCGGGCTTCAACACCGGCTTCACTCCCAATGCCGCGTGGAATACCAGCAAACACTATGGCTCCCTGTTCTGGGCCGGCCTGCCCGTGGCCATCA
>ERZ773099.677-NODE-677-length-27732-cov-14.038263_pt1 | contig 27732 bp, 19 predicted proteins | sample MGYA00511120_ERZ773099 | MGnify/ENA primary metagenome ERZ773099 (study PRJEB29015, sample SAMEA2738012) | human oral metagenome | biome: human oral; feature: human-associated habitat; material: dental | place: China | collected 2104 ... | reverse complement strand
CCCCGGTGATCTTGCGCAGCGCCTGGCTCATGAGGCGGGCCTGGAGGCCGACGTGCGAGTCCCCCATCTCCCCCTCGATCTCCGCCTTGGGCACCAGGGCGGCCACGGAGTCGACGACAATAATGTCCAGGCCACCTGAGCGGATGAGCATATCGGCGATCTCCAGGGCCTGCTCACCGGTGTCAGGCTGGGAGACCAGGAGGTTGTCGGTGTCCACCCCCAGGGCCTTGGCATAGACCGGGTCCAGGGCGTGCTCGGCGTCAATGAAGGCGGCGTTGCCCCCGGCCTTCTGTGCGCTGGCGACGGCGTGAAGAGCAACCGTGGTCTTGCCGGAGGACTCCGGGCCGTAGATCTCCACAATGCGCCCGCGGGGCAGCCCGCCGATCCCCAGGGCCACGTCCAGGGCGACGGAGCCGGTGGAGATGACGGACACCGGTGGACGGGTGTCGTCTCCCAGGCGCATGACGGACCCCTTGCCGAATGACTTGTCGATCTGGGCGAGGGCGGTGGCCAGAGCCTTGGAGCGGTCCTGTGACTGGCTGGGTTGGGGCATCGGTCTACCTCGGTTCTTGGCGGCTGCGGCCGCGGTGGGCATGGCTGGTCCTGGGGCGGAGGTCCCCTCTCCGGGGCTCGCAGACGACGGTATGCCGGACCACTGACATGTTTCACCGCGCCCGAGCGAGCCCTGTGGACAAGCAGGTGCGGCACGTCATCCGTGGAGAACAGTATCCGAACACGTGTTCGAAAGCGAGTCTCGTGCCGAGCGTGTTCCCCCTAGCGCCGCCGGCGCCCTCGGCCGTCAACTAACGCTGTTAACACTGTCAACACTGTTAGCACTATCAACACTGTTAACACTGTCAGCCGCGTAACGCACTCAACCGCGCGGGTGCGGCTGAGTGCGGAGTATCCAGCGTTCGGCCTCGGAGCGCTCGGTCTCATCGCACAGGGCGTGCCAGACCTCTCGCGGCGGCCGCCCGGCTTCTAAGGCCTGAGCGCAGGTGGCGCCCAGGGCCGGGAGCACGAGGTCTTGCGCTAGCGAGCGCCCGTAGGCTGGGCCGAAGACCGTCTCAACAGACAGCCAGAACTCCGAGTGCCTCATACATTCTCCATCCAGTACATCCTCCGGGTCCGGGGCGGGGGTTCCTGAGCCATTGGCCGCCGGGAGTGGGCGGCGGGCCGCGGCCGGTTAAGTGCGCAGGGCGGGCATGTAAAAGTCTCCAGATCGCGACTGCGATCTGGAGACCTCACTGTGGTGCTCAGCGCAGGGCGGCGCCCTGCTGGCGGATGAGTTCGTCGGGGACGGTGTCGGGAACCGTAATGCCCTCGCTCAGGGCAATGCGGTCCGAGACCTCGCGCAGAACTGCGGACAGCGGGGCGTCCAGGGCCTGGCAGATCGAGGCCAGGAGCTCGGAGGAGGCCTCCTTCTGACCGCGTTCGACCTCTGAGAGATACCCCAGGGAGACGCGGGCCTGAGAGGAGACCTCGCGCAGGGTGCGTCCCTGGTGCTGTCGAACGGAGCGGAGGACCTCGCCGATCTCACGGCGCAGGAGGACATTCTCTTGCTTACTGGTGGTCGTGTCCACGGCAGCACCGTACCCTGCAGCCGAGGTCTTGCGCATCGGCATCCGATTGGCCGGACTTGCGGGGCGGGCGCTGCGGGGGCGAGTCGCGTTCTTCATCAGTGGTGACAACCATTCAGTGCGGAGTTTCATTCCCACATCCAGAAGGTCGTGCGCTCCCTTCTCGATGTGCTGCTCAGATCCTGATCCCGAATCCTGAGAGAACCCTTGAAACCGAATGAGTCGCACCCGTGACCCGCCCCCTGTTGGCCTGTTGCCGCACTGCAGCCCGGCCGCCGGGCCCGAGTACGTGCGTCGCCCCAACCCCCAGCGGCGCCGGGGCGCCCCGGGCGGTGAGAACTCGACTCCCGGCTGGCCGGGGGTCACTCCCGGCTGGTTGGAGGGTCAGTCCTGTGCGCCCTGCTCCACGGCGCTCAAGAGGGCGACCGCCAGCGCCAGCACCGCCGTCGTCGCCCCTTGTCGGACGGCTGCCCGGTCGCCGTCCAGGTGCAGTTCGCGCTTAACAGCCCCCCAGGGGGAGCAGACCGCTATATGGACCGTCCCAGCCCGGTACCCATCGGCGGGGTCGGGGCCCGCGACCCCAGTGGTGGCCAAACCGATGTCCGCGTCCATGAGCCGGGCGACACCCTGCGCCATCTGCACGGCGACGTCCCCATTGACCGGCCCGGTGCGCGCCAGAAGCTCGGTGTCGACCTGCAGCACGTCGGTCTTAATGCGCGTGGCGTAGGCGACCACCGCCCCCACCACAACAGCGGAGGCTCCCGGGACGCTGACCAGTGTGGAGGAGACCATCCCTCCGGTAAGGGACTCGGCGACCGCCAGAGTCAGGCCCCGCTCCTCGGCGGTGGCCAGCAGGAGTCTGGCCGCCTCCACCTGTGTTCCGGCCTCGGGGGCCGCCTGGCCCTGACTCACCGGCCCTCACCGCCCGCCTGGGGCGCCCCGGCGCCACTGAGGATCAGGGCCTGACGCACATAGTCCAGGCCGGTGGCCACAGTGACCACCAGTGCCGCGGCAATGAGAACGTAGGCCAGGACCTCCAGGAGATTGGCCAGGGACGACGGCAAGAGCATCGTCCACGGCGTCAGCAATCCGATCAGGCCGCTGATCTGGAGGACCGTCTTGAGTTTGCCGCCGCGCGAGGCGGCCATAACGGCGCGGCGCAGCATCACGAAACGCATCGCGGTAATACCGAGCTCGCGCACGAGGATGAGAATGGTCACCCACCACCACAAACTGCCCGCCACGCTCAGGAGCACGAAGGCGGACAGGGTCAGGGCCTTGTCCGCAATGGGGTCGGCGATCTTGCCGAAGTCCGTGACCAGGTTGCGCGTGCGGGCGAGGTGACCGTCGAACTGGTCGGTGAGCGCGGCACCGATAAAGACCAGGGTTGCCGCCAGCCGTGCGCCATCACCGGGCAGGAGCATGAGCCAGATGAACACCGGCACGAGGAGAAGGCGCAGCACCGTCAGGGCATTGGCGATGTTGAGCAGCGGGGCCTGGGGTCGGTTGGGGGCGGCCGCCCCGGGGGTCGTGGTGTCCATTGCTCTCAGCCTAGCGTTGCCAACTCCGTGCACCCGTGTACCTCTACACCCCCTCATGCGTCAGATGACCCTGGTTCCTGTGGCGCTCGTGATTTACGCTGCAATTGTGACTCACGGAACAGCTCACCGCACTCTTTCCCGCATCGCTCGGCGACGGCTTATGGCGCTGGCGCTGATCCTCGTACTGCCTTCACTGGCTCTGGCGTGCCACCGGGGCGGCCCGTTGGAAGAGGCCGGGCAGACCGCGACTGCCGTGCCCTCCCCGACTACTGCGGCGACCCCCAGTCCGACGCCGACCATTCCACCCGATGTTCACCTCACCATTGGCTACGCCGGTGACGTCCTGCCTCATATGCCCGTCATGGAGGAGACCGTCAATGGCCAGGGAGACATCAGTTCCATGATTGCCGGCGAGCAGCCCTGGGTTGCGGGCGTCGATCTGGCCCTGTGCGGTATGGAGGTCCCAATCGCCCCGGACGGGGTCGCCAGCGGCTTCCCCCTGTTCGGGACGCTGCCGCCGGTGGTTGAGGCGCTTAAGGGCAGTGGCTGGGATGGCTGCGCGACCGCCTCGAACCACTCCTACGACCGCGGCCTGGACGGGGTTGTGGCCACCGCGGACACGCTCATCGCCAATGGCATGGGCTACGCCGGAACGAATCGGACCGAGGCCGAGGCGGCCGTCCCCTACCAGCTCTACCAGCTGGAGCGCGAGGGGCGGACCATTACCGTCGCCCAGCTCTCCTCCACCTACAGCCTCAACGGCCTCGTCGACGAGACGGGTTGGGCGGTGCAACTCAATGACGTCGAGTGGGTGGCCGCCCAGGCCCGTGCGGCCCGCGACGCCGGGGCCGATATCGTTATCCTCCATTCGCAGCTCGGCGAGGAGTACTCCCCCGACCCGGTCCAGGCGCAGATCGATTACGCAAGCGCCATCGCGGCCACCGGCGAGGTCGACGTGCTTTTCAGCGCCCACCCGCATGTGCCCCAGACCAACGAGCTCCTGGCCGGCGGCCCTGGCGGCCGCGGCATGTGGGTGTCGTATTCGGCCGGCAACTACATCTCGAACCAGTCCGATGCCCAGGGCACGATCATGGCCTGCATTGGGATCTTCGTGTGGGTCGATGTCACGATCACCGGCGAGGGTGAGGTGAGCGTCGACGCGCTCCACTGGCACCCTTTCACGGTTGACGTCTATGGCGGGCACCGCGTCCTGGATCTGGCCGCCCTGGCGCGTGGCGAGGTTCCTGAAGGCGTCACCCTCTCCCCTGAGGAAATCTCCTACCGCTGGGAGACGGTGACGGGGATCATTAACCCGGAGACCTACTCCGACGAGGTCCCCGCCCCTACCGGTCCTGAGCCGACAGTGCTGCCCCGCTCCTAGCGCCCGGGCCCGAGTCACGCTCTCTTGTCAGGGACGGGGTTATCTCGCCCCTGCCATTGTCGCCATCGTCATCAGTCACAGTCACCACGAAGGACCGCGGCCGGTCAGGCTCCAGGCGTCCTGGGAGCCGTCCTCATGGGAGCCGTCCTTCCGGGAAGGGGCTGCTGGGGGCGTCTGCGCGCTCGGCACCTGGGCGGGATGATGGCCGGTTGCGGTGTCCTGGCCATCGGGCCGAGCAGCAGGCCCCTCACCCTCCTCCTCGGGTTGGGGTGTTGAGCCGGGAGCACCGCCATCGCCGCGGATCCAGGCCAGGGTCTCCTCAAGCTGCTCGGGTTGGACGAGTACGTCGCGGGCCTTGGAGCCCCCGGAGGGGCCGACGACTTCACGGGTCTCCAGCAGGTCCATGAGGCGCCCGGCCTTGGCGAAGCCCACCCGGAGCTTGCGCTGGAGCATGGAGGTGGAGCCGAACTGACTGGTAATGACGAGTTCGGCGGCCTGCAGCAGCAGGTCCATATCGTCGCCGATCTCCTCATCTATCTGCTTCTTAACCTCCGGGACGATGACATCCTCACGGTACTCCGGCTGGAGCTGGCCCTTAATGTGGCGCACCACGGAACGGATCTCGGACTCGGTCACCCAGGAGCCTTGGATGCGCACGGGCGTGGAGGCGCCGGGCCCCAGGTAGAGGGCGTCACCTTGACCGGTGAGGGTCTCTGCACCGTTCTGGTCCAGGATGACGCGAGAGTCGAGTTGGGAGGCGGTGGCGAAGGCCAGACGCGAGGGCACGTTGGACTTGATGAGCCCGGTGACCACCTGGGCCACGGGGCGCTGGGTGGCCAGCACCAGGTGGATGCCGGCGGCACGGGCCAGCTGGGTAATGCGCTGAATAGAGGCCTCCACGTCCTTGGGGGCGGTCATCATGAGGTCGGCCAGCTCGTCGACGACGACGAGCAGGTAGGGGTAGGGGCTAATGACCCGCTGAGAACCGGGTAGGGGTTGGACCTCCCCGGCGCGCACCGCCTTGTTGAAGTCGTCAATGTGCTTGTAACCGAAGGAGGAGAGGTCGTCATAGCGGGCGTCCATTTCGCGGACCACCCATTCCAGGGCCTCGGCGGCCTTCTTCGGGGAGGTGATAATGGGGGTGATGAGGTGGGGAATGCCCTCGTAGATGGTCAACTCCACCCGCTTGGGGTCCACCAGCACCATGCGAACCTCCTCGGGGGTGGCGCGCATCATGAGCGAGGTGATCATGGAGTTGACGAAGGACGACTTTCCTGAGCCGGTTTGGCCCGCCACCAGCATGTGCGGGGTCTTGGCCAGGTTGGTCACCACATAGTCGCCCTCGACGTTCTTCCCCAGGCCCACCACCAGAGGGTGGGTTTGCTTCTTGGCGGCCTGGCTGCGCAGCACGTCGCCGAGCTTGACCATCTCCCGGTCGGTGTTGGGGATCTCAATGCCAATGGCGCTCTTGCCGGGGATCGGCGTCAGGAGGCGAATCTCATCACTGGCCACCGCATAGGCGATGTTCTTCTCCAGGCCGGTAATGCGCGAAACGTTGACGCCCCGGCCCCGGTGCACCTCGTAACGGGTCACCTGGGGGCCACGGGTGTAGCCGGTGACGGTGGCGTCGACATTGAACTCGGCGAAGACCGCCTGAAGCGCCTCAACAATGGCGTCGTTGGCGTCAGTGCGCGTGGCGTGCCCGGGGCCCGGCTCCAGCAGGGAGTCGCCGGGCAGGGTGTAGGTGGAGCCGTCGGGCAGGGACATCTCGCTCATGGCGATCTCATCGGCCAGGTCCGGCTCGACTGACGGGGTTTCCTCGGTGACGGCGTCGGGCTCGGTGGGGGGCACCGGGCGCTGTGAGGCCTGGGAGCGGGTCGACGGCGAACGGCCCGATCGGGCGGAGGTTGGGGGGACGCTGGGCGGTTCGGCCGCCTGCGCATCGGACAGCGGGTCCGGTGCGGGCTCCCCCATGACCTCGGTGGCGGACTGGTCAGCCAGGAAGTCTGTGGCCTCTCCCCCCTCCCCCCACGCGTCAATGGGATCGGCGCTGCGGGCCGATGGCTTCATGGAGCGGCGGCGGCGCCCTGAGCCCCGCGGCCGCTGCTCCGTCTCCAGGGCGGAGCGGAAGGCCTCGTCGCCGTCATAGGTGCCCAGGACAGTGGTGTCCTCGGTGTCGTCGCCTCTCGAGCGCCTCAGGCCTCGGCGCACCTGGTTGAGGACCTTCGTGGCCAGGAGCTCGCCGCCCTCCTGGCCGTCCCGGTTCTTGGCCAGGGGGCCCTTGGCGGCCAGGACTTCCTGGAGCTCGGCGACAGTGCGCCCTGAGACGACCAGGGCGGAGAAAAGCAGGAGGAGGATGAGCAGGATGACGGCTCCCACCGAACTGAACAGGGCGGCCAGCGGGTAGCCGAAGAGCCACCCGAGCAGTCCCCCGGCGTTCTCCAGCGCGTCCATGCCCCTACCAATGGCAGGGTTGCCCGAGAAGACCTGGATCATGCCGGTCAGGGCGGTAAGAATGCCCAGGCTGCCCACAATGATGCGGGCGTGAACGGAGTCGAGCCTGCGAACGCGCAGCATGGTCACCCCCAGGGCGCCCAGCAGCGGGGGGACCGCCAGGCCCAGGACTCCAACGGGCCCGGCGGCCAGGTGGTGGAGCAGGCTGCCGGCCGCCCCTGAGACGCCGAACCACTCCCGCAGCCCGGTGACCACGGCCAGGGCCAGGAGCAGGAAAGCCACGGCGGTGCGACGGTAGCGGTTGGAGCCCGCAGTCGCCTGGGGGCCGGCGGCGGGCGTCTGGGGGGCGCCTGAACGGCCCCCTGCGGAGCGGGGGGAGGGCGAGGAGGGCGAGTTGCGGGATCTGGCCATGATGCTTGAGACGGTATCCGGCGCCGCCGAGCTCGGGGGCCTGCCACGCCGCTGATCTGCGTCACGTCACCCACGCGTCTCGGCCTGCGAGCGGCCATCGGCTGGCCACTGGCGCCCGCCGACCGGCTGCTGGGCGCGGCGCAATACGTCTGCGTCTCGCCCGGGCCTCCCGATTGATGAACAGCGGGGGCTGCGGCCGGCCGCTTCAGTGATTTTTCAGTAGGTTGCCACTTGGCCTTGTGGGCCGCGGGGGCCTCTCAGGCTCCGGCCAGGAGGACGTCGATCTCATCGCGGCGCGGAGCCCGGGCCGGCCCGGAGCGGGAGACCGCCTCCGCGGCGGCGGCGTTGGCACGGCGGGCGGCGGCGACTATGTCGAGCCCGTCCATGAGCCCGGCCACCAGGACCCCGGTGTGCGTATCCCCCGCCCCGGTGGTGTCCACAACGTCGCGCGCGAAGCCGGGCACCTCGATGGGGGCGCCGTCGGCGGGCCACAGCACGCAGCCGTGGACGCCGGTGCGCCGCACGATCAGGGCCTGCGGGCAGGCCTCGCGCAGGGCGTCGGGGCTGCCCAGGCGGGCGGAGAGCCCGGTGATCTCCATGTGGTTGCCGGTCAGGAAGGTGGTGCGCCCCAGCAGGGGGATGAGCAGGTCGTCCTCAATCTCGGGCTGGACCGGCCCCAGGTCAATAACGAGTTCCACCCCGTCGGGCAGGGCCAGCAGCCAGTCCACCAGGACCGGGCAGCTGGTGGGGTGGACCAGGTCGTAGCCGGTGGCGTGCACCCAGTCCCCGTCCAGCAGGTCCAGGCTCTCCAGGTCCTCTTGCTGGGGCTCGGCCTCCACCCCGGCGGTGGTAATGAAAGTGCGTCGGCCAGAGGGCTCAATCAAGGTGGTGCAGGTGCCTATGTCACCGACCAGCTCGGCCACTAGCAGTTCGACACCGTCCAGCATCATGGACTCGCGCACCCGCGAGGAGTTGGGGCCGGTGCCCAGGGTCGCCGCCAGTGCGGCGGGCAGCCCCTGGCGGGCTACCGCTGAGACCACGGTGTAGCCGCCGCCCACGGCGGGCCCCGCAGAAGTAGCGGTCACCGCGCCCCCGGGGGCGGGGATGCGCGAGACGTGCAGGGGCAGGTCGATGAGGACACTGCCGGTGGAGATGAAGCAGGCGGGACGGCGCGCGTGCGGCATGCTGGGTCAAGCTCCTTTCTGAGTCTCTCCGAGTCGCCGGGTCACTGGGCGCTCCAGGGTGCCGACGGCCGACGCCATTGTCACCCTACTCACTGCCGCCGTGCCCGCTGGGCGGCACTCAGTGCTCACTCAGTGCTGGGGGCGGGCGTAGGGGAAGGCGATAACATCCCTAATGGAAGCCGCACCAGTGATCAGCATGGCCACACGGTCCACGCCCAGCCCCAGACCGCCGGTGGGCACCAGCCCCAGTTCCAGGGCCTGGAGGAAATCCTCGTCCAAACTCATGGCCTCGGGGTCTCCGGCGGCGGCGCGCAGGGACTGGGCGGTGAAGCGCTCACGCTGCTCAGCGGGGTCGGTCAGCTCGCTGTAGGCGGTGCCCAGCTCCATCCCCCACGCCACTAGGTCCCAGCGCTCGGCCAGGCGCGGATCGTCTCGATGCTGGCGGGTCAGGGGGGAAGTCTCCACCGGGAAGTCGGTGTAGAAGGTGGGGGCCAGGGTACGGGCCTCGACGAGGTCGTCGTAGAGGGCGCCAATGATCTCGCCGGCGCCGGCGGCCGGGGGCAGGTCGATGTCGTGGGCCCGGGCCAGGGCCTCCAGTTCGGGTACCGGCGTGTCAACAGTGACCTCGCGGCCCACAGCCTGGGAGATGGCCTCATGGACGCTCAGGACCGGCCAGTGCCCGGAGAGGTCTACGCCCACGTAGTCCACGCCCGCGCGCCGCGCCACGACCTCCAGGCCTTGCGTTCCGGGGGTCCCGGCGGGGCGCAGGGCAATGGGGGCACCGTGAACGGCGACGGCGGCCCGGGTAATGAGCTGTTCGGTGAGCAGGCGCATGGTGGTGTAGTCGCCGTGGGCGCGGTAGGCCTCCAGGGAGGTGAATTCGGGATTGTGGGTGGCGTCGACGCCCTCGTTGCGGAAGGAGCGGCCAATCTCGAATACGGCGTCCATGCCCGCCACCGCCAGGCGTTTGAGGTAGAGCTCCGGGGCGATGCGCAGGTATACGTCGGTGTCGTAGGCGTTGAGGTGGGTAATGAAGGGCCGCGCGTTAGCGCCCCCGTGGACCGCCTGGAGGATGGGGGTTTCCACCTCAGCGTAACCCTGGTGGCCCAGGGTGGAGCGCAGGGAGGAGACCACGGCGGAGCGGGCCCGCAGCACCTCTACGGCCTCAGGGTCGGCCAGGAGCCGGCGGGTGCGTGAGGCGCCCTGGGAGCGGGGTGAGCGCAGGCGGCCCTCGGCGTCGGGACGGGGGCGGGGCAGGGCGCTCAAAGACTTGGACAGCACGGTCCACTCGCGGACCGCGATGGTGGGCTCACCGGTGCGGGTGAGCACGCCGTCGCCGGCGACCACCACAATGTCCCCGCGGTCAATACCGGTCTTCCACTGCTGCACACGGGCACCGGGGGTGGAGGCGTCGAGCATGATCTGGATGCGCTCGTCGCCGCGCGTCAAATCGGCGAAGAGCAGGCCGCCGTGATCGCGCACGAGGGCGACCCGTCCCTGAACGCGCAGGCCTTTCACGCGCTCGCCCGCCTCACCGCCTAGGCCCGCCAGGCGAGCGCGCACCGTGCCGGGCGCGTCACCGGGCTCGACGCCCACCGGGTAGGGGTCGGTGCCCGCTGAGCGCAGCGCCTCCAGGGCCTTGCGATGGTGCTGCTCCTCCTGGGTCAGGCGCCGAACGGGCAGCAGGTCCCTGACGTGCTCGGCAACTTGGGCGGCGACGGCCTCGGCGTAGTCGTCCCCCTCCAGGCCGTCACAGGGGGCGACAGTCGAACGGCCGGCCCAGACCGGGACAAAGCCCTCCAGGGCTCCGGCGGCCAGGACCACGGAGGCGAACTGGGCGGCGTCCAAGAAGCACAGGTAGCGCGGCACCCAGGTGGGGCCGTATTTGGCGTTGGACTCGTAGAGCTGCTCGAGCTGCCAGAAGCGTGAAGCCTTGCGCAGGAGCGAGGCCAGGACACGGGCCTTGAAGGAGGCGTCCACGGCCAAGCCGTCGACGAAAATCGTGCGGAACATGGCGAAGTTGAGACTTACTCGCTCCACGCCCAGGCCCGGCCCCTCCTCCAGGATGGCGGTCACCATGGCTTCGACGGCCCCGTTGACGGCCGTGGGGCTGCGCCTCATAACATCCAGGGAGACCCCGCGCATGCCCCAGGGAGCGAATCCGAGCACGGCCTGAAGCTCGCCGTCGGCGCCGCGCACTGTGGCTACGAGCTCGCGGGCGTCGACGTCGTCCAGGGTACGGTCCAGGGCCATGGAGAAGCCCCTCTCCTCACCGTGGCGCCAGTCGGCGGCGGCACGGCGGAGTTGTTCCCGCTCCCCATGGGGGATGTCGGCCAGGCGCCGCACCTCAACGACGGCTCCACTGGCGCGCACGCGGCGGACCGCCTTGGCGACCTGGGGGTGGGCGCGCAACTCGAAGCGGCTGACCTCGATCACGGCCTCGTCCCCCATGCGGCGCACTCGCAGCCCTTCGCTGCGGTAGGCGCGGGCGCCGGACTCCGAGGCCGAGATAACGGCCGGGATCCAACCGTAGAGGCGGCATTCCTCCATCCAGGCGGTAATGGCGGCCTCCCAGGAGGCTCGGGCGCCGATCGGGTCGCCGGCGGCCATGGCAATGCCGCCGCTGACCCCGTAGGACACCGCTGCCCGCCCGTCGGCGGAGAACACGGTCAGGCGGTCGCGGCGGGTGGCGAAGTAGCCCAGGGAGTCCTCGGGATGCTCCAGCAGGAGGCGGCGAACCTTGAGGTCATCGCCGGGGCGGGCGGTTCGGTGCGCCGAGCGCAGGAACACATTGAGGGCCATGAGGACCACAACGGCGGCCAGGAAGGAGAGGAGGAAGTCCGCCCAGTGGGGCCCGTGGACCTTGCCGAACCCCAGAAGCCTCCCGAAGTCCGAGCCGAGAATGCGTTGACCCACCCATTGCAGCCGCAGGGCCAGGGTGGGGAGCTTGTGGTGGAAGGTGGAGGCCAGGACCACGCCGGAGCCGGCCACCGAAAGCAGGCCCACAACCAGGACCGCCAGGGCGCTCTTCCAGGCGCCGGGGACCAGCCGCCCGGGGAAGGCGTCACGCGCGTACCACAGGAGCAGGACAATGAGGGCCTGGGCAGAAGCGGAGACCGCTATAACGGCGTACCACACTGGGCTCTCGACCAGGATCGGGGCCGACGGGATCACCAGAGTCACCAGGCCCGCGATCACATTGAGGCTCTCGACAATCACGGCCAACACCAGGGCAATGCGTTTACGGCGCATGGCCGCCGCCGCCCAGAGCAGGAGCAGGACGCTGCCGAAAACGGAGGCCCCGGTGGGCACGCCCAGCCACCAGAAGGGGGCGTCCAGGGCCGGATAGATGCTGGTGCGTGACAGGCCCAGTCCTCCCAGGAGGGACAGCAGGGCTGCCGCCTTCAAGATGTGCGGCAGGATCCGAGGCACCACATCAATCCAAGTCCGGGTAATGGGGCCCAGCCCTTGCGTCCGGCGCAGCGGGGAGCCTGCGGGACCGGCGGGTTGGGAATCCTCGGGCGCTGTCGTGGCTGGCATGGCTGTTCCTGTCACAGTCGTCAATGGTGACGGTCGGAGGCCGCGGCCGGCCTCCTCCCCCAGGGCGACTCCTGTGTGACGCCTCGACCTGCAGGAGGAGCCTTCCGTCGGCGCCGCAAGCAGGTGGAGCGCGTCTTGTCCTCAGGCCTCAATGACGACCGGCACGATCATGGGGCGGCGGCGCAGGCGGCGTCCCACCCAGCGCCCCAAGGTGCGGCGCATGACCTGCGCCAGGGAGTGGGCGTCGGCCTTGCCGGTCTTCAGGGCGGCATCCAGGGCCTCGGTGACATCAGGGAGGACCTCATCGAAGACGGAGTCGTCCTCGGCCATGCCGCGGGCCTGGATGTGGGGGCCCGCCAAGATGGTGCCGGTCTTGGTCTCCACCACGGCGTAAACCGACACGAAGCCCTCTTCGGCCAGGATACGGCGGTCCTTGAGCTCGGTCTCGTTGATCTCGCCCACTGAGGAGCCGTCGACGTAGATGTAGCCGCAGGGCACCTGCCCGGCAATGCGGGCCTCGCCGCCCAGCAGGTCGACGACCACGCCGTCCTCACAGAGCATGACCCGCTCGGGGGGCACCCCGGTCCTCACCGCCAGAGCGCCATTGGCCACGAGATGGCGGATCTCGCCGTGGATGGGCATGACATTGCGGGGCTGGACGATGTTGTAAACGTGGAGGAGCTCCTCGGAGGAGGCATGGCCGGAGACGTGGACCTTGGCGTTGCCCTGGTGGACGACGCGCGCGCCCAGACGCATGAGTTGATTAATGACCCGGTAGACCGAGTTCTCGTTACCCGGGATGAGGGAGGAGGCGAAAATGACGGTGTCGCCGGGCCCCACGGTCACCGACCGGTGCTCCCCGTGAGCCATACGGCTCAGGGCGGCCATGGGCTCCCCTTGGGAGCCGGTGACCATGAGGACGCGCTCGTGCGGTGGCAGGGAGGTAATGTCGCGGGCCCCCATGAGCACGTCGTCGGGGACCTTGAGGTAGCCCCGCTCGGCGGCAATGCCCATATTGCGCGCCATGGAACGGCCGATCAGCGCCACGCGGCGCTCGTGGAGGGCGGCGGCGTCCAGAACCTGCTGGACCCGGTGAACGTGGCTGGCGAAGGAGGCCACCACGATCTGCCCGTCGGACTCGGCGAAGACCTGGTCCAGGACGCGGCCGATCTCACGCTCGTGGGCGACAATGCCGGGAACCTCGGCATTGGTGGAGTCCACGCAGAACAGGTCCACGCCCTCCTCCCCGAAACGGGCGAAGGAGCGCAGGTCGGTAATACGTCCGTCAATGGGCAGGGAGTCCATCTTGAAGTCCCCGGTGATGAGTACCGAACCCGCCGGGGTGCGGATCATGGCGGCCATGGCGTCGGGGATGGAGTGGTTGACGGCGACGAACTCAATGTCGAAGGGCCCGTAGGTGACGCGCTCATGCTCGACCACCTGACGCAGGAGCGGGCGGATGCGGTGTTCTTTGAGCTTGGCGTCCACAAAGGCCAGGGTCAGTTCACTGCCCACCAGGGGGATGTTCCCTCTTAGGCGCAGCAGGTAGGGCACGCCGCCAATATGGTCTTCGTGGCCGTGGGTCAGCACAAGGGCGACGACGTCGTCAAGCCGCTCTTCAATATCGGTGAAGTCGGGCAGGATGAGGTCAACGCCGGGCTGGTCCTCTTCGGGGAAGAGAACGCCGCAGTCGACAATGAGGAGTTTGCCATCGACCTCGAAGACGGTCATGTTGCGACCAACCTCGCCCAGGCCTCCCAGAGGGGTGACTCGCATTGCGCCATTGGGAATGGGACCGGGGGCCTGGAGCGTCTCGAACGTCGTCACGGAGCCAGTGTATCCAGAGCCGGCCACCGCCCAGGCCGAGCACACGTCCCGAGCGCACGTTACAAAAAACAAAAGGCCCGGTTACTCATAACCGAGCCTTTTGCGCGGTACCCCCAACCGGATTTGAACCGGTGCTGCCGCCGTGAGAGGGCGGTGTCCTAGGCCGCTAGACGATGGGGGCCCACAATATTCACATGTGGCGTGAAGGCTCTTGGACTGCAAAAACCCTCACCCGCTGGGGTACCAGGACTCGAACCTAGAATGGATGAACCAGAATCACCAGTGTTGCCAATTACACCATACCCCATGAGGCGCGCCCAGGAACGGCAGTCCGTCCGGGGCAGCGGGAAGTACTTTACGCAGACGCCCGCAGCCTTGACAAATCTTTAGCGCGTGAGTGCGGACACACTTCCCGGGTGTTCACCGGCGGTGCCCCGGCGCCGTCCGGGCGCCGGCCGCATCCGGGGCGGCGCCCGGACGCGGCCGGCGCATCCTGGTACTCAGCCGCGTCGCGTCCCGGCTGAGTTCAACTGAGTTGGGCGCGCAGGGAGCGCAGGCGCGACAGGGACGGCGCGGCCCCCAGGATCTCCATGGACTCGAATAATGGCGGGGAGACCTGACGGCCGGTGATGGCCACCCGCAGAGGTCCGAAGGCCAGGCGGGGCTTCATGCCCAGCCCCTCAACAATGGCGGCGCGCAAGACGTCTTCAAGCTGCGCGGTCGTCCACTGCTGGGGCGTCAGCCCCTCCAGGGCCTCAATGGCGGCGTCCAGGACCTCCGGGGCGGAGTCGCGCAGTTTGGAGACCGCTTTCTCGTCACGGATCAGGGCGTCGTCGGAGGCGAAGAGGAAGCCGAGCATGTCGCGGGACTCTCGCAGCACCTGGATGCGGGTCTGGATCAGCGGCGCGGCCGCGGTAAGGATCTCCTGCTCGCGCTCGCCCAATTCGGCGAATGCGGCGGCACTGACCAGGGGCTTCGTGACGGCCCGGGGGTCGGCGGGGTCCAGCAGGGCGTCGGCGAGGTAGGGCACCAGGCGGTCGCGGAAGTCCTGCGGGTCCAGGAGGCGAATGTGCTCGGCATTAATGGCCCGGCACTTCTTGGGGTCGAAGCGGGCCGGATTGGGGTTGACCTCCGTGACTTCGAAGGCCGCGACCATCTGGGCGGCGGAGAACACGTCCTGGTCTTTGGACAAGGACCAGCCCAGCAGCGCCAGGTAGTTGAGCAGCCCCTCAGGGATCATGCCGCGGTGGCGATGGATGAAAAGATTGGACTCGGGGTCGCGCTTGGAGAGCTTCTTATTGCCCTCCCCCATCACGTAGGGCAGGTGCCCGAACTCGGGCACCGCCCGGGCGCGGCCAATGGCCATAAGGGCACGGTACAAGGCGATCTGGCGGGGGGTGGAGGACAGCAGGTCCTCCCCGCGCAGCACATGGGTAATACCCATGTCGGCGTCGTCAACGGGGTTGACCAGGGTGTAGAGCGGGTCGCCGCCGGCGCGCACCACCACGTAGTCGGGCACGGAACCGGCTTTGAAGGTGATCTCGCCGCGCACCAGGTCGGTGAAGGTAATGTCCTCGTCGGGCATGCGCATGCGCAGCACCGGCTTGCGGCCCTGTTCCCGGAAGGCGGCGCGCTGGGCGTCGGTGAGGTCGCGGTCGGCCCCGTCGTAGCCGAGTTTAGGGTCCTCGCCGCGCTCCCGGTGGCGGGCTTCGATTTCAGCGGGCGTGGAGTAGGACTCGTAGAGGTAGCCGGCCTCCAGCAGTTCAGCGACCACCTCCCTATAGAGGCCCATGCGCTGGGACTGACGGTAGGGGCCGTGCGGCCCTCCCCTGCCCACGCCCTCATCCCAGTCCAGTCCCAGCCAGGTCAGGGAGTCCACGATCGCCTCAAAGGACTCCTCGGAGTCCCGGGCGGCATCGGTGTCCTCAATGCGGAAAACGAAGGCGCCATCGGTGTGGCGGGCGTAGGCCCAGTTGAACAGGCAGGTGCGCACCATGCCCACGTGGGGGGCGCCCGTGGGCGAGGGGCAGAAGCGGACCCGGACGGGCCTGGGGCCGGTGGCGGGCACTGGGGCTGAGAGGAAGTCGACGTCGCTCATGATGCCACCAGGGTAACCGCCGCGGCGCCTCCCCCGACCCCGCGGCGGGGCCCAACCGCCGGCGGAGCCGGGACGGGCGGACGGTGCGGACGATACCCTCCTGAACCTCCTGCGGGGAGCGGCCCCTCAGGGTTCGGTGGCTCTCAGCGGCGCACCACGGGGTTGGAGAATCCGCCAATGCCGTCGACGCTGACCTCCACGCGCTGGCCGGCGCGGATCTCGCCGACACCGGCCGGAGTGCCGGTGAGGATGAGGTCGCCGGGCAGAAGTGTGAAGATGCTGGAGACATAGGAGATGAGCTCGGCCACGGAGCGGATCATGTCCGCCGTCGTGCCCTCCTGCACCACCCGCCCGTCCACCCGGGCGCGCACCATGGCGTCGGCGGGATTGAAGGGGCTTTGGGCGCCGGGCTCGGGCACCTCGATCCACGGGCCGATCGGGCAGGAGGTGTCGAAGGCTTTGGCCCGCACCCACTGGGGCTCTGCGCGCTGCCGGTCCCGGGCCGAGACGTCGTTGGCGACCGTGTAGCCCAGGATCACCGACTCGGCGTCGTCGACGGGGACGTCCTTGACCAGAGTTTTCATGACTACCGCGAGCTCGGCCTCGTAGTGGACCTCGTTGCTCCACGCAGGCAGGACGATCGGGGCGTCCGGGCCAATGACGGCCGTATTGGGCTTGAGGAAGATCACGGGGGGCTCATCCGCGCCGGGCGTCGCCTCCCCCATCTCCGCGGCGTGAGCAGCATAGTTCTTGCCAATCCCCACCACCTTGGAGCGCGGGATCACTGGAGAAAGCAGACGCACCTCGCTCAGGGCCAGCACCTCCCCGGTCGCCTCGGGGCGGGAGAACAGGGGGTCGCCCTTGAGGACGAGCAATCGCCCCTCGGACTCCCCGGTGGGAGCGGCCTCCTCCTGCGGCAGGCCCTGAACAATGCCGTAGCGGGGCTCGTCCCCGGCGGAGAAACGCGCGATCCTCATGCCACCACCCTAGCGGGGACCAGCGCTGCTCCCGGTCAGGCGCCTCTCCTCGGCCGCATTCTGCGGCCGGTCCTCGGGCGCTGCGTGGGGCCAGGCGTCACCGGGGAGCACACCGGGCAGGTAGGGCGAGTCCACGCTGAAGACGGGCGCGCCGTCGTCTTGCGCCCGGCCGGCCCGCATGGCCAGGGCCTTGGCGCCGCAGGCCTCCCAGTCGCGCAGGGCGCCCAGCACCCACCGGCACAGCAGCACCAGGGCCACGAGGTTGATAATGGCTCCGAGACCCAGGAGGATATCGGCCAGAGACCACACCGTGGCCAGCTTCTGAAAGGAGCCCACGGCCGCACAGGCCACGGCGCCGATCTGGAGGGCGCGCGCGAGCCAGGGCCGGGAGGTGAGGTAGTCGAGGTTGACCTGGGCGTAGGAGAAGGCCCCGAGAATGGTGCTGTAGGCCAGCACCACAATGAGCACTGCCATGGGCCAGCGCGTCCACTCCCCCATGAGCGCCGCAATAGCGTTCTGGGTCAGGGAACCGGCGGCCGCCTCCTCGGTGACGCCCGGGACGTAGACGCGCTCGCCGGCCACGAGGATTGCCAGGGCGGTGGCGGTGCAGATGAACAGCGTGTCCAGGACGACCCCGAAGGCTTGAATAAAGCCCTGCTGCACGGGGTGGGCGACCGTGGCCGCCCCTGCGGCGCAGGCCGCACCGCCCAGGCCCGCTTCATTGGAGAACAGGCCTCGGCGCACACCGTTAAGAACCGCCTGGGTGACGCCGCCGGCCAGCCCCGCCAACCCGGCGCGCAGACCGAAGGCCCCCTCGACAATGCTCCACAGGGCGTTCCAGGCCTCAATCGGGTGGGTGACAATAATGACGGTGACGAGCAGCAGGTAGGCCACTGCCATGAATGGGGCGAGCCACTCGGTCACGCGGGCAATGGCGCGCAGTCCGCCCAACAGCACTGGCGCGGTCAAGGTGACCACGATCAGGGCGCTGGCCCACGCCGGGACGTCGCCGGCGGATCCCAGGGCGTTGGCGATGGCATTGGCCTGGACCATGGGCATGGCCAGGCCGTTGGCTGTCATGAAAACAACGGCGAAGAGCCCTCCGACCACGGGCAGGCGCAGCCCGCGGGAGATGTAGTAGGCCGGCCCCCCGCGGAAGCTGCCGTCGGGCCGGCGCACTTTGAACAGCTGGGCCAAGGTGGATTCGGTGAAGGCGGTGGCCGTGCCCAGGACGGCGACCACCCACATCCACAGCACGGCGCCGGGCCCGCCCAGGATGAGGGCCAGGGCCACGCCCACAATATTGCCGGTACCGACGCGGCAGGCCAGGCCCATGGCGAAGGCCTGGAAGGAGGAGATACCGCCGTGGGCGCCCGAACGAGAACCTACGACGGCCCGCCCAATGGAGGCAATGTGCCGTAACTGGACGGCGCGAGCACGGATGGTGAAGTAGATCCCCGCCCCCAGGAGGAGCCAGACCAGGATCCAGGTGAATAGGGCGTTGGAGATGGCGCCGAGGACGGCGTCAATGGTTGACATGGCGCCCCCTCTCAGCCCTGGGCCCCGGGGGCCGGGTCCGGCTCGGGGCCGGTGGCCGACCGGCCCTCCCACACCCCGGGGGCGAGGTCGCCCGGCAGGTAGGGGTTGTTGTGGCCCACGAAAACCGGGTCCTTGATCCCGGCACGGCGCTGGGCCTCGAAGTCGCGCAGGGCCCCCGACGCCCAGGGGGCCAGGATGACAATGACAACCAGGTTGAGCACGCCCAGGAGGCCCAGGGCGATGTCGGTCAGCGCCCACACAATGGGCAGGGACAGGACGGTGCCGGCGAAGGCGGCGGCGGTCAGCAGCAGGCCGAATACCTGCTCGGCGCGAAGCTGGCCGCGCAGGTAGTTGACGTTGACCTGGGCGTAGGAGTAGCAGCCCAACACGGTGGAGAAGACCAGTACGAAAATGAGGACGACCATGGGCCAGGTGGTCCACTCACCCAGGTGTTCGGCGACCGCCTGCTGGGTCAGGACGGCGCCGACCGCGCCCTGGTCACCGGGCTTGTAGGCATCGGTGGTGAGCAGGATGAGGAAACCGGTGGCGGTGCACACCAAAATGGTGTCCACGAAGACACCGAAGGACTGGATGAGGCCCTGGCGCACGGGGTGGCCGGTGGTGGCCGTACCGGCGGCGTTGGGGACTGTTCCCAGGCCCGCCTCGTTGGAGAACAGGCCGCGGCGCACGCCGTTGAGCACGGCGGCGAGCATGCCGCCGGCCACACCGTAAAGGGCTTGGTCGACCCCGAAGGCGCCGCGCACTATGTCCCAGAGGACGCCCGGGACTCGGGTGATGTTCAGCACGGTGACGAGTAGGGCGAGCAGCACGTAGGCCAGGGCCATAATCGGGGCCAGCCACTCGGTGACCCGGGCCACGGACTTCAGGCCCCCGAAGACCACGGGGCCGGTGAGCAGGACCAGGAATACGCCGACCATCCAGGACTGGACACTGGGAACCGTGGCGCTAACGACGTCTGCCAGGGTGTTGGTCTGAACCATGACCACTGTGACTCCTACGGAGACAATGCACAGGGCGGCGAAGATTCCTCCCCACGTTTTCGATCCGAGGCCGTTTTTTATGTAGTAGGCCGGGCCGCCGCGGAAAGTGAAGTCGCGGCCGCGCTCCTTGAAGACTTGCGCCAGCGTGGATTCCACGAAGGCGGTGCCCATGCCGATAAGGGCCACCACCCACATCCAGAACAGGGCGCCGGGGCCACCGGCGACAATGGCCAGGGCAACCCCGGCAATATTGCCAATGCCCACCCGGGCGGCCAGGCCGACGGCGAAGGCCTGGAAGGAGGAGATGCCCCCCTTGGCACCTGTGCGCGAGTCGGCGATGGTGCGCATCATGGTGAACAGGTGCCGGAACTGGACGGCCCCGGTGCGCACTGTCAGGAAGATGCCGACAAGCACAAGCAGAGCGGCCAGGACATAGGTGTAGAAGAGGTCGTCGATACTGTTGAGAAGGTCCTCTAGCTCAACGAGGCTCATGGGAGGGCTCCTGTCGTCGGGGCGGGATGCGTGCGGGAGGGGCGGGGCGCGGCGGTGCCCCGGGGCGCTGCCCTAGGGCCGCGCCACACACTTGAGTCCGTCATGGACCGCGGTGCGGTTCAACGTTGCGTCCACGGCGTATGCGGCCTTTCGCTCTCGGGAGTCGGGAATGACCCGCATGGTCTCACGTCACGGATGCATAGATGTGCGGGCGCCCGCATGTTGATCGTTTCTGTTGTGCGCGGTCCCTGCCGGCACCGCCCCGGCCACCGGCAACAATCCCCACGGATCTCACGGATGCGCCCCGTGCGCTTCCGGGCGGGCCGGCCGCGCGCACTGAGATATGCAGCCGTTCCCTTAAGCGCCCGGGGCGCCGGGCAATCCCAGGCGTCCCGCCACGGTCATCCCGGGCCGGTGACTATTGGCGTGAGACCATGGGCCCATGACCGCCCCGGCCCTCAACGCCATGCTCGATACCCTCATTCCGGCCGATGACCCCGACCGGGTGCCCGAGCCCGAGGAGGTCTACCTGGCTTTCAGCCAGTGGGCCGAGGAAACCGGCCGCCCTCTTTACCCTCACCAGGACGAGGCCCTGTCCCGGATTCTGGAGGACCGCCACCTCATTGCCGCCACTCCCACCGGATCGGGCAAGTCAATGATCGCCCTGGCGGCCCACACCGCCTCTCTGGCGCGCGGGGGCCGCTCCTATTACACCGCCCCGCTTAAGGCCCTGGTCAGCGAGAAGTTCTTCGAGTTGGTGCGCCTGTTCGGGGCGGAGAACGTCGGCATGATCACTGGCGACACCTCCATTAACGCCGCCGCCCCCGTCATCTGTTGCACTGCCGAGATCTTGGCCAACCAGGCGTTGCGGCAGGGCGAGGACCTGGACGTGGACTGCGTGGTCATGGACGAGTTCCACTACTACGCCGACCCGCAGCGCGGCTGGGCCTGGCAGGTGCCGCTCCTTGAACTCCCCCAGGCCCAGATGGTGCTCATGTCGGCCACCCTGGGGGATGTGAGCTTCTTCGTGCGGGACCTGGAGTCGCGCACCGGGCGCCGGGTCGCCGTCGTCGACGACGCCGTGCGGCCAGTGCCCCTGGAGCTGGACTACAGTGTCGAGCCCATTGGCGAACTGCTCCAGCGCCTGGTTGGTCAGGACAAGGCCCCGGTCTACGTCGTCCACTTCTCCCAGAAGCAGGCTGTGGAGAGGGCCACGGCGCTGCTGAGCGTGGACCTGGTGCCCAAGGCCCGCAAGAAGGCGATTGCGGCCGCTCTGGGGGACTTCCGCTTCGGCGGGGGGTTCGGGGCGACCTTGTCGCGACTGCTGCGCTCTGGCGTCGGGGTTCACCACGCCGGCATGCTGCCGCGCTACCGGCGGCTTATTGAGCGCCTGGCGCGGGCGGGGCTACTAGCCGTCATCTGCGGCACCGACACCCTGGGGGTGGGGATTAATGTGCCCATCCGCAGCGTGGTCCTGACCTCCCTGGTGAAGTTCGATGGCGCTAAGGAGCGCCACCTCACCGCCCGGGAGTTCCACCAAGTCGCGGGACGGGCCGGGCGGGCCGGCTTCGACACCCGCGGCTACGTGGAAGTCCAGGCCCCTGAGCACGTCATTGAGAACGCCAAGGCCCTGGCCCGGGCTGGGGATGACGAGCGTAAGCGCCGCAAGATCGTGCGCAAGAAGGCCCCTGAGGGGCGGGTCAACTGGACGGACAAGACCTTTGAGCGCCTGCGCGACGCCGCACCCGAGACCCTCACCAGCCAGTTCCAGGTCACCACCACCATGGTTCTCAACCTCATGGAGCGGCCCGGCGACCCGGTGGCCCACATGGCCGCCTTGATTGCTCGCGCGCACGCCACGCCCGCCGAGCGCCGGGCGCATGTGCGCCGGGCCCTGGACATCTACCGCTCCCTGCGCACGGCCGGCGTGGTCGAGCACGTCTCCTCCGCTGTCGCGGCCGCGGATGGGCGCCCCCGCCTGCGCCTGGCGGTGGACCTGCCCGGGGACTTCGCCCTCAATCAGCCTCTGGCGCCCTTCGCGCTGGCGGCCATGGACCTGCTGGATGTGGAGTCCCCCGAGCACACCGTGGACGTGGTCTCGGTGGTTGAAGCTACTTTGGATGACCCCCGCCCGCTCCTGTACGCCCAGCAGCGGGCGGCCCGCGGCGAGGCCATCGCCGCCATGAAGGCCGAGGGAATGGATTATGAGGAGCGCCTGGCGGCCATGGAGGAGATCACCTGGCCCCAGCCGCTGGCCGACCTGCTCGCTCCCGCCCTGGAGATGTACCGGCGGGCCAACCCCTGGGTGGCCGACTACGAACTGAGTCCGAAATCCGTGGTGCGCGAGATGGTGGAGAACGCCATGACCTTCTCCGATCTCATCTCCCGTTACGAGCTGGGGCGGTCTGAGGGGGTGGTACTGCGCTACCTCACTGACGCCTACCGGGCGCTGCGCCAGGTGGTGCCCGACGAGCACCGCACCTCGGAGGTGGTCGAGCTCATTGACTGGCTGGGGGGCCTGGTGCGCGCCGTGGACTCCTCCCTGCTCGATGAGTGGGAGGCGCTGGGGGCCGCCCAGTCCGGTCGTGCACAAGAGGGGGCGGCCCTGCTGGAGGCGGACCGCCCGGACGCCGACGACTCCCTGGGCGTCGAGCGGGCTTTCGGGGCCGACGCTGACGGAAAGGTGGCTTTCACTCGCAATCTGCACGCCTTCCGGGTGGCGGTCCGCAAAGAGCTCTTCCGCCGGGTGGAGCTCATGGCGCGCGACGACGTCGAGGGCCTGGCGCGCCTGGATGCCGCCTCCGGCTGGGGCGAGCGGCGTTGGGATGAGGCTCTGGGGCGCTACTGGGAGGAGTACGACTGGCTGGGCACGGACCAGGCGGCCCGGGCGGTGGCGCTCGCCCCACTGGATGAGCAGCCTGACGACTCGGCGCTGGCGGCGGTGGGGGTCTCTGAGCGGCTGCGGGAGGCCCTGGAGCGCTCGGGCCGAAAGGTGTGGCTGGCCACGCAGGTGCTGGAGGACCCGGAGGGCGACCACGACTGGCGGCTGGTGGCGCTGGTGGACCTGACGGCGTCCGACGAGGCGGAGCAGGTGGTGCTGCGGCTGCTGTCCGTGGGACCGCAGGGGTGAGGGCCGCGGCTCTCCCGGCGGCCCGCTGGGCGAGCAGTCTCGGAGAGTCTCAGAGGATGCCGCGGCCGGAGACGATCTCCTTGCCGAAGGGGAAGCAGGTCACCGGGATCATCTTGATATTGGCAATGGCCAGGGGGAAGCCCACAACGGTGACGGCCTGGGCGGCGGCCGTCACCACATGCCCTATGGCCAGCCACAGCCCGGCCACGGCGAACCAGATAATGTTCGAAATCCCGCTCATGGCCCCAGCGCTCGGCTTCTTGACCACCTCGCGCCCGAAGGGCCACAGCACATAGCCGGCGATGCGGAAGCAGGCCAGGCCCGCGGGGATCGTCACAATGAACAGGCAGGCTACGACCCCCGCCAGCAGGTACTCCAGCCAGAGCCAGAACCCTGAGAAGACAACCCAGACGATGTTCAGGATGGTGCGCATCAGCTCTCCGTGGTCGAGGAACGGCCGGGGCCCCGGCCGCCGGTGAGAACCGGCCGGCGGCGGCGCCTATTCCCGGAGCTCACCAGAAGACGCGCTGCGCAATGGCGTCGGCGAAGTTGTCCATGGCCCCCTCCGCCTTGGACAGGTAGAGGCCCGCGTCAATGAGGGAGACCTCCATGAGGTAGAAGCCGCCCGCCCCGTCGGGGACTACGTCGACCCGGTTGAACAGCAGCTGAATGTCCCGCTTGGAGTGCTCCTTAATGAGCTTGTGGATCGCCTTGCGGGCGCGCTCGCCCCACAGCCACTCCTGATCACTGGGCTCACGGGCGGTGGCGATCTCCTCGTGGACCTCGTCTTCGGAGCGGAAGCGCGGGTGGAGCATGGGCACCTTCTCCACGGCGTGGGAGAGCACGCCATTGAAGTACACCAGGGAGATCTCGCCCTGGCGGTCGACCTGCTCCAAGTAGCGCTGGACCATGACCGAGCGCCCCCGACGGAGGTGATGCCGGGTGTCGTTAATGGCCTGCGAGCGCGAGCGCGCGTCGGTGGCGGTATACCGTCCGGTGCCGCGGCCACCGGAGGAGACGGCGGGCTTGACCACGAAGTCGCCCAGCGCCGGGAAGCGCGTGTGCACCTGGTGCTTGTTGTAGTGCGCGGAGGGCTCCAGCCAGATGGTGGGGATCATGGGCGCGCCCAGCTCAGCCAGGCGGGTCAGGTAGTGCTTATCGGAGTTCCACTCCACAATGTCGGGGTGGTTGACCAGGCGCGGCACGGAGCGGGTCCAGGCCAGGAAGTCCGCATACTGGTCGTTGGTGGCGTAATCGCGCACGCTCCGCAGGACGACCACGCCGGCGTCCTCCCAGTTGACGCCCGGGTCGTTCCATACGGCGACCCGGGGCTCAATGCCACGGGCGCGCAGGGCGTCGGGCAGGCCGCGGTCGTCTTCGTCGAGGTTGGGGAAGTCCGCTGATGTCGCCAGGGTCACAATGGGCTCGCTCACTGTTCTAAGGTACCGCCATCGTCGCTCGCGCATGGGCGATCTGGCGTCTGAGGATCCGCGAATATCGAGTGGGTTCGACGACAAGGCCGCCGGGCGTGCCGCCGCGCCCGGCAGACAATGAGGTGTCTCACAGAATCTTGTCTGGACTCGGCGGGTGCCGCCCCGTAAAGTCTTCCTCCGTCGCCGGGCGCGAAGGCGCTTGGTGCGAGGCACCGCTAGCTCAATTGGCAGAGCAGCTGACTCTTAATCAGCGGGTTCAGGGTTCAAGTCCCTGGCGGTGTACCACCTCCTGCTGGCCCCACAGCCAGAAGGATGTGATAGTCATTCTTGACTGAGCACCGCTAGCTCAATTGGTAGAGCAGCTGACTCTTAATCAGCGGGTTCAAGGTTCGAGTCCTTGGCGGTGTACCACGCGAGGGCCGGCGCCGCCGGCCGTACCCGGGCGCTCGCGCAGCGGCGCCCGCGGAACACGGCCTTATGCAACAGGGCCAGTACCGTGGGCGCGCGCAAGCGCGGCTCTCACCACGACTGTGCGCCTGCACGGTTGGTACGGCGCCTACCCGGATCCTCGCACGGGTTGACCGCGGGTGCGCTCAACCGTCCTACCGGCCGCCGCAGCGGCACCCACACGCCACGGAGTCCCACGCAGGATCGACCTGCCCTTCCGGGACACCCCACCGGCCCGCCCAGGGCCGCAGAAGACTAAGGAGAGACAATGCGAACCTACAGCACCAATACCCCGGCACAGGTTGAGCGCGAGCTCATTGCGGCGCGCACCGAGCTGGACTCATTGAGCGCCTCGGCGGCCCCCTCCCGCCTGGAGCGAGCCCTTGAGCGCCTTCACGCCGCCCAGGAGGCCCGCGCCGCCCAGGAGGACCTGGTGGAGTTGGCCGCCTGACCCCCGCAGGCGGAGCCGGAGTCTTAAAGGTCACGCTCCCGCCCCGCCTCCGTTGCCCAACCCCCGCAGGCGGGGCCGGAGTCCCGCGGGCCCGCACCCTTAATCCCAATCAGACGCGTCAGGCACCTCACGAAAGTCCTATGGGCGCACCTCTTCACCCAGCCGCTGCGACGATGCAAGGATGAAGCGGAGCAGCATCGACAAGGAGGAGGCCCGCTGATGCCCCAGCTCGCCGTCGGAGACACCGCCCCAGACTTCACGCTCCCGGACGCCACCGGCACGCCTGTCCCCCTGACCAGGCTGCGCGCCGAGTCCGAGCGGGGTGTCGTCGTCTACTTCTACCCCAAAGCCTCCACCCCCGGGTGCACCCGTGAAGCCCACGACTTCCGCGACTCCCTGGACGCCTGGAAGGCGGCGGGCTACAGCGTGGTGGGGGTCTCACCGGACTCCCCTGAGACACTGCACCGGTTCGCCGAGCGCCAGTCCTTGACCTTCCCGCTCCTGTCCGACATTGACCACGCGGTCATGGAGGCCTGGGGCGTGTGGGGCCAGAAGAAGAATTACGGGCGCCTCTACACCGGCGTCCTGCGCTCCACAATCGTGGTCGACGCGCAGGGCCGCGTCGAACTGGCCCAGTACAACGTTAAGGCCACCGGGCATGTGAATCGCCTGCGCAAGGAGCTCAACATCCAGGATCCGGCCTAGATCGCTGAGCTGCGAGAAGGGCCTGGGGCCGGCCGCCGCAATGGCGGCCGGCCTTCGTCGTCCACAGGGCCCGCGGGCTGCACAGCCTCAGCGCTCGCGGGTACCGGCAATGAACTCCTCCACGCTGGCGCGGGCCTCAGTGTCGGGGCGCTGCTCCATGGGGGACTTCATGAAGTAGGAGGCAGCAGACAGCAGTTCGCCCCCAATGCCCCGGTCCAGGGCGATCTTGGCGGCGCGCACGGCGTCAATGACAATGCCCGCCGAGTTCGGGGAGTCCCAGACCTCGAGCTTGTACTCCACGGAGATGGGGGCGTCGCCGAAGTTACGGCCCTCCAGGCGCACATAGGCCCACTTGCGGTCGTCAAGCCAGGCAACATGGTCGGAGGGGCCGATGTGGACGTCGTGGTCGTCCAAGCGACGCTCCAGGTTGGACTGGACGGCGTTGGTCTTGGAGATCTTCTTGGATTCCAGGCGGCTTCGCTGCAGCATGTTCTTGAAGTCCATGTTCCCGCCGACGTTGAGCTGATAGGTGCGGTCCAGGATGCACCCGCGCTCCTCGAACAGGCGGGCCAGGACACGGTGGGTGATGGTGGCGCCCAGCTGGCTCTTAATGTCGTCGCCGATGATCGGCACGCCCGCGGCGACGAACTTGTCACTCCATTCCTTGGTGGAGCCAATGAACACCGGCAGGCAGTTGACGAAGGCGCAGTGAGCGTCAATCGCGCACTGGGCGTAGAAACGGGCCGCCTCCTCGCTCCCCACGGGCAGGTAGCACACCAGAACATCGACCTTGGCCTCCTTGAGGGCGGCGACGACGTCGACGGGCTCTGCGTCCGACTCGGTGATGGTGGCCCGGTAGTAGTCGCCCAGGCCGTCCAAGGTGACACCGCGCTGTACCGTGACGCCGGTGGGAGCCACATCCGCAATGCGGATGGTGTTGTTCTGCGAGGCGTTAATGGCCTCGGCCAGGTCGAGGCCGACCTTGGCGGCGTCGACGTCGAAGGCGGCGACGAACTCCAGGTCGCGCACGTGGTAGCCGCCGAAGTTCACATGCATGAGTCCGGGAACCCGCTCGTCAGCGGCCGCGTCACGGTAGTAGGTGACTCCCTGGACGAAGGAGGAGGCGCAGTTGCCGACCCCGACGATGCCGACGCGAATGGCGGAACTGGTGGTCATGACGTAGTTCTCCTAGATGGTGTGCCCGTGGCAGGCGTCCTTGCGCGGGCCTCTGGGCGTGGCGGGGATACCCACCCTCGGCTTGACGGTGGGGCCCGCCTCGGCGGGCACACGGTCCGCCGAGCGTGAGGGTGCTCTTGGCGCCACACTGTACGTCACCACCGGGGGCCGCTGGCGAATCCGGGCCCATGATGCCGTCGAGTGGAATCGTGGGGCCGCCGGGCCCGCCATGTCACACGGCTCCAGCCGATGAGGGCACGGGCGCCCCAGTGTCGTAGGCTGGGCCACGAGCGCGAGTGGCGGAACTGGCAGACGCCCCAGGTTTAGGTCCTGGTGCCTTCGGGCGTGAGGGTTCGAGTCCCTTC
>ERZ773099.675-NODE-675-length-27824-cov-10.966653_pt1 | contig 27824 bp, 28 predicted proteins | sample MGYA00511120_ERZ773099 | MGnify/ENA primary metagenome ERZ773099 (study PRJEB29015, sample SAMEA2738012) | human oral metagenome | biome: human oral; feature: human-associated habitat; material: dental | place: China | collected 2104 ... | reverse complement strand
TTACGAATGTAGATTTTAGATAAAAAATCAAATAGAATGAGCCGAGTAAATGTCGACATGTCTGAGTGTAACGAGTTGGTCGAATTTACAGCGAATTCTTGATTTTTTATTGTTAAGAAATCTACTCAGTAACGAATTATTTTTTTAATTATTCAATAGTTTTTAATACATCTATTATTTTTTCTTTTTTGTCATGACTGACAATAACTGAAATTTTATCTTCTATTAATTTTTCTAATAATTTAGTACCTTTTTTATATTCTTCAAAGTTATTTTGAATTTTTCTAGGAAGCCATTTCATTTTTTCTGTAAAAGCTAAAAAATCTGTTCCCCAACATACATCAGCAGCAAGAAATAAATTATTTTCAGGGAGAAACAAACAAGCTTGCCCTTTAGTGTGCCCATTTACTTCCACAAAAAACATAGATGAATCAGAAAATAAATCACAAGAATTTCTATAAGGAAATTGATTATTTTCTTTATAGTCATCTATTATTATCAATCTTTTTTCAAAATCTTTTGGTAATAGTTCATCAAAAATTAATAGTCCATCCTTTTTTAACTTATAATCATTATAACAAGTTTTGGTTAAGATTAGGTAAGAATTCGGAAAAAATTTTAAGCCTCCAATATGGTCAGGATGTAGATGAGAAATAATAATATATTTGATTTCATCTGAACTTATACCTTTTTCTTTAAGTTGATAGTCTATCATATCTTCTCTTTTTAAAGTTATGGGATTGGCAAATCTGTATAGAAAATATTTAATATTATTTTTTAAAATATCTATAGAATAGCCAGTATCATAAAGTATATAGCCTTTTTCTCTATGTTTTATCAAAAAAACTCCAGCATTGAAATTGACTATTGTTTTATTAAAATCTTTAAAAACTCTTTTTAAATCATTGGTACAATAGCCACAGGCGAAATAATCAACTCTTTCTATCATTTTTTTTACTGTGTTCAACATATTTCTTAACTCCTTCTAATATAGACATCTTTGGAGAATAGCCCAATTCTTTTTTTGCTTTATCTATATTTAAAGTTTGGCTATATTTCATTAAATATAGAGTATATTTAGTGATAGGAGGTTCTTTTTTTATTCTAAATAATTTATAAATTTTCTCTAAAAATGAAACTAAAGGTAAGATTAAATTATAGTTCCATTTTAAATATTTTCCCTCTGTTCCCATTTCATTGAAGAATAGGGTTAAAATTTCTTTGAACTCTATAGGTTCACCATTAGTTATATTGTAAATTTCTCTTGAATGTTCTTTGTTTTCCAGTGCCAATCTTAAAGAATAGGCAACATTCTCAACACAAGTTATATCAACTTTTTGCTTACCATCAACAAAAAGAGGAATACCCATTTTTTTATTTAATTCTAAAAGTCTTGGAATTATACTAGTATCGCCTATACCAAATAGACCTCTAGGACGAATTATTATATAGTCTAGATTAGAAGCCTTTATTATATTCTCTGCCATAATCTTACTTTTTATATAGTAGTTTAAATCATTTTCTTTAGGTGCTTCATCTTCTTTAACATCTAGTTGATCCTTTGCCCCTGCATATATACTTGGAGATGAAACAAAAACTAATTTTAATTTTTTTTCTTCACAGACTTGAACAATATTTTTTGTTCCAATGACATTTACATTATAGAAGTCTTCCCATCTTCCCCAAACAGTAGAAAGTGCAGCAGCATGAATAACAGCTGAACAATCCTTAGATGCCTTATATAGATCATCTAAGTTATCTATATCTCCCTTAAAAAATTCAACATTTTCACTTATCAATGTCTTTCCTATCTTTTCATTTCTACCAAAGGCAACAACTTGATAAGAGTTATTTTTTAATTCATCTATTACATATTTTCCTAAAAATCCTGTTGCTCCTGTAAGTAAAATTTTCATTTTTCTACCCCCTTCAAAATTCTATTAATTTCTTTTTCTAATAAATTACTAGGAGAATAATTATTGAAATCTTTTGATAATTTCTCTAAATTCTTCCACTCCTTTCTTTCTAGCATTTTCTCAAAGGCTTTTAAAATAGATTTTCTTGATTTTAATTTAGCTGTAAAAGCAATTTCAGCTAAAACAGCCCTCACTCCATAATCAAATTGGTCATAATCATGTGGAATAATAATAGCAGGTTTATTGTGTTTAATACAAGAGTAAAGTATACCTGCTCCACCATGATGAATAACATAGTCAACCTTAGGTAAAATTTCATCATAATCTAAATAATGGTATATCTGTAAATTTTTTTCCTTTATAATTTCCTTTTCTCTTTCTAAATAGCTTCCTAATGAAATCACAAATAGGTATTTTGGATATTTTTGAGAAAGCTCTTGAGCTATATCAATTATGGAATTCTTAGCCCATTTTAAATGGGTTCCTTTAGTCAGAAATATGATTTTTTCAAATTTAGTTTCAGTTTTAAATTTCACACTATCTTTAAAAAGAGATGAACAACAAGGACCAGCCCAAGAAAATTGGCTAGGAAAGTCATCTCTAAATTCAAGCTCTTTCATACCTAAAGCAAGTATTGAAAAAGGAGAATAAATAGATTCTTCACCTTTTTCATTATATAGTTTAAAATCCAATTCTTTTAATTGTTTTCTCAGTATAAAGCAAAGTAATTTTTTAAAAGCTCTAATAAGTCCACAAGCAAATTTATCTCTTAACTTAAAGATAAAACTATCTCTTGGATATAGTCCACCAACATAGGCAGGAGTTGTTGACTTATTTTCTATAGCAAAAGGAGTAGGGATAGTTGTAATCCAAGGAATATTTAATTTTTTAGAAACAAAACAAACAGGAACACCAATAAAGTCTGCTACAATTATGTCAGGTTTATCCTCACTAAAATAATCTTCCATCTCCTTTATAATTTTAGGCATAAGTCCTAAATTTTCCTTAAATTGCTTGTAAGCTATGATAGGATTAGTTTTCTTATCTGTGTCAGATATGTATTCAAAGACAGTAGGTTTATCTTCAAGTAAAATTTTTACAGTAAAACCTAGCTTTTCAACAACTTCCTTTTTTTGAAATCCTGTGAAAACAAAGATGTTATATTTATCTTTTTTATTTAATAAAGGTAAAACTAATTCTAAAATTGGGTAAAGATGTCCACTGAAAGGAGGAGCAACAACTGCAATTTTAATTTTTTCTTTGTAAGTATTCATAGATTATTTCCTTAACCTTTCTATCTTTAAAATATCCTAAATGTCCACAATTAACTATTTTATCCGACTTATGAAAGTCTAAAATCCAACTGTAGATATCAAAAATTCCTTTAAGAACTATTAAATTGTTAAGTTTACCATAGCCTTTTCCAACAGGACCCAGTGCAAACATCTTAATATTTTCATTGTTGAAGCTAGAAAGCTTCATAAATTTTTTCCATACATTTAAACCTGAACTTTGAGAGATAATAATAACATCTTTTAAAGATTTTATAGGTTCTAAATGTCTTAAGATTTCCTTCTCAAACCTTTTATTAAAAAGAGTATGAGGATAGTAAATTATATTGGATAAGCTAGCCTTTAGGATATTGATATCTTCAAATTCATCATAGGGAAAATCTTCATTGTAAGGAAAGTTAGAATTTATCACCTTATAGCCAAATTCTTTAAAAATATCTAGTATCTCAAATCTATCTGGCTCTAAGGCAGCAGTCTTTAGGTTGCTACTTCCACTTATAACAAAGACAATTTTATCTTCTTTTAAAAGAGTTTTAGAAACATCTAAACTTTCTAATTTTTCTAAATATTCTTTAAATCTCATAGTGTATCTTCCCATCTTTAACTCTAATTTTTTTATTCCTCCATAGGATTACAGGAGGAGTTAAAATAGTATATAGCAACATAAAAGGTAATAAGAATTCACTTATCAACTCATATAGAATCTCAGTAGTCTGAGAAGACTCTTCTTCTCTACCTTGATAAATGAAAACTCTTGCTATATGAAATAGTGCAATTTTTCCTATAAAAAGATTAAGTACTATCACCAAATAATCTATACTTAAATAGAAACTAAAAAATAATAAAATAGTTGGCAATAAAGTAGGAAGCAATATGATAAATAAAAATTTTGTAGAAAAAGCATTTTTCATATATACATTACTAAATAGCAACCATCTTTTCATAAGAAGTATGTATCTTTTTAAGCTTGGAACTGTATTTCTGACATTACAAAAAATAGTACTCTGTATAATTTTTACATTTTTTGAAAGGAGATAAGTTGCTAAGGCTAAATCATCACAGAGCCAGTATTTTATTTCATCAAAGGCAGAATATTTTTTTAAAATATCAGTTCTTAAAATATAAAACATGCCATTTATAGTCCTATTTTCTTTTAAAAATGACAAAGAAAAATATGAAAAAATGGAATTAGAATTGATAAAAGCAGAAATCAATTTTGAATAAAAGCCCTTGATATTGTAGTTAAAAGGAATTCCTGTTACTATCCATTCAGATTTATCTTTTTCGTATACACTCAATTCATCTAATTTTTTTCTATCTATAACAGCATCATCATCTAAAATTATAGAGTACTCAGTCTTAATTTTATCTACAACTTGAGCAAGTTTAAATATCTTAGGATTTACTTCTTGAGGGACATCATCTAAATAATAAACATCTATTCTATTTAAATAATTTTTATCTTTTAATATATTTCCAACCATGTCTATAGCTATTTTATCACTTTTGTCAATAAGCCATATAAAATTCATATTAGTAGTATTTTTTAAATTAGCTGTTAAATCTTCTTTAAGCCTAGGATCACCTGATAGAATAGGTTGAATCACAGTATATTTCCTTTCATCTAATTCAGTTTTTCCAAATCTATCTACTTTATAGAAATATATAAGAGAAAATATTAATTTTAAAATAAGTAAAATTATTGTTATTGTCAGTAAAAAATAAAATAGTTCTATCATTTAATCACCTTTTTTAATACTAAACCTACAAGTTTTAATTGTAAAGAAACAGGTAAAAGATTTAGTAGAAACATAGAAAACTTATTTCTAAAACCTATAATAGAAAGTCTTTTCTTCTTCTCTATTACCTTTATAATTCTTTTCGCAACATCTTCAGAACTCATCATAAATTTTTGTGAGCTTCCAAATTTAGCCTGTATGTCCTTATCAAAAAAATTACTTGCAGTTGGACCAGGACAGACAGATAGAACTCTTACATTCTTATTTTTGTTATGAAGTTCTTCATCAAGTGCTAAAGAATAATGTAAAAGAGCAGATTTTGTTGAGCTATATATTGCCATATATGGATGTTGATATAGGGCAGCAGTTGAGCAAACATTTAAAACTATTCCTTTACCTTTTTGTAAAAATTTTTCAGAATATTTCTTTGTCAGTAACATAGGAGAGATAAAATTAACATTGATAGTATCTAGATCCTCCCTATCAGTCAACTTTGAAAAATCAGTAATTTTCCCAAAACCTGCACAATTAATAAGTAAATCTATATCATAATTTTCAATGATTTTATCTAAATTATCTATATCACTTAAATCATATTTTATGCACTCACATTTAAGAGAAGGATTTTTCTCTTCTAATTCTTTTTTTAGAGACTCTAATTTATCTATAGATCTTCCCAATAAAAAAAGTTCTTTTGTTTTATTTGCTAAATTTACAGCAAGTTCTTTCCCTATACCAGAACTTGCACCAGTTATTAAAATTTTTTTCATTTTATACTTCCTTACTATATTATGATAAAATAAAGCATTATATTATTAAATATTATATCATTTTTTGAGACTTATATGTAAAATAAAAAATGTATTAAAAAAGATAGAGTGATTTCATTTAGTATTCATTTTACTTGTGTATATTTGTTGTACAAGAGCTTAAGAGAAGTTTTATTTAATTTCTCTTAAGCCATCATATACAGTGAATATTCATCTCTAGGATAAAAAATAATGATTTTACAAAAATAATATAAAAAAAATAAAAATAAAACAAAATATTTATTTATCATTCACAATGATAAATTATAATTAGGATATAGAGATGAAAATAATAACAAAAACAAAAAATAAAAAAAAGAGGAGAAGATTTAAATGAAAAAAATACTAATAGTAGGAGCAATAATTTTAGGAAGTATAGGATTTTCAACAAGTGCTTTGGCAGCAATAAGTGAACAACAAGCAAAGGACATAGCTTTAAAAGAAGCACAAGGTGGACAAATAACTAAATTTAAGCTAGACAGAGAAAATGGAAGAATGGTTTATGAAGTTGAAGTAATGAATGGAAATGTTGAAAATGATTATGAAATCGATGCTGAAACAGGTGCAATAGTAAAATTTGAACAAGAACAAAAAAATTATGGAAATACTAAATCAGTAAATGAACCAAAAATTTCTTATGAAAAAGCAAAAGAAATTGCATTAAAAAATTCTAAAAATGGAAAATTCAAAGAAATTGAATTAAAACATAAAAATGGTGTATTAGTATATGATGTAGAAATTGCTGAAGGATTTGCAGATAGAGAGTTCTTAATTGATGCTAATACAGGAGAAATCTTAAAAAATAAAAAAGATTTCTAATAATTAAATAGTTCCCTTTTCTAAAAAAGTTAATAAATTCTAAATGAAATGGTGTTGGTAGAAATATTTTTTATCAACACCATTTTTTGTGAAAAAATTAAACAAACTTTCAAGATTTTTTTAAAGTCTAAGGTAAATAATTAATCTAAAAATTGTAATAATAGACTTAATATGTTATAATTTTGGTAAACAAATTATTGAGGAGATTATTGTGGAAAAATTTTATGTAAATCTTTTAAAATCTTTGTTATATATATTGTTTATGATGACTACTAAGTTTAAAAATCCAAAATTAAATAATTATTTTTCTCAAAAATTTCTAGAGATAAATAATAATTATGTATTAAAAAAGATAAAAAAGAAAACTAATGATAAAATTTTGATACTTTTACCTCACTGTATTCAACTTTATGATTGTGAATATAAGGTAACAGCAGATATAAATAATTGTAGGATATGTGGCAAATGTGTAGTCTATAATTTTGTTGATATAAAAAATAAGTATAAAAATGTAGATGTAAAAATAGCAACAGGAGGTACACTTGCAAGAAAGTATGTCAAAGAACTAAGACCTAGTCTGATAATTGCAGTGGCTTGTAAAAGAGATTTAATAAGTGGAATAAGAGATGCAGAACCATTTTTAGTTTATGGAGTTTTTAATAAAATAAAAAGTGAATCTTGTATCAATACAACAGTAGCTATGAAAGATATCTATACTATTTTAGAAGAAATAAGTTAATAGGAGAGAGTTATGAGAAAATTTTTAATAATATCACTTTTAGCTAGTTCTAGTATAATTTTTGCAGGAGAATCTGAAGATTTTAAAAAAGTTAATGAGCTTTATAAAGAGAAAAATTTTAAATCAGCTCTTGTGGAATCAGAGAAATTTTTAGTAAAATACCCTGAATCTAAGCATCAAAAGAGTATGAGAGATAAGGTTGGAAAAATTTACTTTCTAGAAAAGGACTATAAGAAAGCTGAGGAAGTATTTAAAAAGTTATTTGTAATTGAAGAAAAAAAATCTGAAAAAGATGAATATGCTTCTTATTTAGCAAGAATAAATGCTTTACAAAATAAAACAAATGAAGCTAGATTTTACTTAAGAGAAATAAAAAATGAAAAAACTTATCAAAGAACACTTTTTGCTGTAGGACAAGATTTTTTATCTAAGGATAATAATGAGGCAGCTAGAGATATTTATAAAGAAATTATAGATAAAAAGTATGAAAATGATAAAGAAGCTATGATGGGACTAGGTATAGTTAATTATAATTTAAAAGAATATGATAAGGCTATCTACTGGTTTTCTGAATTTCAAAGAACAAAACCCAAAGAAAATAAAGACATGGTTTCTTATTTAAAAGCTTCAGCACTTTATAGAAAAGGAAATACAGAACAAGCTATAGTAGATTTTGAAAGTTTAGCAAATACAAATCCTGCTAATGATTATTCAAAAAAAGCAGTGCTATATTTAATTGAGATCTATAGTAATAAAAAGGATGAACAAAAAGTAAACTTCTACTTAGAAAAAATAAAAGGTACAAAAGAATATAATACAGCAATGACCATGATAGGGGACTTATATGTAACAAAGGAAAATTATGATAAGGCTCTTGAATATTATAATCAAAGTGATGATAAAAACAATCCAAAACTTATTTATGGGGAAGCTTATTCACTTTACAAGAGTGGTAAGTATGAAGCTGCCTTAAAGAAATTCCAATCATTGAAAAATAGTGATTATTATAACCAATCTATCTATCATATATTTGCTATAAACTATAAGCTAAAGAATTTTGATGAAATTATAAGAGATAGAGAAATTATAAGAAAGGTCGTAGTTAGCCAAGTTGATACAGATAACATCATAAGAATAATTGCAAATTCAGCATATCAAGTTGGAAACTATAAATTAGCAAAAGATTACTATGGTAGACTGTTTGCAGTTTCTCCTGATAAGGATAACTTGTTTAGAGTAATACTTTTAGATAGCCAAATGCTAGATATGGAAGACTTACAAATAAGATTTAACCAATATAATAAATTGTATTCTGATGACACTGAATATAAAAAAGATGTGTATTTATATACAGGAGATGCTTACTATAAGGCAGGTCAAGTTGAAAGGGCTGAACAAATTTATAAGGCATATTTGAATGAAAATACAAATACAGAGATTATATCAAGCTTGATGTCTAGTTTATTAGATCAACAAAAATATGATGAAATGAATCAATATCTTTCAAGTGTAAGCGATGATAATAACTTGAGCTATTTAAAAGGTATAGCAGCTATGGGCTTAAAAAAATATGATGAGGCAGAAACTCATTTCCAAAATGTTTTATCTAATGGAGATCAAAGTTTAAGTACAAAGGTTTATTTAAACAGAGTTAGAAACTTTTTCTTAGCTGAAAAATATAATGAGGCAATACAAGCAGGAGAACAATATTTATCTAAAATAAATCCTGATAAAGAAAAAGCTATATATAGTGAAATGTTAGATAAGATAGGTTTAAGTTATTTTAGAGTAGGTAAATATGACCAAGCAAGATCTTATTACTCAAAAATTGCTAGTATGAAGGGTTATGAAGTCTATGGGAAATTCCAAATAGCTGATAGTTATTATAATGAAAAGAACTATGCTACAGCAGGAGAACAATACAAGTCTATCTATCAAAATTATGGGGAAACATTCTATGGAGAACAAGCTTACTATAAATATATAACTACTCTTAGCCTACTTGGAAATACTGAAGCTTTTGAGAGAGAAAAGAATAATTTCTTATCTGTATATCCAAATAGTAACTTAAGAACTACTTTATCAAACTTAAGTACAAACTTCTATATAGAAAGTGGAGATACAGCAAAAGCTATAGAAGCTCTTGATAACTCTAAATCAAATACTGATGATGCAGATGTTAAAGAAAATAATACTATTAAGATAATAGGAATAAAACTACAAAAGAAAGACTACAAGGATATGGAAAAATATTTAGGAGAGATAGCAGATCCTGAAGAAAGGGCTTACTATTCAGCTCAATATTATGCACAAAAGAAAGATCCTAAACTTGTAAAAGAATATGAAACATTATTGAAATCTGAAAAATACAAAGCTTATGCTTCAAAAGCTTTGGGAGATTATTATTTTGATAAAAAAGATCTAGCTAAAGCTAAAAAATACTATGGAACTCATGTTTCAGTAAATAAAAATCCTGATGAACATGTTCTATATAGATTAGGACAGGCTAATGAAAAAGAAAATAACCTAAAGATGGCCTTAGCTGACTATAAGTTAGTTTATGAAAAGAAAGGAAAACTAGCAGAAGATGCTATGCTAAGAGCAGCTGAAATCTATGATAGACAAGAAAATAATGTGGAAGCAGAAAAATTATTTACAAAACTTTATGCAACAAAAGGAAATAAAGATTTAAAAGCTTATTCTATTGAAAAATTAATTTACTATAAACTTTTAAATGAAAAAACTAAAGAAGCTAAAAAATATTATGATGAACTGAAAAAATTAGATGCTAAAAGAGCAGAAAAATTTAAAGCTTACTTTTAAACTAAATGCTGAGAAAATATAAAAATGAGTGAGTTACATAGTTGGAATAAGTAAAAAACAAGTGAACTTGCATCTAAATTTTAGATAAAAAATTAAAGCAAGTGAGCCGAGTAATTGTCGGCGTGTTTGAAGCCAACTTGTTGGCAAGTTTTGCCGAAATTACAGCGAAACGTTAATTTTTCATCGTTAAGAAATTTAGCTAGCAATGAACTGTTTTTTACTTTCCTAATGACTTATTTTTATATTAATTAGAGCTACAAAGAAGGAGGAAGGAAATGAGTAAGAAATTATTAGCAATATTTTTAATACTAGGAGTACTAACTTATGCAGAAGATAACAACACATCTGTTATCATCAATGATAGTGCACAAAAAGCAACAGACAATGGAGAAGTTATAACAACTGAAGTTACTAGACAAGTAGTTGGAGAAAATAATCAACAATTAGATGTTAAAGAAATTGATACTGAAGAATTAATTCTTCAAAATCAAAATCTAGAATCATCTTCTGTAAATATCACAGGAGAAAATTTAAAAGAAAATGGTGACAAGGTAAAGGTTAATCGTGAAAATACGGCTACTATTGAGGAAGAATTATCTCAAGGAGTGGAGAAAAAAGGATTTTTTAGAAGAATAATAGATAAATTATTTGGATAGTAACAAGATAGAAAGGAAGAAATAGAAATGCAAATATTAAAAGCAGGCGGAATATTAATGTATTTTATTCTCTTAATGGGAATAGTAGGATTATATGCAATTTTAGAAAGATTTTCTTATTTTACTTTAAAAGAAAGAAATAACTATTCTAAATTACCTTCAGAGGCAAAACAACTTATAAAAGAAGGGAAAATAAAGGAAGCTATAATTTATTTTAACTCTAATAAATCATCAACTTCAACAGTTTTAAAAGAAATTTTGATTTATGGGTATAAAGAAAATAAGGAAACATTATCAGCACTTGAAGAAAAAGGAAAAGAAAAAGCAATAGAACAGATAAAACTTTTGGAAAGAAATATGTGGCTTCTATCACTAGCAGCAAATGCTTCACCTTTACTAGGACTTCTAGGAACAGTTACAGGTATGATAACGGCTTTCAATTCTATAGCATTAAATGGTACAGGAGATGCTGGAATATTAGCAAAAGGGATATCTGAAGCTCTATATACAACAGCTGGAGGGTTATTTGTTGCTATTCCTTGTATGATATTCTATAACTATTTTAATAAGAGAATTGATTTAGTAGTGACTGATATAGAAAAAACTTGTACAGAAATGTTAAATTATTTCAGAGAGTAGGTGTTGACAATAATGAAATTAGATAGAATAAAAAGAAGAAGTGGTGGAACATTGATTCTAGAAATCACTCCACTTATAGATGTAGTTTTCCTTTTACTTATCTTCTTTATGTTGGCAACAACTTTTGATGAAAGGTCTGCTTTTAAAATAGAACTTCCTAAGTCAACAGTTGCAAAAACAAAGAGTACTTTGAAGGAAGTTCAAGTTCTAGTGGATAAAGATAAAAATGTTTATATAAAGTATACTAATAATTCAGGAAAAAGTAAAACTGAAGAATTAGATCTATCAACTTTTGTTAATTTTGTATCAGAAAAACTTGAAACTTCTGAAAGTAAAGATGTAGTAGTTTCAGCTGATAAAGATATTGATTATGGTTTTATTGTTGAAATTATGAGTTTATTAAAAGAAGCAGGAGCAAGTGGCATAAATATAGATACCAACAGCACGAAGTAGGTGATAAAATGAAAAAAAATGACTTTATCTGTCTGTTTTTATCTATAATTATAAATATAGGAATCATACTTGTTTTAGCAGTATTTTCAAAGGATACTCAAGAGATAATAGATGCTGAACAAATAAAAATTGGTTTGGTAGCAGTAGAAAGTGATGCAACAACAAAGTTTAGAGGAGAAAAGAATGTTGATGCTAAAAAACAAAATTTAGATGCTGACAGTATAGAGAAAAAAGAAGAAAAAACTAAGAAACCAGAAAATCCTACAGAAAATAAAGTTGAAGAAATAAAAACTGAAAAAACTGTAGAGAAAATTACAGAAAAAACTGAGAAAAAAGAAGTTGAAAAACCTACAGAAAAAACGCCTGAAAAACAAAGAGAAAAATCGCTTGAAAAGGAAAAACCAGCTGAAAAGGGAAAAAAAGTAGTTGAGAAGAAGGAGAACCCAAAGAAGAATTCCTCAGAAAGCTCAAACTCAAAGGGAACATCTAAACAAGAAAAGCCTTCTTTAGCAGACTTAAAGAAACAAATATCTGGTTCACAACCAAAGACTTCCAATGGTGGATATAGCCCAACAGAAGATCCTGATGGAGAAGAAGTAGTTGATAGAGTTCTACAAAATGTAACTTATTCAAATGGTTTAGTTTCAGGAAGTAAGATGGGAAATTCTAGTGATGGAAGAATAGTTGACTGGAATGCTAAAAACAAGGCTCCAGAATTTCCACAATCAGCTAAATCTTCTGGAAAACATGGAAAATTAAAGATAAAATTAAAAGTTGATAAGATGGGAAATGTTTTATCTTTTGTAATAGTTGAAGGAAGTGGAGTACCTGAAATAGATGCTGCAGTAGAAAGAGTTGTAGGAACTTGGAGAGTTAAACTTATGAAAAATGGTAAACCTGTAAATGGAACTTTTTACTTAAATTATAATTTTGATTTTAAATAATAGGGAGGGGTAAATGCTATTATTAGGACTTCGCTTAGATAATGACTTAAAATTGGAGTTTGAAAATAATTTTGAAAATGATTTAGTATTTGTTGAAAATATGATATCTTTTATGGACGCTATAAAAAATAGAAAATATGAAGCTATAGTAATAGATGAAAGAAATTCAAAAGAAGAAGCACTTATCAGTTTAATAACAAAAATTACTGAACTTCAAAAAAAGGTGGTAATAATTATTTTAGGAGAGGCATCAAACTGGAGAGTTATCGCAGGAAGTATAAAAGCAGGAGCCTATGACTATATATTAAAACCAGAAATACCTAAAAATATTGTGAAAGTAGTAGAAAAATCTGTAAAAGATTATAAAGGTTTAGTAGAAAAAGTTGATAAAACAAAGAGTACAGGAGAAAAATTAATAGGTAGAAGTAAACTTATGATAGATCTTTACAAAGTTATAGGTAAGGTTGCCAATAACTCTGCACCTGTTTTAGTTACAGGAGAAAGAGGGACAGGAAAAACTAGTGTGGCAAAGGCTATACATCAATTTAGTAATGTCCATGATAAACCTATTATAAGTGTAAACTGTAATTCATATAGAGCAAATTTATTAGAAAGAAAATTATTTGGTTATGAAAAAGGTTCATTTGAAGGAGCAGCTTTTAGCCAATATGGAGAATTAGAAAAGGCTGAAGGAGGAATACTTCATCTGGCAAATATAGAATCTTTAAGCCTTGATATGCAATCTAAAATACTATTTTTACTTGAAGAAAATAGATTTTTTAGATTGGGTGGAATGGAGCCAATAAATGCTTTTGTTAGAATAATTGCTTCTACAAGTGTAAATCTCGAAGAACTTATAGATAAAGGACTATTTATAGATGAGTTATATAGAAAATTAAAAGTTTTAGAAATAAATATTCCTAATTTAAGAGATAGAAAAGATGATATACCTTTTATTATTGACCACTATATGCCTGAGTGTAATAGAGAAATGGAAAAAAATATAAAGGGTGTAACAAAAATGGCCTTAAAGAAATTAATGAGATATGACTGGCCAGGTAATGTAAATGAATTAAAAAATGCAATAAAATATGCAGTTGCAATGTGTAGAGGTTCTAGTATTTTGATAGAAGACTTGCCACCTAATGTAATAGGTGAAAAAGCTATTACATCAAAAGAAGAAATTAGAGCCATCTCTATAGAAAATTTAATTAAAAATGAAATAAGTCAATTAAAAAGTAAAAATAAAAAGAGTGATTATTACTTTGAAATAATCTCTAAGATTGAAAAAGAATTAATTAAGCAAATACTTGAAATAACTAATGGAAAAAAGGTAGAAACAGCTGAGATTTTAGGGATAACAAGAAATACTTTAAGAACTAAAATGAATTATTATGATTTGGAGTAAAAAATGCATATTACACTTTATAGAAAATATAGACCAAGCAGTTTTTCAGAAGTATCTGGAGAAAATGAAATAGTAAAAAGTCTTAAATTATCTTTAAAAAATAAATCTATGGCTCATGCTTATCTTTTTTCAGGACCAAGAGGAGTAGGTAAAACTACCATTGCAAGACTTATTGCAAAGGGAGTAAACTGTTTAAACTTAGGCGAAGATGGAGAGCCTTGTAATGAATGTAAAAATTGTAAGGCTATAAATGAAGGAAGATTTTCTGACCTTATAGAAATTGATGCTGCCTCAAATAGAAGTATTGATGAAATAAGAAGTCTAAAAGAAAAAATAAATTATCAACCTGTGGAAGGTTTGAAAAAAGTATATATAATAGATGAAGCACATATGCTAACAAAGGAAGCATTTAATGCCCTTTTAAAAACTTTAGAAGAACCTCCATCTCATGTAATGTTTATATTGGCAACAACAGAACTAGATAAAATATTACCTACTATAATTTCTCGTTGTCAAAGATATGATTTTAAAGCTCTTGATATAGAAGATATGAAGTCAGGGTTGAAGCATATTTTAAAAGAAGAAAATTTATCTATGAGTGATGAGGTTTATCCTCTTATTTATGAAAATTCCTCTGGAAGTATGAGAGATTCAATTTCTATCTTAGAAAGACTTATAGTTACAGCCAATGGAAGTGAAATAAATTTAAAGATAGCTGAAGAAACTTTAGGAGTAACACCAAGCTCAAGAATAAAAATTTTTTTAGATAAGTTGTTAAATGAAAGTGAATATAATATAATAAATGAATTAGAAGCTTTAGCAAATGAATCTTTTGATATAGAATTATTTTTTAAGGATCTAGCTAAATATTGTAAAAATTCTATAGTTAAAAATGAATTGGACATAGATAAGGGCTTAAAAATAATATCAACTATCTATGATGTAATAAATAAATTCAAATTTGAAGATGATAAAAAACTTGTTGGTTATGTAATAGTTGCAGATATTTTAGCAAATTCAACTCAAACTATAGTAAGAACAGTAACTAAGGTTCAAAAAGTTGATGATAATGCAGATAACAATTTAGTTGAAACTATAAAAGAAAAGCCAAAAGTAAAAATAACTATAGCTGATATAAAAAGTAATTGGAATTCTATACTAGATGAAGCTAAAAATAGGAGAATATCGTATAAAGTTTTCTTGATGGGAGCAAATCCTATTAAAATAGAAGATAATAAGATATTTATAACTTATGATAAAAAATACTCATTTTCAAAAGAGCAGATGGAAAGTGAGGAATATAATAGAGAATTTACAGAAATTGTAAGAAAATTCTTTAATGAAGATAGTTTAGAATTAAAATATGAAATTGTTGGCCAAAAAAAAGAAGAAGAAAGTGGTGAGATGGAATTCTTTAAAAAGATAGAAAATTATTTTAAAGGTAATTCCTAATTAAATTAAGGGGGGATATATGACAATAGTAAGTATACTAATGTCAGCAGCGACAATAGTAATGTATTTTTTCCTATCCTTATTTTTACCTTTTTTGACTTATCTCATACCTTACTATAAGATAACAAAGGTAAATTTATATAAGAAGAAATATTCATTGGCAATAAATATTATAGTAGCCTTGATTTTGATGTTTATAAACCCAGGTTACTTAATACTATATTTAATTTTTCCATATGCTATGGAATTTATGTTTTACCTATTTAATAAAATAGCTAAAAGAATGCAAGTTTTCAATAGAATAATTTTGATGTCTATAGTGCCAACTATATTAATATCTTTTTATCTGTATTTGAATATGGACAGAATAAATTATATGGTAGCAAATTTACATAGAAGGACAGATATAGTGGAATGGATGGGAATCGAAAGAATAGCTATGCTACAAAAATCAATAACTTTAGTAGGTAATTACTACATCTTTGGAGCATTTTTTGTTGTTATAGTATCTTACTTTTTTCTTTTCTTAAATCTTATCCCTAGTACATACAAATTATGGAAAATTTCATGCTATTGGTTAATACCATACATGTTGATATTGTGGGCACATAAATACAATATATCAAGTAATCTATTGATTGAGAATAATATATTAGAATGTATAAAATGGATATACACTCTATATGGCATAAAAGTTATATATAGTTTACTTGATAGAATAGGAATTAAAGTAAATTTAATAAAACATGCAGTAAGTATGATGATAGGCTTATCATATCCGCCATTTGTGTTTATAGTAGGAGCCTTGGTAAGTTTTGAATTTATAGAAGTAAAAGAAATAAAAATATAGAAATATAAGGGGGTCATTGAAATGGCAAAAATACAAGTTATACTTTTAGAAGATGTGGCAGGACAAGGAAGAAAAGGGGAAATAGTTACTGTATCTGATGGATATGCTCATAACTTCCTTTTAAAAGGAAAAAAAGGAGTTTTAGCTACTCCTGAAGAGTTACAAAAAATAGAAAGTAGAAAGAAAAAAGAAGCTAAGAAACTTGAAGAAGAAAGAAATAAATCTTTAGAAATAAAGAAAATATTAGAAGCTAAAACTTTAAACCTTTCTGTTAAAGCAGGAGAAAATGGAAAACTATTTGGAGCAATAACAAGCAAAGAAATAGCAAGCCATATTAAAGATGAATTAGGTTTAGATATAGATAAGAAGAAAATAGAAGCTAATATTAAATCTTTAGGACCTGATGAAGTAGTAATAAAATTATTTACAGATGTAAAGGCTGTAGTAAAAATAAATGTAATAGCAAAATAATGGAGGAAAAATGGAATTTGAAGATCTGAATAGGATCCCCTATAGTTTAGAGGCTGAAAGAGCTCTAATAGGTGGGATTTTCTTTGATGTGAATTCTTTAGATGAAATAAAGTACATTATTAAGCCAGATGATTTCTACCAAAAAGAACATGCTGAGATATATAAGGCTATTGATAATCTTTTCTCTGAAAATAGAGGAGTAGATCCTATTTTAGTAGTTGAAGAGATAAAAAAAAGTGATTTAAAAAACAAAGAAGATATTCTTGAAGTACTAACTAATATTATAGATGAAAATACTAGTTCATACAATCTTTTAGAGTATGCTGAACTAATAAAAGAAAAGGCTATGTTAAGAAAGTTAGGACAAGTAGGAATGGAAATAGCTAAAACTGCTTATACTGATGTCAGAACTGCTGAAGAAATTATGGATGAGGCAGAAGGTAAAGTTTTAAATTTATCTAAAAATATACTTAAAAATAATATAGTTGATATGAAAACAGCAGGTTTAGAGGAAATGAGAAGGATAGATAATGTATCCAAAAATCGTGGGAAAACATTAGGTATACCAACTGGTTTTATTGATCTAGATAGAATGACAAGTGGCTTGAATAACTCTGATTTAATAATTTTAGCTGCAAGACCTGCTATGGGTAAAACAGCCTTTGCTTTAAATTTAGCATTGAATGCAGCTAAAGAAAAGAAAAATGTTTTAATTTTTAGTCTTGAGATGCCTGTACAACAGCTATTTCAAAGACTTTTAGCAATGGAATCAGGAATTTCTCAAAATAAATTAAGAAATGTTTACATTGAAGAAGATGAGTGGAACAAATTAACAGTAGCAACAACTAGTTTGTCTAATATGAAGATATATGTTGCCGATTTACCACATACAAATGTTCTAGAAATAAGATCTTATGCAAGAAATATGAAGGCTCAAGATAAATTAGATTTAATAATTATAGACTATTTGCAATTAATAAATGGAACAGGTAAGGGCAGAGGCTCTGAAGCAAGTAGGCAACAAGAAATTTCTGATATATCAAGAGCATTAAAAGGACTTGCAAGAGAATTAGATGTACCTGTGATAGCTCTCTCACAATTATCAAGAGCTGTTGAAAGTAGAGTTGATAGAAGACCTATGCTTTCAGATTTGAGAGAATCTGGAGCCATAGAACAAGATGCAGATATAGTTGCTTTTCTTTATAGAGAAGAGTATTATATACCTGACACTGAAAATAAAGGAATTACTGAATTAATTATTGGTAAACACAGAAATGGAGCTACTGGAACAATAAAGCTTAATTTCTTAAGTGAATTTACAAAATTCACAAGTTATACAAATGAAGTAAAATAAAAATTTTAGAAGGGATGATATTTTTGAAAAAAGCGGAATTACTAGCACCTGCTGGGAATATGGAAAAATTTAAAATGGCACTACACTATGGAGCAGACGCTGTATTTATGGGTGGGAAGATGTTTAATTTGAGAGCTGGAAGTAATAACTTTTCTGATGAAGAATTAGAAGAGGCTGTTAACTATGCTCATGAAAGAGGAAAAAGAGTCTATGTAACTCTTAATATTATTCCACACAATGATGAATTGGATGCCTTACCAGACTATGTAAAGTTCTTAGAAAGAATAGGAGTAGATGGAGTTATAGTTGCAGACTTGGGAGTATTCCAAGTTGTAAAAGAAAATTCTGATCTAAACATAAGTATTAGTACACAGGCAAGTAACACAAACTGGAGATCAGTTAAAATGTGGAAAGATATGGGAGCAAAAAGAGTTGTACTTGCAAGAGAAATTTCTTTAGAAAATATTAAAGAAATTAGAGAAAAAGTACCTGATATAGAGTTAGAAGTTTTTGTACATGGAGCAATGTGTATGGCAATTTCTGGAAGATGTCTACTTAGTAACTATATGACAGGTAGAGATGCAAACAGAGGAGACTGTGCTCAGGCTTGTAGATGGAAATACTCTTTAGTTGAGGAAACAAGACCTGGTGAAACTATGCCAGTGTATGAAGATGAACATGGAACATATATTTTTAACTCAAAAGATTTATGTACTATAGAAATGATAGATAAAATATTAGATGCAGGAGTAGATTCACTTAAGATTGAAGGAAGAATGAAAGGAATTTACTATGTTTCAAATTGTGTAAAAGTATATAAAGATGCACTAAACTCTTACTATAGTGGAAATTTTGAATATAATCCTGAATGGAGAAATGAACTAGAATCTATTTCAAATAGATCGTATACAGAAGGTTTCTATTATGGAAAAGCAGGAAAAGAATCTTTAAACTATAACAATAGAAATTCATATAGTCAAACGCATAAATTAGTTGCTAAGATTGAGAAAAAGCTAAGTGATAATGAGTATTTAGTGGCAATTAGAAATAAATTATTTGTTGGACAAGCAGTTCAAATTGTTAGTCCAGAAATAAAAGTTAGAGACTTTATAATGCCTGAAATGATATTGTTAGATAAAATGGGTAGAGAAACAGAAAGTGTTGAATCTGCCAATCCAAATTCATTTGTAAAGATAAAAACAGATATACCTATGAATGAACTTGATATGTTAAGAATAGTGTTATAAAAACTGAAAGGAGGGGTACAATGGATATAGAGTTAAAAAATATAGCCTTAATTGAAGAAGGAAATTTAGAATTAAAAGGTATTACTTTAATTGCAGATGAAAATAATAGTGGAAAAAGTACAATAGGAAAAACTTTATTTACAACATTGACAACTCTTAATAATTTTGAAAGAGAATTTTTAACTAATCTTAGTCAGAGAATAAAAACATTACATTTTACATTAAGAGAAGTAATAGATGAAAGATTAGAAAATGAATTGGGAAAAATAGTTGAACAAAATTTTTTAACAAAAATAAAAAAATTTACTGAAAAAATAGATAATTTTAGTAAAAATATTGATCAGATTATTAAAAATTTTATAAAAATAGAAATAAATGAGAAATATTTTAAAGATTTAGAGAATGCTTTTTTTGAACTGATTGAAGATACAGATATTTTAAAAAAAGAATTAGAAACTTATATAGAAAAAAAGAATGTAGAATCTGATTCAATGTTAGTTTTAGGTATTACATTTTTAGTAAATAGTTTAAATAATTTATTAACTTTTAAAGCTATTTTTAATTATGAAAAGGTGAAATTAAGTTCATTTCAAAGAACTTTTGATAGAGAGTTTGAAAATAATATTAATAATGTATTTTTAAATAAAGAAAAATCATCTGTCATATTAAATGAAAATGGAGACTTAATAAAAATAAGTATAGATAATAATAGAGTTTCTAGCGTTAGTTTTACATATGGAAAGATAAAAAAAGAAAGTAGTACTATATATATTGAATCACCTTTAATTTTAGATTATATAGATGAACTTTCAAGAACATCAGTTTCTATTTTTGACAATGAAAATAGATATTTTTTTGATAAAAACTATAAGATAAAAGTTTTAAAAAATGCACTTAAAAATGAAAAGAAAATAGATATTGTAGATACTGTTTTAGGGAAAGAAGAGCTATATAAAGATTTATTAGAAAAAATTCATAAAATAATTTTAGGAGAATTTGAATATAATAAAAGTAATAAAGACTTTATTTATAGAAAACAAGGGTATACTTTTGATAAAAAAAATGTAGCAACAGGAATAAAATCTTTTGGTATAATAGAAATTCTTTTAAAGAATAAACAATTAGATGAAAATACTATTTTAATTATTGATGAACCAGAAGTTCACTTACACCCTAAATGGCAAATAAAGTATGCTGAAATTTTAATCCTTATTTCAAAAGAATTAGGAGTAAAAATATTATTAAATTCTCATAGTCCTTACCTTATAAGAGCAATGGAAGTTTACAGAAAAACTCATGATTATGAAGAAAATATAAAATTTTATACATTAACAGATTGTACAGAAGGAAAGTCTAAGAAAATAATTGATGTAACAAATAATCTAAATAAAATTTTTGATAAATTGATAGAGCCATATGAAATATTAAGAGAAGTTGATGAAAGATATAGTGATGATGAATGATAACTGTAGAAGAAATTAAAGGTATTTTAAATGAAAAATTTATCAATAACTATCAAACAATAACTAGAGTTTCGGAAAGAACAGATAATAATTCTAAAATCTCGATGTTAGAAAGTAATTTTGAAGTATTCAATTATGATGACGGAATTTTAAAAATTATTAATAATTCAAAAAAACAAGAAGCAATGTGTGCAGTTGATGCAATTGATATTCAGAAAAATACTATTTATTTTATTGAATTTAAGGATGGAGCAGTGTTTGGAGCTAAACCTAAAGATAAATATCAACTTAGATTAAAAATGATAGAGTCAATATTTCAGTTATTAGATGTATTAGATTTGCCTTTAAATAAATTCAAAGAATTTTTAGATTTAAAAAAAGTATTTATTTTAGTTTACAATGATAATAATGCCTATAAAGGAATATACCCAGAAGAAAAAGATTTGAGACACAATGAATATAAACGTAGGTTAGAGAAATATAAAGAAAGTCAAATATATTCTGATATTAAGCTTTACAATAAAGAGACTTTTGAAGAGGAATATATAAAGAGATACTCGTAATTATACTAATAGAATGATTGCTAAAAATCTTTTATAATTTTAAAAAATATAATATTTTATAAAAAAGAGAGACTGTTACAAATTAAAGATTTTTATCATTAATTTATAACGGCTTTTTCTTTCTTTTAATAATTTTTTAATTTGTAATTATCAATTTTTTAATGTATAATAGAAACTGCGAAATTGTAAGGAAGGGAGATTTTATGACTAAGGTAAGTGAATTTTTAGAAAAAATGTATAAGGAACCTAGCCCTGAGTTGGAAAATGAAATGCTTGAAGAAATAATAATGAGAGCTAATTTTTTAAGCTATATCAATAGACCAGATAATGGAAAAACGGATGTTTTTAGTATAAATATGTTATTGACAGATGATAAAAGACTTTATCTACCTGTTTTTACAGATGCAGAGGAGTTAGCAAAATGGCCTATCCCTGGTGATATGGATACAATAGAATTAAATTTTGATAATTATTCAGAAATTATATTGGATCATACTCATGATATAGAAGGACTTGTTATAAATCCTTTTGGAAAAAGTTATATTATTTCCGAAGAATGGTTAAGAGAATTAAAAGCTATGAAAGAAGAGAGATTAGAAGTTAGAGAGTTAAAGATACCTGTTAACTCAAAAATCTTATTAAGTGAACCAGAAAAATTTCCAACTATGTTAGCAGAAGAGATAAGTAAATGTTGCGATGAAATAGGAACTATAAATAGATTATGGTTACTTGAAATGACAACAGAAAAAGATGAAAGTTGGCTTTTAGTAGTTGATTTTAAAGGTGATAAAAATATAATTTTCCCTGAAATAAATTATGCTGCAAAAAATTATTTAGGTATGAGATACTTAGATATGATATCTTATGATGATGAATTTGCAAAAAAATCTGTTGCAAATCATAAAGCATTTTATGATAAAATAAGTTTGTAACAAATGTTACAGACTTTTTTTAAAAAAATGTTAAAATGTGCTTATATCAAAAATAATATGGAGGTTTTTTATGAAAAAAATAATGACTCTATTATTTGCATTTTGCAGTTTCTTAGCTTACTCAGCAAAGACTGTGGATTATCAAGAGGTAGATAAATATATTAGACAAAAATTAGATAAAGATAAGGAAATCACTTTTACTTATAAAGTTAATCAAGCTGATTTTACTTTAGAAGGTTATAGTGATGGAAAACTTACAGCAGTAACAGATTTAAACTCTAATCCAGCACAAGCTGCTATGGATGGAATGAAATCAGTAATTTCTGAAAAAAATGGGAAATTAAATCCTGAATATAAAATATTTGGAGCTGATGGAAAATTATTAAGTGAACAAAAATTTAAGTTAAATAAGTCTATAAGACTTTTTGATACAGGAAATATAATGGCATATTTAGATGGAGATATTCCTTATGATGAAAGATTAATGGAACTTTTTAATGCTGTGGATACTATAGAAACTATAGGATACCATCCAAATAATGTAAAATATATAAAAAGTGTAAATATTAACCATAAAAATAATACTGTAAAAATGGAAGTTAAAGATTATAGACAAGATCCAATGATGCTTCAAGTAACAAATATAGATATCAAAACTTTAAGTGGAAAAAGTGAATATTTCTATCCTAATGGAAAACTTTTTTCTAGTATGAATGTGAAAAATGGTATTTTAGATGGAGAAGTAAAAGGTTATTATGAAAGTGGTAAATTAAAATTTACAGCAAATAATAAAGAAGGTAAAATGAATGGAATAGTAACTATCTACTCTGAAGATGGTAGTGTTCTTAAGAAAATGGAAGTTAAAGACGGAGAAATTATCAGAGAATTTTAATAATTTTTTGTAAGCTATAACCATTTTAAATTATAAATCAAAAGAAGCTGTTATAAATAAATTATAGCATCTTCTTTTTTTATTTGAAAATACTCTAAAAATCTAATATAATAAAGGTAGATTAATAAAGATAAAGTGAGGAAAAAATGTTTGAATATCTATATGGAACAGTAGAATACAAGAAAATGGACTATATAGCCATAGACATAAATGGTATTGGCTATAAGGTTTATTTTCCATTGAGAGAATATGAAAAGATTGACTTAGGTAATAAATATAAATTCTATATTTATAATCATATTAAAGAAGATGCATATAAATTAATTGGATTTTTAGATGAGAGAGATAGAAAAATATATGAGATGTTACTTAAAATAAATGGTATAGGACCATCTTTAGCTTTAGCAGTATTATCTAATTTTTCTTATGATAAAATTGTTGAAATAATTTCTAAAAATGATTATACTAGCCTTAAGAAAGTTCCAAAATTAGGAGAGAAAAAGGCTCAAATCATAATTTTAGACCTGAAAGCTAAATTAAAAAATCTAACTTATACAGAAGTAGAAACAATCTCTATAGATATGCTAGAAGACTTAGTTTTAGCACTGGAAGGACTAGGATATACTAAAAAAGAAATTGATAAAACTTTAGAAAAAGTAGATTTAAGAGCTTATTCTTCTTTGGAAGAAGCAATAAAAGGAATTTTAAAAAATATGAAAATAGGAGGATAATGAATGAGAGGATTGGAAGAAATATATTCAAAGGGCTTTAGTTACGATAATTATTTGGGAATAGCAAGTGCTGATGAATTAGAAAAATTAGAAGAATTATATAAAAATATAGTCATTTCTGATGATTTTGTTAATAGGATAAAAGCAGTAAATAAGAAGGTTTCTGTACTAGCTAGTGTTGAAACTTGGTGTCCTTATGCAAGAGTATTCTTAACTACTATGAGAAAAATTAATGAAATAAACCATATTTTTGATTTATCTCTAATAACTTATGGTAGAGGAGTTTCTGAATTAGCAGGATACTTAAAAATACATGAAGATGACTTTGTTGTACCAACAGCAGTATTTTTAGATGAAAGTTTTTCTAAATTAAGAGTATTCAATGGCTTTCCAGAAAAATACCATAATGATACTACTCTAGATACTATTGATGGAACTAGAAGTTATTTAAAAGGAAAATTTGTAAATGATATACTTGAAGATGTACTAAGTGTTTTTTAAATAAAATTAGAGAGAGGTTGAGAAGGAAATGGATACACTAAAAGAATTCTTTAAGATTGGAGCAGGGCCATCAAGTTCACACACAATAGGACCTGAAAGAGCAACAAAAAGAGTAAAAGAGAAGTTTCCTGATGCTGATAGTTATATAGTTGAGCTTTGGGGAAGTTTGGCTGCTACTGGAAAAGGACACTACACAGATAAGATAATCATAGAAACATTTAAGCCTATTCCAGTTGAAATTATTTGGAAACCTGAGTTTGTTCATGAACTACATACTAATGGAATGAAATTCATTGCACTAGATAAGGATAAAGAACAAATAGGAGAATGGGTAGTATTTTCTGTAGGTGGAGGGACTATAAGAGATTATGATGAACTTATGGATAAATCACCTAAAAAAGAAGTCTATTCACTAAATTCTATGAAAGAAATTATCAAATGGTGTAAGGATAATAAAAAACATTTATGGCAATATGTTGAAGAATGTGAAGGTTCATCTATATGGCAACATTTAAGATTTATTGATCAAGCTATGACTGATGCAGTACAAAGAGGTTTAGAAAAAGAAGGAGATGTTCCTGGGCCTTTTAAATATCCAAAAAGAGCTAGGGAAATGTATGATAAAGCATTATCTAAAAGAGCTTCTTTAGTATTTACAAATAAAATTTTTGCTTATGCTTTAGCAGTATCAGAAGAAAATGCTAGTATGGGGCAAGTTGTAACAGCACCTACTTGTGGAGCCTCAGGAGTTGTTCCTGGAGTTTTAAGAGCTATGAAAGAGGAATATGAATTAGTTGAAAAACATATCCTAAGAGGTTTAGCTATAGCAGGACTTGTTGGAAATTTAGTTAAATATAATGCAACTATTTCAGGGGCAGAGGGTGGTTGTCAGGCAGAAGTTGGAACTGCTTGTTCAATGGCAGCTGCAATGGCAACATATTTTATGGGTGGAAGTATAGATCAAATAGAATATGCAGCTGAAAGTGCTATGGAACACCATTTAGGAATGACTTGTGACCCAGTTGGAGGTTATGTAATTATACCTTGTATAGAAAGAAATGCTATCTGTGCTGTAAGAGCAGTAAATACAGCTGTTTATTGTATGTCTACTGATGGAAAACACACTATAAGTTTCGATGAAGTTGTAAAGACTATGAAAGAAACTGGAAAAGATATGTGTTCTGCATATAAAGAAACTTCTGATGGTGGACTTGCAAAATACTATGATAAAATTTTAGTTGGAAATGAGGAATAAATAAAATATTGAAAGGTATCTTATGAAAATAGATTTAATAAGAGCAAGTTTAAAAGATACAAAAGAAATTTGGGAAATGCAGGTAAAATCATTTAAGAATTTTCTTGATAAATATCAAGATTTTGAAACTAATCCAGCAAATGAATCTATTTCAAATGTTGAAATGAGACTAAAACAAAATTTTACATTTTTTTATTTTATTTTTGTAGATAATAAAAAAGTTGGAGCTATAAGAGTTGTAGATTACAAAGAAAGAGGTAGAAATAAAAGAATTTCACCTATATTTGTTCTTCCTGAATATAGAAATAAAGGTATAGCTCAATCTGCAATAAAGATTTGTGAAGAAATTCATGGAGACACTAATTGGGAGTTAAGTACAATATTACAAGAAAAAGGAAACTGTTATTTGTATGAAAAATTAGGCTATCATCCTATTGGAAAGACACAAGTTATTAATGATAGACTTACTTTAATTTTTTATGAAAAATAGATATGCATTAAGAGAATGTTTGAAAGGGAAACTGTTTATGATATTACTTGAAAAATTTAAGTCAGGACAAAAAATAAAGCAAGCTACTGGTTATCACGCTTTTATTCCAAATAAAATTAATGATATTTGGAAATGGGAAAGTTCAGATATAAATTTTCTTTTAGAAAAAGCAAATTTAGAGCTTGGAGAATTAAATTCATTTGCAGATTTAATTCCTAATGTTGATATATATATTAAAATGCATATAAGAACAGAAGCTAATAAATCAAGTAGAATAGAGGGCACTAAGACTTCGATTGAAGAAGATATGTCAGATATTGAGGATATTTCTCCTGAAAAAAGAAATGATTATATTGAAGTTCATAATTATATAAATGCACTGAATCTTGGAATATATAAAATAACTTCTGGAGAACTTCCAATATCAAGTAGACTTGTAAAAGAAATTCATTCAATATTACTTAGAGGAGTAAGAGGAGAGAACAAATATCCAGGCGAGTATAGGATTAGTCAAAACTGGATAGGAGGTTCTATGCCATCTAATGCAAAGCATGTTCCACCACCTCATTTTATGTTGGATGAGTTGATGTCTGATTTAGAAAAGTTTATGCATAATGATGATTTAAAAATTCCACATTTACTAAAAATTGCAATTTTACATTATCAGTTTGAAACTATACATCCTTTTTCTGATGGAAATGGAAGAGTTGGAAGATTATTAATACCATTGTATTTATTAGATAAGGAAATGTTAAAAAAACCTTGTTTTTATATCTCTAATTTTTTTGAAAAAAATAGAATAGATTATTATGATTGTTTGAGTAGAGTAAGAGAAAAGAATGATATACTAACTTGGATTTTATTTTTTCTTAATGGAGTCATAGCGACAGCTCAAGATGCTAAAAATAAATTTCATCAAGTTGTACAATTAGTTAAAGAATATGAAAATATATTAAATACATCAGTAAAAGGAAGCTGGGAAAATAAAAGTAAAATATTAAATGCTTTTTACAATGAACCTATACTAAGAGTTAATCAAATTATTGAAAAAACTAATTTAAGTAAAGCTACCATTAGTAATATTTTAAAAAGTTTTATTGAAAATGAGATTTTATTTGAAAAGAAAAATGATGATAATGTTGAAATTAAAAGAAATAAACAATATATTTTAAAAAAGTACTTAGATATCTTTTCAAAAGGGATAGAATAAGCTTAAAAATTAGTCAAATTTTTTTAAATTTTTTTGACTAACTTAAAAATTAGTCAAATTTTTTTAAATTTTTTTGACTAACTTAAAAATTAGTCAAATTTTTTTAAATTTTTTTGACTAACTTAAAAATTAGTCAAATTTTTTTAAATTTTTTTGACTAACTTAAAAATTAGTCA
>ERZ773099.673-NODE-673-length-27931-cov-37.709284_pt1 | contig 27931 bp, 17 predicted proteins | sample MGYA00511120_ERZ773099 | MGnify/ENA primary metagenome ERZ773099 (study PRJEB29015, sample SAMEA2738012) | human oral metagenome | biome: human oral; feature: human-associated habitat; material: dental | place: China | collected 2104 ... | reverse complement strand
CGGTGGAGTTGCGCAAGGAGATTGGCATGGTTTTCCAGCAGCCTAATCCCTTCCCGATGACCATTTATGAAAATGTTGTCTACGGCCTGCGGATCAACGGTGTCAAGGATAAACAAATATTAGATGAAGCGGTAGAACGCTCCTTGATAGGGGCTTCTATCTGGGATGAGGTGAAAGACCGTTTACATGATTCGGCTATTGGTCTTTCCGGCGGTCAGCAGCAGCGGGTCTGTGTAGCGCGTGTATTGGCTACTCGTCCGAAAATTATCCTCTTGGATGAGCCAACGTCAGCGCTGGATCCAATCTCTGCTGGTAAGATTGAGGAAACTCTGTATGGACTCAAAGACACTTATACTATGCTCTTGGTAACTCGTTCCATGCAGCAGGCTTCTCGGCTTTCGGACAAAACAGGCTTCTTCTTGGGTGGTGATTTGATTGAGTTTAATGAGACGAAAGAAATGTTTATGAACCCAGCTAATAAAGAAACAGAAGACTATATTAGTGGTAAATTTGGTTAAAAATTTGATTCTATCAAAAGGAATCAGAAAAAGCTTATGAAAGGAAAATTATGCTTAGAGTACAATTTGAAGAAGATTTACAGAAACTCCATAATCAATTCTATGCTATGGGAAATGAAGTGCTGTCGCAGATTAATCGCACAGTTCGAGCTTTTGTAACCCATGACCGTGATTTGGCTCGGCAGGTCATTGAAGATGATGCGGAAGTCAATGAATACGAAGTGAAGTTGGAGAAAAAATCTCTAGAAATTATTGCCTTGCAGCAGCCCGTTTCTCAGGATTTGCGGACAGTTATTACAGTACTGAAGGCCAGTAGCGACTTGGAACGGATGGGAGACCACGCTGTGTCTATCGCCCAAGCTACCATTCGGATGAAAGGAGAAGTACGCATCCAGTCTGTTGAAGAAGAGATTAAGAAAATGGGACGCGATGTCAAGGATTTCGTAGAGGAAACCCTCAATGTCTATCTGAATGGTAATGTGGATCAGGCCTATGCTATCGCAGCTATGGATGAAAAAATCAACCAACATTTTGATGATATTCGTGATTTAGCAACTGAAGAAATCAAACATAATCCCGAACTGATTGTGACTGGTCGCGATTACTTTCAAGTCATCTCTTATCTGGAGCGCATCGGAGACTACGCTAAAAACATCTGCGAGTGGGTCGTTTACTTCGAAACAGGTAAGATTATTGAATTATAATAGATAGTAAAAAGACAGGCTAAGCTTGTCTTTTTTTGTTTTTGGGAGGAGAAAAAGAAAGACGAGGTGAGTTTAAAAAGATTGCTTTATGTTTAAAATCAAAAATCAATTTTGAATCAGTTGATGAGAGTATAAAGTCACTAATTATGGTAAAATAGTAACAGATGAACTTTGAATGGAGGTTGGTTCAATACCACCCCCTTCAATTAGATGAGGAGAAAAACATGCAAGCAGTTGCACATTTTATTGATACTTTTGTTCCAGAGCACTATGATCTCTTTTTGGATTTAAATCGTGCGGATAAGACTTTCTCAGGAAAAGTTACCATTACTGGTGAAGCCAAAGCTGAGAAAATTTCCTTACACCAAAAGGATTTGACGATTGAGGCCGTAGAAGTGGCTGGACAAGCTCGTCCCTTCACTCTTGATAATAATAATGAAGCTCTTTATATTGAATTGGCAGCAGCAGGCCCTGTGGAAGTAACCTTGACCTATACAGGTAAGATTACAGATAATATGACAGGGATTTACCCATCTTACTATACTGTGGATGGAGTGAAAAAAGAAATTATTTCTACGCAGTTTGAGAGCCATTTTGCCCGCGAAGCCTTTCCAAGTGTGGATGAGCCAGAGGCTAAGGCAACTTTTGATTTGGCTTTGAAATTTGACCAAGCAGAGGGTGAGTTGGCCCTGTCTAATATGCCGGAAATTGATGTTGAAAACCGCAAAGCGACTGGCGTTTGGAAGTTTGAAACGACTCCACGTATGTCTTCCTATCTCTTGGCTTTTGCTGCAGGTGATATGCAAGGAATTACTGCTAAAACCAAAAACGGTACTTTAGTAGGTGTTTATGCGACCAAGGCCCACCCAGAGAGCAATCTAGAGTTTGCTTTGGACATTGCGGTTCGCTGTATTGAATTTTACGAAGAATATTATGGAGTCAAGTATCCTATTCCCCAATCCCTTCATGTGGCTTTGCCAGACTTTTCTGCGGGGGCTATGGAAAACTGGGGCTTGGTGACCTATCGGGAAATCTATTTGCTGGTGGATGAAAATTCAACAGCTCTGAGCCGTCAGACAGTTGCCTTGGTTGTTGCACACGAACTAGCCCACCAATGGTTCGGAAATCTAGTGACCATGAAGTGGTGGGATGACCTTTGGCTCAATGAAAGCTTTGCCAATATGATGGAGTATGTCTCAGTTGATGCGATTGAGCCTAGCTGGAAGATTTTTGAAGATTTCCAGACCAGCGGAGCTCCTTATGCCCTCAAGCGTGACGCGACAGATGGCGTCCAGTCAGTCCATGTAGAGGTCAAGCACCCTGATGAAATCAATACTCTTTTTGATGGGGCAATCGTCTATGCCAAGGGCAGCCGTCTCATGCATATGCTGCGCCGTTGGCTGGGAGACGATGCTTTTCGAAAGGGGCTAGGTGCTTACTTTGAGAAGCACCAGTATGGAAATACTATCGGCCGTGACCTCTGGGACGCTCTTTCTCAAGCTTCTGGCCGTGATGTAGCTGCCTTTATGGATGCTTGGCTTGAGCAGCCGGGGTATCCAGTTGTCACTGCTAAGGTCGAAAATGACATCTTGATTTTGACCCAGAAGCAGTTCTTCATTGGGGAGCACGAAGACAAAGGTCGCCTCTGGCCAGTACCGCTCAACAGCAACTGGCAAGGACTGCCTGATACTCTGACGACAGAAAGACTGGAAATTCCTAATTATGCAGCCCTGGCAGCGCAAAATGAAGGAGCCCTGCGTCTTAATACAGAAAACACTGCCCACTATATTACAGATTATCAAGGTGAGTTGCTGGATGCTCTTTTGAATAATGTCAGCTCTTTGGACAATATCAGTAAACTGCAAATCGTGCAGGAGCGCCGACTTCTGGCAGAGTCTGGTAAGATTTCCTATGCAGACCTGCTGCCAGTCATCAGTAAGCTGGCAAACGAAACTTCTTATATGGTGGTTTCAGCTGTTTCCCAAGTGCTAGAAGGCTTGAATCGCTTTGTGGATGAAGGCAGTCAGACAGAAGAAGATTACAAAGCCCTGTTGAAAGTTCTCAGTCAAAGTAATTTCGACCGTCTTAGTTTTGAAAAACAGGAAGGCGAAAGTGATGAGGATGAGATGGTTCGCCAGCTGATTGTGGGTAATATGATTAAGGCGGACGATGAGACAGCTAAAGCTCAAGCAAGCCAGATTTTTGACCGCTATCGTGATAATTTGGAAAACCTCCCTGCCGCTATTCGCCTGCAGGTGCTAGTCAACCAAATCAAGCATCATGAAAGCAAGGAGCTGACTAATCTTTATCTGGACCTATATGTCGCTTCAAATGATGGAAGCTTCAAGAATGCTCTTTCTACAGCCCTTTCTTATACGAAGAACAAGGAAACCTTGGATGAACTTTTAGCGACTTGGAAGGATAAATTTACTGTGAAACCGCAGGATTTATCAGCTTGGTATGCCCGTTTCCTCAGCCGTGATTTTACTCAAGAAGCAGTGTGGACTTGGGCGCGTGAGAATTGGGACTGGATCAAGGCAGCGCTAGGTGGCGATATGAGTTTTGATAGCTTTGTCATTAGCCCAGCAGTGGTCTTCAAGACAGAGAAGAGATTGGCAGAGTACAAAGCCTTCTTTGAGCCACAGTTGGACGATATGGCTATCAGCCGTAACATCAGCATGGGAATCAAGGAAATCGCGGCGCGTGTTGACTTGATTGCCCGTGAAAAAGCAGCGGTTGAGAAAGCAATTCAGGAAGGTTTATAAATAATTATATAGAGTTATGAAAGACGAATGTATGCTCATTTTGAGTAGTATATGTTCGTCTTTTTTCTTATTTTTCATAACGTATACAAATTGGAAACGCTAACACTTTATGCTATAATATAACTAAAAATCATTTAATTTATTTGTATAATAATATCGGAAGGAGTTTTAGAATAGATGTTACATAGAGTGCCAAGTCCCTAATCCTATTTTAATATTAGTAAGACTAAATTTCAGAGGCAATAGCATGAATGTAGCTGAGGAAACATATCCTTAGATAGCAGGTGTTAGGAAGTTTTATGTTTCACCTTCAGTTGTTTATTGGGATATTTTAGTATCAATAGTTCAAGTCAGCTTATAATCTTTTGAAGCTTATATTTTTACGTTTCTAATCCCAATGAGCGATTGAGATATATTCTTAGGAAGAGTTTACTATATGGTATTCTCTTTTATGAAGAAAGCTTTACATGTCAGCTGAGTTTATAGAAGGTGGGGTGGCTCCTGTAACATCAGTCAAAACAAGATTAGACAACAATTGAGGTTATAAGCTTTATGCAAGTTATATATCACTATTTCCTAAGAATAAAAAGAATAAACTATTTGTAATAAGAAAACTTCTATCAAGGCTTATATGAGAAATATTCACTTGTTTGCCAGTCCTGAACCTATGCACTTGCTTTATAATATCAGTCTTGGTGAAAAGAATTCTCGAGATTTTGGAATATTTAGAATGGAGGAAATGAAATGACAGAGGGAATTTTAGTTGCTTTTTTAGGTGCGATTAGACCCACAGAAGATCAAATTAAAGATGAAGACTCTATTAAAGACAATAAGTTCGGTTACACTAAAACGAATTATTATGACCCTATCTCAAAAAAAGAAGTGACATCAAAATTTACTTATGAATACTATCTCACAGAGCGGACTGAAATCAATGTCAGTAAGGTTTTGTTGGTTGGAACTGCTACATCTTCTTGGGAAGAGATATATAGACATTTTGCTATAAAAAATAACACATTCTCAATGGAGGATTATCTAGAATTTAGAAGTATGTTCTCCAATACCAATAGCCTACAGAAAGCTTCCCTAAAAGAAGCTATTCAACCAGCAACTGACTACTTCACAAAATTAAACGGTACCCCAGTCACATTTCATCCTGTTATAATAACTCTTGGTTCAACTAACCAAGAGTTAAACCAAACATTTGAAGATATTAAAACAAAGTTAGTTAAGGAGGCAGCTAACCTTTTCGATAATAAGCAAAAAAACAAAATTATTTGTGATATTACAAATGGATTTCGTTCGTTTCCTATCTTTACCTATATGTTGTCAAACTATGTATCTAAGGTCTTGAATTGGAAGGCGGAGTTTGAAGTGTTTTATGGTATGTTTGAGGATAAAACATACCCAGGTAAGACACCGATCGTCAATCTTAATAGCGTAGATAATCTAATGGCATGGATCAATGCAGCTAATGAATTTCGTTCCTATGCAAGTGTCAAAACTCTTCTGGAACTATTAGATAAAAGGGCTAATGATCCGAACTACGAAAACCTAAGAGAAACCTTCAACCAGTTTGAGTATGGAACAAATCGTAATGATCTTTACCATTTGCACCAATCAATTACACGCTTAGTGGAAGATACTAATCTTTTACAAGAAATTGAGGATCCAGCAGTAAAATTTATAAGGGATGAAATTGCGAAAGATTTAGGAGAGCATTTTAAAAAATCTTTGTTTATACCAAAAAATGAAGAAATGAAACGCCTTGCCTACTTTCAATTTGAATTAGGGAAATGGTACGCTAGACAAGGACGTATTGGCCAAGCAGCTGTGACAACACAAGAAGCTTTAGTAACACTATTAATCTGGTTAGTAAATAATGATATCAAAGAAGATGATTTATTTAAACATAAGTTTAGAAATTATTTTAAGAATACTGTCATAGGAGAAATGGAATCCGAAATTTATGAACCGATAAAACAAGCTGAAAAGAGTGTTAGAACAGAAATCCGCAATACCTTTTCTCATTGTAATTTCAAAATATCTGGAAATATAAATAATTTACAGGAAAAAATAACACAGCAAGAGAGTTATTTACTTAAGCTTCAAGAAGAGATTGAGAAGCTACTAAGCCACGATGAATCTATCAAAAATATTGTAGCTGATATTAAAAAGCGTCTAGCAAGACTGTTTTCAAATAATAAGAGATCTACAAAATTTTTTGAAGCACTAAATTTTACTTCTAGAGATGATTGAGAGGATTAAGAAATGCCAAATGAAATTAGAATTACAAACTTCAGAGATTTTGTCGAAAAAGTTCAAATGCTAGAAGCGGATACCTATCGTCATCGATATGTTTTTCGTGGAGAAGGAAAATATACTGGCTTTGAAAAATGGAAGCTCACCCCCAAGATTTTTCGTCAGATGAAAGATAGTTGCGGAGATAAACAAATTTATCGGGAAAGTGATCTAATTGATGCTGTTATAAGTCGCTATCCAAATATTTTTAAAGAATGTAAAAGTAATCTAGAAATTTTACTCCTCATGCAACACTATGGTTTGCCAACAAGACTCTTAGATATTAGTTTTAATCCCTATATCGCATTATTTTTTGCCTTGTCTGGGGACTCCAGCATAAAGGAACACTATGTCTATGTTATTGATACAGAAAAGATTAATGAAGAGAATAATAAATCTGAATCTAAGCTGGGAGCAAGACAGAATAAAGGCTGGGATGCTCAAAAAAGTGTTTTTGACAATACCGTTGCTGTTATAGCTGCATTATCAAGATTATCTACAGCAGAACAGGATGAAATTAAAAATTTAAAAAATAACTATGAATCTATGAAGAAAGAACTTCAAAAATTTGTAGAGGGTGATTCATCAATCAAACCAAGTACTTATACGAATTTGATGAACTTTATAAACAGCAAAAGAAATAATATAGATCCAATTCCTTATATTAATAATTATAAAAATATGCAAGCGGCCTTTAATGCTAAAACATTAAATAAAGAAGCGTGGGATTTAATCCTCATAGATGTCCTAAATTCTGTTATTGAGAATTATGATGTTATGAAAAATCTAGCTAATAAAACCAAGTATTATAATCCCGGATTTGATCAAAAGATAAAATTTGAAGATTTAGATAATGATTACATTATTCGTCCTCATTTTTCGAATGATCGCATTAAAAATCAAAATGGGGGATTTTTGCTATTAAATGCTCTAGACAAATCAAACAATAATAATGTACCAGAGGAATACATAGATACCGTTTGGATAATAGATTTGGAAAATGAAGATGATAGAGATTCCGAAGTATCTCGTCAGGAATTTTTAGAGCAGTTACGCTACATGGGGATTGATCAGAGTTTTGTTTATCCTGAATTAGAAAATTTTATTTGTACAGATTATCTTGAAGTAGTAGATAGTACTTTAAACAATGTAAAAGGAGAGTAGTATGACACAGTGTATTGCAATTTATGATATTAGTGGTATTCAGAGCTTCATATTCTCGACAAATAAGCTACGTGAAATGGTAGGCGGATCGAAAATTGTACACAAGATACTGTTTGAACTACTACCTAAAAAATTAGGATATGAAAAAGATAATTGGGAAGATGAAGATTTTTCAGAAAAGATCCCTAGTCCGTTTAATCCAGAAGATATTAAGGGACGTTTTGGGAATGTTATTTACATTGGTGGTGGTAATGCTCTTGTACTGTACGAGAATGAAAAAAGTTATCAATCAGTAACTATTGAATTACAAAAAGAAGTTTTTGAACTTTCTGGTGGAGGTATCCGTCTTTGCCATGCCAAAATTGAAATAGACCATTTAAATCAAAAGGGAAGCTTTGTAGAAAAAATTCAAAAACCATTAATGCAAGCTCTAACAACCTACAAACAAAACACAGCTCCAATTCAGACTGCTCGCGGTTTTGCATTTGGTGCTCAGGATAATGAAACTAAAGAGCCGATAGTATTAGTCCCAACATTGAAAGATAGTCCTTGCAAGTATGCTAGTTATGGTCGATTTAAAAAAAATGAAATATTTTATTCAACGAGAGATGAAAAAAGCAGCGAGAGAATTAGCAAATATTATGCGGATAATTTTGAGCAGTTCCGAGATGAGGGAGAGAAAAGTTTTGTTGCTGTGATCCACATTGATGGAAACACTATGGGGAAACAGATAATTGATTTTGCAAAGAAGAATGAAGAGAATGCGACATTATTTGACCAACTGCAAAATATGCGTGAGCTCTCTAAAGAAATTAGCAAAATATACAGAGATACTTTAGATAGCACGGTTAATGAGATATTCAAAAAAGAAATTGAAACTGAAAAAGCTTACAGGGCAGCTCAGCAATTGACTAAGAATATACCTTATCGAGAAATTATCGCAGATGGAGATGATATTACTGTTATAATAAAATCACAGAAGGCCTTGCCATTTTGTGAACTATTTGTTCAAACATTAGATAAGGAGAGAAAAAAAGATGGAACCTATCCTCATCTCCAAGATTTCCATATTTCTGTTGGGATTGGGATTGCATTTGTTCACGATAAGTTCCCTTTCAGTACGGCTTATGACATAGCAGAGCAACTATGTAAAAATGCTAAAAAACGAGGATTAGAATATCAGTTTAGAAAAAATAATATAGCTGTTACTCATTCGAGCATGGATTTTCAAATTGTCAAAAGTGGCATGACTACAGACATAAAAAATTTCCGTGCCTCTAATTACTATTTGGACAAGAATAATCAAGAGCCCAAATGCTTATTAAGAAGACCATATTTGTATATAAAAGAAAATAATAATACTATCCCAAAAGAGTATACTTATTCAAATTTCATAGATACCCATACGGAATTAGTCAATCTCGGAATTGCTAATAATAAACTTAAAGCTTTCCAACACGCCTACGCAACGAGTGAGATGGAAATTGATTATGTGATACAAATGATTAAAGCTAGGAAAAAGTGTGAGTTGCAACCTTGGATGGGAAATAAAGCGACATATTTTGATATATTAGATGTTTGGGATTATTTAAAAGGGGGGCAAATAGATGAAAATCTTACAACTGACGATTGAGTTAAAATCTGACATGTGCTGTGGTACAGGTACAGGTGATGGTGTCCAATTTGATACAGTTTCTGCTTATAATGATTATGGATTGCCCTACATTCCAGCTAAACGTCTGAAGGGGTTGCTGCGAGAACAAGCAGAATTTCTGATAGCTTGTAATCCTGAAAATAAGAATTTTGTTGAAATATTGTTTGGAAAAGGAGAACAAGCTGGTGCTCTTATCGTCAATAACGCAGAGATTAAAAATGTGAGAAATCTAAAAGAGGATTTAGATAAGCTTTTTAAGAGTCAGCCGTCCTTATATAATCCGTCCGCGGTTGCTGAGTATTATACAGTAGCTAGACACGCTACTCAAATGAAAAATGGTGTTGCTAAACCCAAATCTTTACGAACAATTGGAGCCGTACCAAGTGGCACAATATTTGAAGCGACACTATACTTAGATGATAGTTCAAGTAGTGAAAAAGTAGAATTTTTGAGAAAATGTGCCAAGCTTCTTCGGCACATCGGACTCAATCGTACAAGAGGTTATGGGGAAGCCGTTTGTACTTTAGAGGAACAGGAAAATGGTTTGAAGGAATATACCAATGATTCACATGGAGGACGTCAAACATCTACTATTTTTCATTACAATATTAGCTTGGAGACAGATTTAGTCTCAGAGAAAGATTATATTACGGGTACAGCTTTGCAAGGCTGGTTTGCTGGTAGAATTGAACAGAAAAATATTCAAGAGTTACTTACTAAAGTAAAATTTAGTAACGCTTATCCTTGCATAGATGACAAGTTTTTTTCCCCAATGCCTTTAAGTTATATCAATGTGAAGAATGAAGAGGAAATTTATTCTCAAGCAGATGGTTATAGAAGATATGAAGGGAAGCAATACACCAAAAAAACAGGTTTTGCTTATTTTGGTTATGAAAAGTCCAAAGAGGGTATGAATATTCTGTCTTATGATTCTTATGAAATGCAAAAGAGCATTAGTTACCATGTCACAACAAAAGGAGATAATGACCTTTTCACTCTTCCTTTATTGAAGGCTGGACAGTCTTTCGCAGGCTTTATTGAAGGCGATCAGAGCATATTAAATAAACTGAAAGAGATTCTTGCCAAATATAACGGGGAAATCCGTCTGGGAGGCTCAGCTAATATTCAGTTTGGAAAATGTGTTTTGACACTTCTACCTAACAGAAATGTAGAAGGCGACTTGAATTCTAACACTAGTAAGGATGCTAGCCCATCAGGCGAAGAAACACACGTTTATATTGTCAATCTCTTATCAGATACCATTCTCAGTGATAAATATGGCTTAAATTCTGTCTCGCTAGATGTTCTAAAAAGATCCGTTAAAAAATTGTTTAATATAGATGAGAAACCAATCATTGGTGACATCTATACAGGCATAACAACGACAGGAGGCTATAATGGTAAATGGAAGATGCCACGCCGTCGGTTTAGTGCCTTTTCAATGGGAACACAAATATGTGTTGAATCAAAGATTGAGCCCAAGCGTTCTGAAGGCTTTATGGGTTTACTTCAGGCAGAAGGCTACGGACAGTACCGTATACAAAAAGTTAATCCTGAGTTGTCTAATACAGGATTTAAAAAGTCTGAAAACCAGGAAAAAAATGCAGAAGGTGAAGTTGGATTTGAACTCACTTTAGCTGGTAAAGGCTTAAAAGAGCAGATTGATTTCCATCATCTGCTTAAAGAGCTAGAAAAGTCAGCCTATGAGATAATAGAAACACAGTCCTCTCTTTTGAAAAAAACGAGTAGTTCGTCACTCATGCGACTCAATGCCGTCTATCAAAACTTAAATAGAGAGGGTGGTGAAGCTACACTTGAAGTTTTAGGCTCTGTTTTTAAAAACAGCAATGATAAAAATAACAACGAACAGAAGATTTGTGAGGAAATTCTTAAAAGGTTTAAAGAGTTTAAAATAGATGACATTGTTGACACAGACAAAAAGGTCAGAGCTTCTCTACACTATTTGCAATATATTCTAACAGCTATCAAGTTCTGGTATAAAAATAATAAGGGGAGGGAGAACTAATATGGGCGATAGTATCTATTTGTTTAAGGGAATCTTAAAAGCTGAAACTCCTTTTATGATTGGTAATGGTGACGATACTTATTCTGATATGGATTTGCTTAGGAATCATAAAAAAGAACCTTTTATACCTGGTACGGCTTTAGCAGGAGTTTGTAGAGCCTACTTGGAAAAAGATAATAACTTTAAAGATGAGGTGAAGAACTATTTTGGTGAAGGTAAGAAGGGACATGAATCAACGAAATATAGGCAGAGTCAAGTCATTGTCTACGATGGACAATTAGAGGGAGCTGAGAAAACGCCCACTCGTATTCGTGACTCTGTAAAGTTGGAAAATAAAGTAGCAGTTGATGAAAGTAAGTTTGATTTTGAGATTGTTGAAGCAGGAGCTGCCTTTTCCTTCCGACTAGAATTTAAAGTAGATAAGGGAAAAAGGGATGAAGTAGAGAACCTTGTAAGAGCCTTGATTGCAGGTTTTCATCATGGAGAGATTCGAATCGGTGGAAAAAGCAATCGAGGATATGGCTATTTTAAACTCCTTCCCTCTCTAGATTCAGATACAGCGGGAGTAAAATGCAAATATTTTGATTTGACAGATTTAGGTAAATTAACAGATTACATCAATTGGGACTGGTCAAAGGCGACATTTACTGAAGAACTATCTCTGAAAGAACTACCACAAGAATCACAAAATAATGCCTTTAAATCTATACCGCTTCAGTTGAATAGTTTCCTGTTCATCCGTGATTACGCTCACAATGAGGAGTACGAGGATGGGACTATTGATGCAGTCCCGCTTAAAAACAGTAAAGATGAAGTGGTGATTCCAGGTACGACTTGGGCAGGAGTCTTTCGATATCATATGGAGCGAATTTTAAGTCAGTTAGATACTAATTCAGTAGCAAATATTAAGGGAATTTTTAAATGTGCCATCAATACAGAAACTTGGCCTAAAGCCCTCATTAACTATCTATTTGGTTATGTTGAAGAGGGCACGGACGTGAAGCAGGCTTCGCATATTTTTTTCAAAGAGAGTCATTTTGAAAAGGGAAACGTTTCAGAAATCTTAAGGACTCGAACAGCTATAGATCGCTTTACTGGTGGAGCTTCAAAAGGTTTGTTATTTAATAACAAACTAGCATATACTCAGGGGGATAGATCTAGTTGCTATTTAGAGATTGGCCTATCGCAAGAGTTGAAAGATGAAGAAAAACAGTATGATTTTGTAAAATCCTTACTTGATGTCTGTTTTGAGGATTTACAGGAGGGATATCTAGCTGTTGGTGGTCAAACTGCAGTCGGAGGGGGAATTTTTAGAAAAGGAGAGGTGAAAGATGACGAAGTTTCAAACGATAAAGAGTAAGATAACGCCTTTAACCCAGTTTGATAGCCTATCCCTATCAGACTATGATTATGCTGTCTATTATTGGAGTGATGGAGTCGAAATAAAGGAATGCTCTTCGGAGAACAAGATCGAAACGAGTAGAACGGGAGCCTATCTTTTAGAGCTGCGTGCTTTTAATGAAAATCAAGAACTCTATCTTATCCGAGTGGAAGATAGTGAACATGCTTATCAAGGTCGTATCAGACAAGATAAGACAGGGGATGATATTCTTATTTTCGATGAAGAACATAAGATTTGGGGAGATCCAGAGAAAAACTGTAGCGAAAATGATAGTACCACTCTAAAAGAAGACCGTGGCATTGAAGTTACTCTGCCTATTTCTGTTGACAAAGGAGAGACTGCCTTTATCACTGTACGGAATTATTTCAAGACCGCTGATGGAGACTTACAGTCAGTCGACTGGCGTTTTGTTGCTTTTAGTAAAAAAAAAGCAACTCCTTACCTATCAGAAGTTAAAGGAGAAAATGATGGCTGACAATACATATAAATTTATCAATCCCTATACTTTCTTGCCTATCAAAGATGAAGCTCCTAATCGAACCAATCTTCGAAAAGGCTCCCTATCAGGAAGGATTCACTGTAAACTAAGCATAGAGTCTCCGACTTTTATCCCTAATACCAGTAAGACTTTTGAAGAAAAATTCGACAAGGATACTTTAAAAGGGCAAGATTTCTTTTCTTACCAAGACTTGAGCCAAGAAAGTAAATTTCCTTCAAATGTTCCAGAAGACCCCCGGATTCCAGGGAGCGAAATCAGGGGCATGATTCGCAATGTCTACGAACAATTAACCAATTCGTGTCTATCAGTTATTGATGAAAAAAATCTGACCCATATGCGAATCGGCTTATCCAAGGAGCCAGGATTATGGAATAGAAAAGAGAATACTTTAATTGGCTGCGAGAGAAGAAAGATTTCAAAAGCGGAAATCAAAAGCAAATACTATAAGAGTGGAGAAAGAATTTGTTATGGTAACTCCTATAAAGTAGGTCATGTGATAGTTGGAGAATACTTTTCTAAAAATAAAAAGAAATCAGAATCACTTTTCTACCCGAAAGAAATTTATCAGAAGTTTAAGCATAATGAACAAGAAATAAATTTGTATGAGGCTACTTATCAGGAAATAGAAAGCATCCCAAAAGATAGTACCGCTGCATGCTTTCTTATACAGCCGAATGATATTATAAGATTTGAAAAGGTATTGGAAGAATATGGGAAAAAGAATGCGCATAGAGATTATGCAAAAGCATATTTCAATGTAGATAAGAATCCGATATTACCAGTATTTTATACTCAAGTAGATGGTGTCCTATATATGTCCCCTGCTTGTATCACGCGTGAAGTTTTTAATCATACGATTTCGGAGATACTCCGAGACAATCATTTTGGACACCAGCCTTGTGATGGAGCTGGCGATCAGTGGTGTCCAGCTTGTTGTCTGTTTGGTAAGATAGGGCAAGATGGAGAAGGGCATGCTCTGGCTTCACGTTTGCGTTTTTGTGATAGCGAGCCTATCAGGGAAGCGGAATTTGAAGCCCCTTTGGTTTTACCGATACTTGGTGAGCCCCACTATTCTGCGACCGAATTTTATTTACAACCTCCTAAAGATGTGAATACACGTTTTTGGAATTATGACTACCACATCAAAGGTCGTACTGCGGATACCAATATTTCGCATGCGGATCGGGAAAGCTATACTCCTCGCTTAGCGGGACGTAAGGTTTATTGGCTCGGCCAGGATACACATGCCAAGGATAAAGATAATAAAAACAATTACAAAATGCGCAATAAGGTTCGTTGTTTAACAAAAGGGAATTGTGAATTTGACATTTTTTTTGAGGATGTGACCGAAGAAGAGCTGAAGCTCTTACTCTGGTGTATTAGACTTGAACCTGATTCCGATTGCTTCCATAGGATTGGGCGTGGTAAACCATTCGGTATGGGGAAGGTTAAGATAATTGTTAAAGGGGTGGACGAAATCACTTATAGCTTAGATGAGAATCATAAATTAAAAAGAAACACTCGTGTTATTAAGTCGGATTATGAAGGAATAAGCTACTCCGACGAACAGAAGGATATCATGGAGCATCTTTCTAGCTATATGAAAGTGATTAATGACATCATTGACTATCCAAGACTTGATGAAAACGGACCAATTTACGAATGGTTCTCTAACAATAAAGGTAAGAACTTAGGAAAAGTCTATATTCGAGAAGTTTTGGCTCCATATCCTGAAACGGGGGTCGTTAGTCGAGATAACTAGCTACAATAAACTGATCTTAGGTAGTCGTGAGCTATCCATGACTGGTTATTGTTTGAATAAAAAAAGACGAATTGCATCAGCAATCGTCTTTTTCGTTCTCTTGCTAATGTGCTAGCGTTTATTCCTATTAGTTTCCCTTCTAGCGAAACCTACTATTTAGCTGGAGCTCTTTCTAGTGTATTTATCACTCCATAATTTCAGCCTTCTTTAAGAAAAAATTCAGTCCCGTTTAAGCAAGCCTCCCTATAATAATCCTAGCATGTGAAGGGATGTGAGCTTGTGTATTCAAGCATCATATTACCTCATCATGTTAAAATCCATGAAAATATAAAATGTAGAAAGAGGAAAACTTAAAAATGGATATGGAAAAAATGATTGTAGTTAAAAAGAGTACTAAATGGTGGATGACGGCAGTGGCTAGTGCATCCTTAGCCGTCGGAGCGATTGGTGGCTATGGAATTGGTGCCTTGACACAGAAAAGCCCGCAGCAGAGTTCAGCGCAGGCTACTATGCCTCAGCAAAACAAGCAATATGGCAAGATGCCAGTTCAAGGTGGACAACCTCCTCAAGGTCAGGGACAGGGAAATGAAAATGGTATGCCACCGCAGATGCGTGGACAAAACGGTCAAGATGGTCAAGGCGGTCCCGGAGGTGGAGGTCAGCCGCCACAAGGAAATGGCCATCCAGGAGGACCAAAAGAAGGAAATCAATCAAAGAAGAAGCCATCAAACGCTGACGGCACAACAAAAGATGATAAGAACAGTGAAACAGTCGAAAATAACTCGAAAACAACAAATTCTTAAAGCATTTTCGACAAGTCATGATATAATAGAAAAAGATAGGTTAAGATAGAATGAGAAGTGTTTGCCCTATCTCTATTTAAATTAAACAAGATATGCTTTTTCTAAAAAGGAAGGAACAGGATGATTAAGATTTTATTAGTGGAGGATGACCTCGGTCTGTCAAACTCAGTATTTGATTTTTTAGATGATTTTGCAGATGTTATGCAGGTCTTTGATGGTGAAGAAGGACTATACGAGGCAGAAAGCGGAGTTTATGACCTGATTTTGCTGGACTTGATGCTTCCTGAAAAAGATGGCTTCCAAGTGCTCAAAGAATTGCGTGAAAAAGGGGTAACCACTCCTGTCCTCATCATGACTGCCAAGGAAAGTATCGATGATAAAGGCCATGGTTTTGAGCTCGGTGCCGACGATTACCTGACCAAGCCTTTTTACCTGGAAGAGCTTAAAATGCGGATTCAGGCCCTGCTCAAACGCTCTGGTAAGTTTAATGAAAATACCCTGTCCTATGGAGATGTGACGGTCAATCTTTCGACCAATTCGACCTTAGTAGATGGAAAGGAAGTTGAGCTGCTGGGTAAAGAGTTTGATCTGTTGGTCTACTTCCTTCAGAATCAAAATGTTATTTTGCCCAAGACTCAAATATTCGACCGTTTATGGGGCTTTGACAGCGATACGACGATTTCTGTGGTGGAAGTCTATGTATCTAAGATTCGGAAAAAATTGAAAGGAACGGCTTTTGCGAATAATCTTCAAACCCTTCGCAGTGTCGGTTACATTTTAAAGAATGCTGAATAAACTCAAAAAAACCTTTTATGCGGATGATTTTTCTTATTTCATTCGCTATTTTGGTGTGTTCACCCTGATTTTCTCGGCCATGACGCTCATTATTATCCAAGTTATGCGCTCTAGCCTTTATACAACCGTTGATGATAATCTCAAAAGTCTCAGCCAAAATCCTGCTTGGGTAGCCAATCTAGCCTATCGGACAACTGGCCGGCAATACCAAGAACCAGAGAACAAGGATTCAGAGCATGAGCAAGCTCCCGATATCAAGATTGAGGAACCGGGCAGGGTCAATGTCAGTGCCAATACCTCAGCTATTCTTTTGAATGATGATTATCAGAATGTATCAGCAAAAAATAGCTTTTTAAACTTTGATGCGATTAAATTTAACAAACGCTTTCTTAATCAGATCAAGCAAATACAGTTGACCAATAGCTATGGACAGGTCGAGAGTTATCGGGCCTACATGTTTGACATTGATCCAAATGATGAAATTGAAAATGTCAAGTACGCGGTTGTCATGACTAGTATCAGCCAGCTGGAGCAGACTAGCGAAAAGCATGAAAAGCTGATTGCCATTGTCATGATTAGTTTCTGGGGTATTTCTTTGATTGCCAGTATCTATCTGGCTCGGATGAGTGTCAAGCCTCTCTTGGACAGCATGCAGAAGCAGAAATCCTTTGTTGAAAATGCTAGCCACGAATTGCGGACTCCTTTGGCTGTGCTACAAAATCGACTGGAATCTCTTTTCCGTAAGCCTGAAGCCACGATTATGGAGTCTAGTGAGAGCATCGCATCTAGTTTAGAGGAAGTGCGAAATATGCGTCTGTTGACGACCAACTTACTCAACCTAGCTCGGCGTGATGACGGTATCAAGCCAGAATACGGTGAGGTCACGCCAGACTTCTTCACAACAGCTTTTTCTAACTATGCTATTATTGCAGAGGAAAGCGATAAGGTCTTTGATTTCAAAAATCTTGTTTCAAAATCAATCACGACAGACAAGGTCTTGCTTAAGCAGGTTATGACCATCCTTTTTGATAATGCCATCAAATACACAGAAGAAGATGGAGAGATCTATTTCGTGGCCTCCGCCAATGATCGGAGCTTGACCTTGCGTATTTCTGACAATGGTCCAGGGATTGCGGGCGATGACAAGAAAAAAGTCTTCGATCGTTTTTATCGGGTGGATAAGGCACGGACTCGTCAAAAAGGTGGATTTGGACTAGGACTATCCTTGGCGAAACAAATCGTAGACGCCCTGAAAGGGACCATCTTAATCAAAGACAACAAACCACGTGGAACCATATTTGAAATCAAAGTACCGCTTAAGTCAGATATTAGAAAACGAATCAGCAAAAGCTGAAAAACTTTTCATATTATTTCAAATTTGACTGCTTTTGCGGTATAATAAAAGAAAGAAATGAAAGAGGTACAACTATGACATCAAAAATGTTGCATACTTGTTTACGAGTGGAAAATTTAGAGGCTTCGATTGCCTTTTATGAAGATGCGTTTGGTTTTAAGGAATTGCGCCGCAAGGACTTTCCAGAACACGCTTTTACCATTGTTTATCTCGGTTTGGATGGCGATGATTATGAGCTTGAATTGACTTATAATTATGACCACGGACCTTATGTAATCGGTGATGGCTTTGCTCACATTGCTCTTAGCACGCCTGATTTGGAAGGTTTGCACGCTGAGCATGCTGCTAAGGGCTATGAAGTGACTGAGCCAAAAGGGCTGCCTGGAAATCCACCGAATTATTATTTCATCAAAGACCCTGACGGCTACAAGGTCGAAGTGATTCGAGAAAAAAGTCTTTAAAAATAGGTGAAACTTGTATTTTAGCACTTGTAAGATACAAGTTTTTTAACATTAGAATCATTTTAGGACAATAGTTTAGGGGATAATAGATGAAAAGACAACATGGAAGGAAGCGTAGACGGAAATATAGACTGATTCTCAGTCTTCTGAACCTGCTTCTTTTAGGACTTCTTATTTTTGGTGGACTGCGAATCCATGAAATGTTTCAGGAAAGGGAGTTCCAGAAAAAGGTTACAGAAGTGATTGCCAAGGAAGAGCAAGAGCATGCTGACAATGCCGAAAAGCAGTCTGGTAGGATTGGCAGCCATTATGTGGCAGCTTTTTATCCTCTGATGAATGGGCAGCCTCTTCAAAGTGTCAAAGATAAAATCTTGCAGGACAGTCAGAGCATTTCAGATGACAAAAAACAGAAGGAAAACTTAACGGCTTTGACCTTTTACTATACAGAGGAGAAGTCTACTAGTCTGGCCAATACCAAGGAAGTGGTCATTCAGCGAAAAGATTACAGCATCTCAAAAAGAGACATCAAGTCTGAAGAAGCAAGAGAAGTAGCTTCGACTTATATCAATCAGGAAGGGGTAGCGGTGACTTTGGACAAGCTGTTTCAAAATCCAGAAGCTGCCAAGGAAATTTTCCTGAAGGAGTTGACCAGTCAGCTAACCTTTAGACAGGTGGAGGAAAGTCAGCAAACAGCAGCTTTAAATGACCTCCGAGAAATAGAGTTGAGCCAGTGGAATTTTCATTACGAGGATAGTTTATTTTCCATTCGTTTGCCCAAAGAAATCAACGGTGTGTCGAGCGTGACAGTGCCTCTGTCTAGTTTTTATGATCTAATCCGTCCGGAATATTTGCAGGGAGCTGATTTGGAAGCTTACCAGCAGTATGAAACCAAGCGGCATGAGAAAATGGTTGCCCTGACCTTTGATGACGGTCCTGACAGTAAAACGACTCCTCAGGCCTTGGAAATTCTGAAACGCTACAATGCTAAAGCGACCTTCTTTATGGTGGGGCAAAATGTTGCTGCCAATCCAGAACTGGCTAAACGTGTCCTTGATGAAGGCCATCAGCTTGGTATCCATACATGGAGCCATCCAGATTTGACCAAGCTGCCTCTAAATCAAGCCAAAAAAGAAATCCTAGATACTCAGGAAGCCATTTATAAGGCGACTGGTATTCGGCCTATGATTACAAGACCGCCTTATGGAGCCATTAACTCTACAGTTCAAAATGCTGTCGATCAGTCCTTTATCATGTGGAGCGTGGACAGTCTCGACTGGAAAACACGTAATACAAAGGCCATTATGCAGGAGATCGTGAAGACTCAACCAGGATCTATTATTCTCATGCACGATATCCATCAGACGACCATTGATGCCCTGCCAAGCGTTCTTGACTATCTGAAAAATAACGGCTATACCCTGGTGACAGTTGATGAACTATTAGAAAATCAACTTCAGCCACATCAGATTTACTATAGCCGAAATTAAGAAAAGAGGCTAGGACAAAAGTCCTAGCCTCTCAATTGTCTTTGGATTGTCGAGCAAGACGCAGTGGCTGAATGGGCTCTACTAGGCTGATTTCATCAGCTTTTACAGCCCTACTCAATTGTGCGGAGGTGGGACTACGAAATCGAATTCTAACGAATTACCGATTTCTGTCCCACTCTCCTCATTCGACAGCTTTAGTTGTCAAGATTAATCTTCTAGAGACTTAATCTTCTTTTTTCTTTAGTCTTGCTACAAGACTAGCTACTAAGCCTAACAGTCCCATTCCTGCCAGTGCTGCTATTTGTGCAGAACGATTTCCTGTGTTTGGCAAACGACCACTGTCTGTTTGACTTGCTTTTCTAGCTTCCGATTTTGCTTCTTTAGCCTTTGGCTCTTCTTTGGCTTTTACTGGTGCTTGAGCAGGTCTTTCTGCAGCTGACTGAGTCGGACTTTGACCTTTCTCAACTTCTACAATCCGAGTTTCGCCCTTACCAGTCTCTTCCGATTTTTGAGGAGTCACATGATGATGTTCAGGTGATGGCTGAGAATCTTCTTTCTTCGTTCCGACCAGTACGATTCGATCTATCGGAGCTTGGAGAACTTCTCGTAGCTTCTCTTCTCGCTTACCATCTGGATAAACTTCTGTGAGAACTCGTTCCTGACCATTTTGGCCTTCTTGATCCACACGACTTTCTCCTAGTTTGAGCGTCGGATCCTCTTTTTCAACTGTTTGGAAGTTGAGCTCTTGTTCGAGGACTTCTAGACTTGGAAGTTCTTCTTGGACAGCGGCTGCAGTTTTCCCAGTCACTGGTTTTTCCTTGGTCAATTGGATGCGGTATTCTTTGACCTGCTTACCATTTTCTGAAACAAGGCGCACCAAGACTGGCAAATGATCATCTCCACTATCCACAACCGTCGAAGCCACATGGTCGCTCTCTGCTACTGTAATCTTTGGACGTTGACCAGTATAAGTCACTTGGTAATTCTGACGCTCTTGAGAGAAGTCTGGCAGTTCTTTTCCATCTACCAAAATCTTAGAATTTGTACTTTCCTTAGCCAATTCACTTGGTGCCAAGAAGGTCATCTCCGTCAGAGCAACTCCATTCTTGTCATCTTTTCTTTCCATCCGCCATCTCATCGCTTTAGACTTGACAGCGTTAAAGCTTGCTGTAAGTTCAGTACCCGCCTGGATTTCTTGGTTGATGTTATATGGAACAGCTTCCCAGTTGTCAGGGTTGTTAAACGGATGATTCGGCTCGTAGGCTTGGTAGTTTGAGTAATAGACAGGAGCATCAAAATCTGGTCCAACATAGCGCTCTAAAACAAGTTTAGATGGTGCATCTGTTCCGCTATCGGCAAAGAAGCGCAGTTTGGCTTGAACGACCGTCCGTTCAACAATCCTACCTTGATCCTTAAAGATGACACCTGCTGAGACTTCTGGATTCGCTGACGGAGTAGCAGTCCAATTGGTCCAACGACGACTGTCATCATGATCCCCATCATTGATATAGTCCACACGGTCATGAGAACCTGGGTCAATATCATTGGTTGCTGAAGCAAAAGCTTGATTGCCATTTTCATCATAATATGGATTGTCTGACACAGACGCGCCCTGCTTATCGGTCACTCGGACAGAGAGCTCGACAGGCAGGTCACTACCTAGCAGGCGACCTCGAACAGTAAATTCACCAGCTTTTGCCAGATTTTCAGCTGGAACTGGCTCCCACTCGACAGTCAGGTCTTTGACTTCATAGTCTGATTTACCAGTGAAGTAAACAGGAACTTTGTTTGGCAAGTCTAGACTTTGACCTAGGTGAAGCAAGCGAGACTGTTTCACTGCTGCTACTGGCTTGCGAGCCAGCAAGTCTTTATCAGTTGTAAAGTGGAGACGGTATTCTCCAAGGATATCTCCATTTTCAGCCTTCACGACAACACGGACAGGATCTCCCTCATGGACACTTGGCACGACTGTTGCCAGACCATTATTGCTGACACTAGCAGTTACTGCTGGTACTTGCCCATCGTTAGCTGGGAGATAATAGTCAGTCAAGCTTGGGTTAAAGTTTGGCAAGTCTTGACCAGCCACTTGGATGCGGGTTTCTGCCTCTTTCGCTGCCGCCACTTGTTTGGAGAAGATTTGGACTTCTGTGATCGAGGTTCCCCACTTGTCATCCGCTCTCACCATACGAATCCGAAGGGCATAAGTATCGACTTTATCAAAGTTAAAGTGATTCATTTCCCCAGCTTTGAGTTGATCTGGTGCTTTGAGGTTGGTCACCGGTTTCCAGTTGGTAGCATCGTTGAAGACATGCTCTTCGCTTTCGACAAAGCTAGGATTTTTAGGCGCAGTCGGCACGGTCTTGCCAGCATAATACTCAATCACGTAGGATTTCGGAGCCCCAACGCCGTGATCTTCGTGGAAGGCTACGTTTAGATTGTCAACCGCCCGCTTGGTCATAATGCCAGAATCTCCAAAGAGAACGCCCACTGAAGCCTCATCTTGTCGGTTCCAGTTTGTCCAACGATTGGCTGGTTGGTCATTGTAAGAAATCACCTTATCATTAACATAAGATACTGGGTCACTTGGATTAGAGTCCGAAGCAAAGGCCAGCGGCAATTCTGAACCTGTCCATTGGTCCGAAATATTGGCTCCATTTTCGGTCTTATCAGAGACACGGACATGGAGTTTGGTTGGCAACTGAGTGCCTTCTACCTGACCAGTGACCGTGAAGACGCCTTCTTTTTGATATTGACTTGGCGAAATAGCGTCCCAAGCAACTTTTGCTGAAGAAACTTGCCCATTTGAATGGTAAGTCCGGACACTCTCTGGCAGGTGTGGTGCTTCCGCAAGTGGAGTTGTCACGCTGACTTCCTCTACTGCGACAATGCCTTCCACAGACACCTTAGCACGCGCTTCCTGCTCAATACCTTCAACTTTTCCGACCACTTCAAAAGTGTGGTAGCGATTAAGTTTTTCTTTTTCGACAGCCTGCCAAGTAACCTTATGAACTTTAGGGAAACCTTTTTCGTACTCAACCGTCACGGTTGTTGGCAGTTTTGGTTCTTGATGCAAGTCTGTTACCACATGGACTGGGCGGACTGCTTGAACCACTTTCTTCTCCGTATTGGCTTGAATCGCTAGTTCCACTTGCCCTTCAGCACCGTCATACTCTGCTTTCAGAGTCACATTTCCTGGTTTGTGCAGTTCTAAGCTTCCTTTACGAACGGCAACTTCTCCTTCACCTTTCGTAGAGAAGGCCACCTTATCTGCCTGTAAAACTGCCTGAGTGCCATCTTGATAGTGAGCCAAAACAGTTAATTGGGCAGTCTGGTCTTCTTTGAGACCGTCAGCTTGCTCAACTTGGAGACTCAAATGGTCAATTTTAGGAGCTTCTTCTAAGAATTGCACTGCATAAGTTTGCAGGGCCCCACCATCTTTTGGCTGTACATAAATATTTGCGCGCATACCGTTTGAAGCACTAGCTTGAACCACTGTCACATCCGCATTTTCAGCTGTAGCTGCCACTGAAGGGAGTTGCGCTCCATAGGCAAGGCTTTGATAATGGACTGGTTTTTGACTAGTCAGGTCCGATACTGCCTCACCACCCACAGTCACTAGTGGCGTCACAGGTCCAGCTGCTTGCCCTTCTTCAACGAGCAAGGTAGCAGAAATGGTATCGCCTGCTAGATGACCTGTCATTGGAATACGAGAACCTGCCACAGACAATTTAGCTTGATCTTCTGGCGCGATTTCCCATCTATCTACATCATAATGTTCGACACTGCCGTCAGTTAGAGCAAGAGGGATCGACTTGTCTACACTGTTCAAGTCCGTTCCAGGAGCTACTCGTTTGATGACTGGCAATTCTCTTTCAACAGCTAAAACTTCCACACGTGCTTCTACTTGACGACCGTCTGCCTCTCCTTTAACGGTTACAATGCCTGAGTGGCTAACGTCTGCTTGTGACCAAGTTACAGGGCGTTCTGCACGACTACCGTCACTGTAAACAAAAGGAACTGTCGCTGGCAAGCTTGGAGCTTGTCCCAAAACTGTACGAACGTTTGGCACTTCTATACCTAAAACAGTCTTTTCTTTCTGCTCGTCCTTGCCGGTAAAGACTGTCACCTGGTCTGATTTTAATAAACCAGAATGAGCCGTTAAGGTGAATTTACCGGCTTGGTCTGTTGATTTGACAATGGCAACTCCCTTACCGTTAAAGGCTTTGCGGATCCAAGAACCGTCTGCTTGTTCCTTGTAACGTTCACGACTAGCTTGCTCACCATTGTCTACACCGACAAGCTGGCCTTGTCCATGCAACTGGAAGCGAACGAGATTATTAGCCGTTGGCACGACATTGCCGTCACGGTCGACGATTTCATAGTAGATATAAGTCAAGTCTTTTCCATCTGCTGCAATAGCGTGCTCTTCCTTGACCAAGCGCACTCCTGCAGGTTGACCTGCTGTTACAATCTTGTCTCGGGCAATTTCTTTACCTTGATCATCACGAGCTACTGCTTCCAGAGTCCCTGGCTGATATGCCACTTTCCACTCAAGGTAAAGTTCTTGAGGATTTGCCCCTTCTTGATAGCTGCGGCCGTCGCTGGTTTCTTTTTTATTAAATTTCTTGACTCCCAAAGATTGGTTGTTCAAGAATAATTCAACACTAGCAGCATTGGAGTATGCACGGACTGGTATTTTATTTTCAGCATCTGCAACATTGTCTGCCAAGTCTTGATCTTCCCAGTTCCAGTGAGGAAGCAGGTGAACCATAGGTTTCTTCTTAGCTGAAACCCACTGACTTTGGTAAAGGTAGTAGTCATTTTTCGGAATGCCCGCCGTATCCACTATTCCAAAATAAGAACTCTTCACAGGTGTGTTATTTTGGTTGTGCCAAGGAGTTGGTTCACCGATATAGTCTGTACCTGTCCAGATAAATTGTCCTGCATAGCCCGCATTGTCTCGGTCAAAAGTCCAAGAAGCGGTTGCCGTTTTACCCCAGCCAACACGGTCATTCCCATAGTCAGACTGCTCATAGTTGCGCCAAGATTGATTGCTTCCAACCCATTCTTGCTCTGGATGGAAATAGCTACCACGCGTACGAGTTGCTGAAGACGTTTCAGAACCATAAATCAACCAGTTTGGATGTTTGGCACGTAAGGCCTTGTAATTATCTTCTGAATAGTTAAAGCCAACCGCATCCAGTTCATCTGCGATTTTTTCATGACCACCACTACCATCACCAAAGCGGAATTTGTCAGCTCCCATCGTGACATAGCGGGTCTTATCAACTGACTTGATGATCTTGACTAAGCGTTTAACCGTCGCTAACGAATGAGCATCGCCGTTTGCTTCACCGATTTCATTTCCGATCGACCACATAACGATGGCAGGATTATTTTTGCCTCTTTCAACCATGGTCCGCAGGTCATAGTCAGACCATTTTTCACCCTTTTTAGCTTCTGGGTGAGTCGCATCTTTTTCAAAGAAACGTCCGTAGTCATAAGGCTTCTTGCCTCCATACCAAGTATCAAAAGCCTCTTCTTGGACCATCAGCCCCAGCTCTGCCGCAATCTGCAAAGTCTGTTCGCTGGCAGGATTGTGGGTCGTACGAATCGAGTTGACCCCCATTTCCTTCATTTGCTTGAGGCGACGATACTCTGCCTTATAGTTTTCTTCTGCTCCTAGAGCCCCGTGGTCATGGTGCAAGGATACTCCGTGGAACTTGACCTTCTGCCCATTGAGAGAGAAGCCTTCGTTTGGCGTCCAGTTGTAATAACGATAGCCAAACAAGTCTTTCTTAGCATCGACCAATTGACCATCACGATAAATCCGTGTCACCAACTCGTACAAGGCAGGCTTGTCATTAAACACAGTCCACAATTCCGGCTTTTCTACTTCTAAGCTTGCCTGGATAGTACTGCTTTCGTGGGCTTTTATTTTTTGGCTAGCAGTACGAATAAGGTCTGTGACTGCCTCACCACCACGTCTGACAATCTGATATTCCGCTGTGATTTCATGGTCTTTATCGTCTGTATTGACAATCTTACTCGTCACATGAGTTGCAACCTTACCGTCTTGCTGCTTCTCAAGTTCTGGCGTTAAGATAGTTGTACTATTTTTCTCAACATGCACCTTATCTGTCACTTGCAAACTCACATCACGGTAGATCCCACTTCCTGAATACCAACGGCTACTTGGTTGCTTGTTGACAACGTGCACAGCGATGACATTTTCCCGACCATCTTTGTGGAGGTATTTAGTAATATCGTATGAAAATTGGTTGTAGCCATTTGGATAATGCCCGACCAGCTGGCCATTGACAAAGACCTGCGAATCCATGTAGACACCATCAAATGTGAGACGAACATTTTTATCAAGATCTTTTTCGTCTAATTTCAGAGGCTTACGATACCAAGCATCTCCACCATTGAGCTGGCCACCTTCGTTTTGTGCAGGTGATTCATGGTCAAAATCAAAGTGGATACTCCAGTCATGAGGCAGATCCAATTTTTTCCATGATGTGACATCCGTCTCAGCTTGGACAGCTTCCTTAGCATTAGCGTTTAATTTAAAGTGCCAATTCTGATTAAAATTCACTTTTCTATCTTCGATCATTTGGCTCACTTCTTCCTTCGTCGCAGATTTTATCTCAGGCTGAGCAGCTTTTTCTTGAGTAGCTTCTTGGCCATTCTCTTTTGCTCCATTTTGAGATGCTGCTGAAATGTCCTCCGCCACTTTAGAAAGCTGAGGATTTTCTTCTTTTTTCTCCTCCTGAGAATGTTCAACAGTCTCAGCTGCCTGACTTGTCACTGGTTCAGCAGTTACTTCTTCCTCAATGGGCTTTTCTGCAGCAACCAGCACCGTTGTTTCCTCGGCATAAACTGGAGTCGCTCCCGCCACACTTGCTCCAAATAAGAGGAAGCAAGTACCAATAACTATCGAGCAAACACCAATAGAAAACTTTCTTATGCTATAAACTCTCTTTCGATTCCAATGATCCTTTCCCATAGGATCATCCTTCTTTTTTTAGTAATCGCTTCTATTTTTAAGAAAGCGTTTTACTTTTTATAATCGTTTCCCTCCTATTTTATAAAACAAGATAGCTTATCTCAATAAGCCAAGAACCTTTTTTATACTTTTGAGCTTTTTTCCTAAAATTAGGAGAAAAACAAACTTTATCGAACATTCCTATAAAAAGGATGAGTCATTATCACCCATCCTTTTTCTAGAGATTTATCATATAAATAATCGCTCTTAGAGTTTAGCCAAGTATTCCTGCACAAGTTTGATGTCCGCTTCCTTGCCACCTCGGTCAATATCGCAGATATGCGGCAGCCCATATTTTTCGATAATCAAAGCTGTCGCCCCGCAGAAGGTCCGACCATGCTTAACCGAATCTCCATTATTGACAAAACCTTTAATCAGGCTTGAGTGTTTCTTGATGAAGCGTTTGCTTGACCAAGGAATTTTCCCAGCCCCTGCATTTCGAGTAATGAGAATGCAGGATTCTTCCAACTTTTCCTTGATGGTTTGTGTCGGATAGCCCAGCGATTCGGCAAAGTGCTTCCCAACACCCGTTACTGAATCGTAAACTACAATCATTTCCTCTACCTACTTTCTCAAAAAAATCAATGCCAGAAAAGTAGCAAAGCCTATAACAGCCACATCCGACATCAGTTGCAAGAGAAATTCCAAATCAGACATACTGTGAATATCGAGCAAGATACTAATCACCGTCAAAGCCAAGACCACCAGCTTGATAGCTACCGCCACACCTGGCATCACAAGCAATCCAACCAAGATACAAATAAGACCACCAATCAAAAAAGACTGAAAGCCCAAACTTAGACCAAAGCCAAATTTCACCCCACCATAACTAAGGGTCAACAGACCAATCACAACTAGGCAAAGCCCCAAAATAGGCCTTCCACTCAACAACATTCCACCTTGTTTCATCATTATTTCCTCACTTCCTCATTTAAATGAATGTATTTTAATATTCATTTGCATCCTCTCAAAAAAATATTTTTCTCTAATTTGATTAGTCCACCGCTCTATATCACACAAATCTACCTCCTTTAACTGAATGAATATTCAAATAGATTCATTCACGGTATCCTCCAAGAAAAGGAAATTTTTATTTAGCAAAAATTCCCTTTAAAAAATATTTCACCAAGGTCTCGATACTCTCAAAATAGCCTGGAAAATCCTGCTCTGTCACATGCATGTCAATGT